>Ga0210402_10002411_pt1 | contig 18254 bp, 17 predicted proteins | sample IncBWC7MmetaG_FD_161055 | JGI IMG/M metagenome (GOLD analysis project Ga0210402, IMG submission 161055) | Forest soil microbial communities from Barre Woods Harvard Forest LTER site, Petersham, Massachusetts, United States - Inc-BW-C-7-M | ecosystem: Environmental > Terrestrial > Soil >... | reverse complement strand
GCCGCCATCCTGTTCGTGATCGAGGAAACGCGAAAGCAGTTCCGCTACACCTTCCGCTCCTATGTCGGCGTGATCGCGGCGTCGGCGGCGAGCGCGCTCGGCATGGAGCTCGTGGGCGGCACCGCGCCGCCGCTCAGGATCGACACGGCGGCCGTGCCGCTCCTGCTGCTGCCGATCTTCATGGTGCTGGGCGCGGGCCTCGGCGTGTTGGGCGTACTGTTCAATCGTTGCCTGGTCACGGCGCTCGACTGGCGGGCCGCGGCGTTCCGACGCGCACCTTTCGCCTTCGCCGTCATCGTCGGGGCGGCGGTGGGGGCGCTGGCGACCGTCCTGCCGTTCGCGGTACGCGGCGGCGAGACCTTGATTCCGCGCATGGTCGTGACCGAGCTGCCGATCCTGACCCTGCTGCTGATCGCCGTCGTGCGCTTCGTCGGCACGATGGCGAGCTATCCGGTGGGCGTCCCGGCCGGCATCTTCTCGCCCCTGCTGGCCTTCGCCACCATGGTTGGCCTGATCGCCGGCAGACTGATCGAGATGCTGCTGACGGCGGCGGCGCTGCCCGTGCCGCCGCTGGTCGGCGCCGCCTTCGCCGTCGCCGCCATGGGCGGGCTGTTCTCGGCCACCATTCGCGCGCCGCTGGTCGGCGTCGTGCTGGTGGTCGAGCTGACCGGCGGCTACGAGCTGATCCTGCCGGTGATCGTCACCTGCGTGACGGCCCATGTCGTCGCCGAGTGGCTGCACGGCCGGCCGATCTACGAGGTCCTGCTGGAGCGCAGCCTGCGGCTGGCCGGTCACCCGCCGCGCGCGCCGTCGACCACGGTTTCTTCGCCGGTCGGGATGGACGAGCCCACGATGCTGCGCGACCCGCTTGATCCCGACGCCGCCCGCCGCGATCCTGATTGAGGGTTTTGGGGGAAGCTTCCATGGCCGTCGGCAACACACGCAAGGTCATCGCGGCCGGTGCCATCGGCAACGTACTCGAATGGTACGACTTCGCCGTCTACGGCTACTTCGCCGCCGCCATCGGCCGCGCCTTCTTTCCGCAGGAGGACAAGGTGGCCCAGGTGCTGGCAGCCTTCGGCATCTTCGCCGTGGGCTTCCTGATGCGGCCGGTGGGCGGCGCGCTGATCGGCTATATCGGCGACCGCTTCGGCCGGCGCGCCGCACTCACCGTCTCGGTGGCGGCGATGGCCATACCGACATTCCTGGTGGGCGTCCTGCCGGGCTACCAGACGCTGGGCGTGGCGGCGCCGATCCTGCTCACGCTGCTGCGCATGATCCAGGGCCTGTCGGTCGGCGGCGAATACACCACCTCCATCGTCTTCGTGGTCGAGCATGCGCGGCCCGACCAGCGCGGCCTCATCGGCGCCATGGCGGGCTGCGGCGCGGTCGGCGGCATCCTGGCGGGGTCGGCAACCGGCGCCGTGCTGGCCGCCGCGATGCCCGCCGAAATGCTGGAAGCCTGGGGCTGGCGCATCCCCTTCCTGATCGGCCTGGTCGTGGGTCTCGCGGGCTTCGCGCTGCGGCGCGGCATCCAGGAGGAGGCGAGCGCCAAGAGGCCCGACCACTCGCCGCTGCTCGATACGCTGCGCCATCACGGGCCGTTGCTGCTGCGGCTTGCCGGGCTCTCGGTCTTCAACGCGGTCAGCTTCTACCTGATGTTCGTCTACATCGTGAGCTGGCTGCAGTTCGCCGACGGCGTGGCGCCGGCGCGGGCGCTCGAGATCAACAGCGCGAGCATGGTCGTGCTGTTGCCGCTGATGGTGGCCATGGGCTGGCTCTCCGACCGCATCGGCCGCCGGCCGGTGATGCTGGGGGCCACGGTGCTGGGCCTGGTCGGGGCGTGGCCGCTGTTCTGGCTGATGCATCATCCCGATCCGGCGCTCGCCTTGCTGGGCCAGCTCGGCTTCGTGCTGGCGGTCGGCAGCTTCATCGGCTGCCAGCCCGTGGTCATGGTGGAGGCCGCGCCCTGGCAAGTGCGCTGCACGGCGATCGCGCTCGGCTACAACGTCACGCTGGGCGTCGTCGGTGGCCTCAGCCCGCTGGTCGCGACGTGGCTGGTGGCGCGCACCGCCAACGACTACAGCCCGGCCTTCATGATCATGGCGGCCGCGGCGGTTTCCTTCCTCGCCGTCCTGACATTCAAGGAGACGTTCAGGACACCGCTGCAGGCCGCCTAGGCTGCTCCGACGATTTGTCTTGGCCGGCCATCATCGTCGACGGCAACGAAGGTGAAGACGGCGTCGGTCACCTTGACGCGATCGCCCTGGCCCTGGCGGAGGGCCCAGACTTCGATCGACAACGTGATCGAGGAACGCCCCGTGCCCAGCGTCTGCGTGTAGCAGCAGACAACGTCGCCGACCTTCACCGGCTCGCGAAACACGATGCGGTCGACGGCGACCGTGACGACCCGGCCGTTGGCGACGGTCGTCGCCGACATCTTTCCCGCCATGTCCATCAGCGACATGATCCAGCCGCCGAAAATGTCACCCTTTGGGTTGGTGTCGGTGGGCATGGCCAGCACGCGCGAAGCAAGCTCGCCGCGTGGTCCGCGCAGTTCGTCCGTCCCGTAACCGGAATCGGGCATCAATCCCTCCACGCCAATTGCTAGACAGGCGGGCGTCCTCCCGATGGCACCATTTTGCTGCAGTGCGCTATGTTTACATAGCGAAAGAATAAGGCGATTCCGAGAATATTGCTGCGACGCACAAATCGGCAGTGTGCCTGTTCTTCAGTCACCTGCGTTCGATCGCGCTCAGGCTCCCGTCAGCCCAGCTTGACGTGGGCGTCGGTGATCAGCGTGCCGAGCAGGGTGCGCTGGCCTTCCAACCAGGCCTTGAACGCAGCGGGCGTATCGGCGACCAGCACGGCGCCCGCGGGATCGAGCCGCTCCCTGACCTTGGAATCCCTGATCGCCTCGGCGCACACCGCCTGCATGCGGGCGATCAGCTCGAGAGGCGTGCCGTTGGCCGCGAACAGCCCGTTCCAGTCGCTCATGTCGTAGCCCGGGTAGCCCGACTCGGCGATGGTCGGCACGTCGGGGAAAGTGGAGGCGCGCTTGAGGCTGGTGACGGCCAGCACGCGGACCTGGCCCGCAGCGAGAGGCGGTCGGATCGACGACGTGGTGATGATCACCGAATCGACGGCGCCCGCGCCGATGTCGCGCGCGGCGTCGGCGCCGCCGCGGTAGCCCACATGGATCAGCCTGATGCCGGCGCGGCGCTGCAGCTCTTCGCCCGCCATGTGACCCATGCCGGCGGCCGGCGGCGTGCCATAGCTGATCGTTGCCGGCTTGTCTTGGGCGGCGGCGATGTACTCCTGGATCGTCCTGGCCGGAAAATCCTGTTTCACCGCCACGACTTGCGGGAAGTCGGAGAGCTTGGTCACCGGCATCCAGGTCGCGGCGTAGTCGAACGGCAGGTCCTTGATCAGGAACGGGTTGGTCACCTGGTTGGCGGCGTCGATCAGGAAGGTCTGGCCGTCGCGCGGCGCCTGCAGCACGGCGCTGGCCGCTACCAGCGAATTGCCGCCGGTGCGGTTGTCGATGATGACCTGCTGGCCCAGGATCGCCGACACCCGCGCACCGACGTTGCGCGCCACCGTGTCGGCGGCGCCGCCCGCGGCGAAGGCCACGATCCAGCGGATCGGGCCCTTGGGCCATTCGGATTGGCTGAAGCCGGAGGTGGCAAGAAAAGGCGTCGCGAGGCCGCCGGCGATGAGGCTGCGGCGGGAGAGCCTGCTCACTACGCCTGTTCCAGCAACTCAGGCACGACCCACAGCGCGGGCTCGCCGCGTGCCACCCTCTGGACGTTGTCGAAGCCGTTGCGCAGGCGGGTGATGTTGCTCTCGAAGGTCGGGCCGGCGAGATGCGCCGTCAGGATCACGTTGTCGAGCTTCAGCAGCGGATTGTCGGGCGGCGTCGGCTCCTCGTCGAAGACGTCGAGGCCGGCGCCGAACAGCTTGCCGGCGCTGAGCGCGGCGGTCATCGCCTTCTCGTCGATCACCGGGCCGCGCGAGGTGTTGACGATGATGGCCGACGGCTTCATCGCGGCAAGCTCGGCGGCGCCGATCATGTGCTGCGTCGAGGCGTTGAGCGGCACGTGCAGCGAGACGATGTCGGAGGTCCGCAGGATCTCGGGCAGCAGGCGGAAGCGCACGCCGAGCGCGTCCTCCTGCTCTTCCTTGAGCCGGGCGATGTCGTAATAGTGCACGATCATGCCGAAAGCCTGCGCCAGCCGCGCCACCTTCTTGCCGATCGTGCCCAGGCCGACGATACCCAGCACCTTGTCGCGCACCTGATGGACGGTCGGCGGTGCATTGCCGTGCCAGCGCCCCGCCGTGACGTTGCTGTGCTGGGTGATCAGCCGGCGCGACACCGCCAGCATCAGCAGCAAGGCATGCTCGGAGACGGCGACCGAGTTGGCGCCGCCGTTGTTGCACAAGGGCACACCGCTCTTGCGCGCCGCCTCGAGGTCGGCGCGATCGTAGCCGGCGCTCAGCATCTGGATCAGTCTTAGCCTGGGCGCGTCCTTGAAGAGCTGCGGATTGACGTATTGCTGCACGAAGCCCACGAAATAGTCGGTGCCGGGGATCGCTGCCTTCATCTCCGGCGAGTTGTGCAGGGCCTTGACGATCTCGAAGCCCTTGGGCGCGAGGTCGTCGACCATCGCTATGCAATCCTTCGGCCCCACCACCAGAACACGTTCGACCATCACAATGCCTCCGCAGCTAGACGATGACCCTTCAACAGACCGGGCAGGCGCCCGGGTTCGGTGCGGCCCCAGCCGCACTCGGCCGACAAGCCGAAATCGCCGGCATGCCGCCTTGCAACATCGATGCGCTTCCTGTCGCCGGCCGCGTCGTCGTGATGCAGCAGGCCGAGATAGAGTTTCGTCCCGTCCGGCCGCTTGAACTTCTTGATCGGCGCGTAGTAGGCGTCGTCGGTGCGGTCCCTGGGCACGGGAATGTGCAGGAAATCGATACGCCGCCGGGTGGCGGCGGCGATGCCGTTCATCATTTCGACCAAAATGGCGGAATCCCTGGGCTGAACCAGATGCTCGTCGCGCGGCGAGCCGTAGCAGAGGTGATAGCCCATTTCCACGCCTTCCGGCACGGCATCGCCCAGCCGTCCCAGCATGTCGAAGATCTGCTTCTTGTAGTGGGCCGGGCGGTCCCTGAAGTAGTTCTCGAAGGCCAGTACTTCCTGGCAGACATCCCACTGGATCGACAGGTCCGCCGGGATGGCCTTGACGATGTTGGCCAGCGCCGTCTTCAGAGCGCGTTCATAAACACCGAAATAGGTCTCGCGCGCCGGACCGCTGACATAAAGGTAACCGCTGGCCTGCGGCGTCGGCAGGCAGACCTGGAAGCGGACGTGCCGGGGGATCGCACCGGATGAGCGCAGCCGCTTGAAGACTTCCCAGGAAGCCAGAGCGGCCTTGTCGTAGCCGGTCTCGAACACCACCGTCGCCGGATCGATGCCGGGTTTGAAGCGGAGCTGCTCGATCTCGCGCACGACCTTGCCGTCCCATTGGACGAACCTGTAGGGCGGCACCGTCGGATCGATCTCCATTGCAGGATGCGCCTGCAGCATCTGGCGCTGGAAGTAGACCCAGCGCGAGCGCTCGCCGGTCTCGCCGTCGGGCATGCAGCGCAGGAAGGGCCCAAGCTCGGCGGCCAGGCGGCGGAACACCTGCTCGCTGTCGGCGAGCGGGATGCTGCCGATCAGGTGCAGGCGATCACTTGCCTCCATCGGGCGCCTCCACTAGTGCACCTTCTCGAGCTTCTGCAGCGAGCGCAGATACTTCGGCACCGGCACGCCGGGGTGCGTCCCGGACCAGTTGGTGTAGCTCACCTCGCCGACATAGATGTCGCCCTTGCTGTCGACGGCGAGGCCGTGCGGCGACAGGAAGCGCCCGGGCTCCTGCCCGGGGCCGTGCTCGCCGCCCAGCCGCGCGATCACCGCGCCCTTCTTGTCGACGATCGTGAGGCGCGGGCCGATGTTGGTGTGCTTGCTGTTGACCGGCATGCCCGGCCCCAGCTCGCCGATGATGAACTGAGGATTTTTACCGCCGCCGGCGCAGCAATAGAGTGCGCAAGGGCGATGCATGTTGTTCCACTGCATCTCGTACTTGCCGGCGCCGTCGAACACCTGCACGCGGTGGTTCTCGCGGTCGGCGACATAGACCCAGCCATCCTCGTCGGTGGCGATGTTGTGCACGATGTTGAATTGGCCGGGATCGGTGCCGGTGGTGCCCCAGCACATCAGGTGCTTGCCGTCCGGCGAATATTTGTGGACGCAGGAGTTGCCGTAGCCGTCGGAGACATAGATCTCGCCCTTGGGCGACAGGGCCGTATGGGTGCAGCGGTTGAACGGTTGGCCGCTCAGGAAAGGCGCCGGCCTGTTGGGCACGCCGATGGTCAGCAGCACCTTGCCCTCGGTGGTGATCTTGCGGACCGTATGGTCGCCGTCGTCGGTGCAGTAGAGCGTGTCGTCGCTGTCGATATGGATGCCGTGCGCCCGGCCGAACAGGCCTTCGCCCCACGAGCGCAGGAAGTTACCGTCGCGGTCGAACACCATCATCGGATGCTGGCCGCGGTTGAAGACATAGACATGGTCCTTGCTGTCGACCGCGACCGCCGCCACGTCGCGGAACTCCCAACCGTCGGGCAGCTTCGCCCAGTTCTCGATCACGCGATAACGATGCTCGCCGCTGCCCAGGATCACTGACATTGCTCACTCCATTTCTGTCGTCCTGAGCGTAAGCGAAGGACCTAATCGCCGCTTACCACCGGCATGAGATCCTTCGCTTCGCTCAGGATGACAATGACATTGCTTCCGAAATCTTCTCCGCCGTCATCAAGGTCGGGAAATTCGTATTGGCGCAGGGCACCACGGGGAACACCGAGGCGTCGACCACCCGCAGGCCTTGCACGCCCCTGACGCGACCCTGCGTATCCACCACCGCCATCGGATCGTCGGCGCGGCCCATGCGGCAGGTGCAGGAGGCATGCCAGACGCCGATCGCCGACTTGCGCACGAAGGCTTCCAGTGCCTCGTCGTCGGCCATCACCTGGTCGAAGGTGAAACCCTCGACCACGAACTTGTCGATCATGAAGCGCCGCAGGGGCGCCGGTCCCTCGAGGAACTGGGCGACGATGCTGGTGAGGACCTTGTTCTTGGTGTTGACCACGCCGATCGCCCGCACCCTGTCGCTGTAGGCGGCGGGGAAGGGCGCGTCCGTCACCTTCTTCAGCGCGTCGGTCATCTGCACCGCCGCCATCAGCTTGAAGCCGCTCATCAACCGGTCGAGGTCGCGCTTGTCGGACAGCAGGTTGAACTCGACGACGGGTTCGCTCCGGTAGTCGCGCGAGGCGAGCTTCACTTGTCCGGTCTCGGAGTAGGTCTTGTTGATGAAGGTGAGCAGCGAGGCGATTTGCTGGCCGACCGCATGCCAGGCCGACTTGCTGACCACCGCCACGAACATGTCGCCCATGGGTACGCCCGGCAGGTTCGAGGAGTAGCGCAGGCCGACATGGATGTGGCGGCGCGTATGCTGGTTCATGCGCGCGCCGCGGCGAATGAAAGAGGAAAGCGCGATCGAGGGATGGTCCATCAGGCGCTGGCCGACGCCGGGGAGGGCCGCGATCACGGGGATGCCGAGGTCGTTCAAATGCCCCACCGGGCCGATGCCGGCACGCATGAGATGGGCTGGCGTGTGGATGGCGCCCGATGACAGGATCACCTCGCGGTTGGCACGGAACTCCTGCTCCTGCCCGGCGACCATGGCGGTCACGCCGACGCAGCGCGTGCCGTCGAACAGCAGTCCTTTGACCTGGGTATCGGTCGAGATGGTGAGGTTGGGGCGCTTGCGCGTTTCGGCGTCGAGATAGCCCATAGCCGCCGACACGCGCCGCTCCTCGGCGTTGGAGTGGGTTACCGGGAAATAGCCCTCGACGAACTCGCCGTTCTGATCGGGCAGGAATTTGAAGCCCTTGGCCTCGAAGCCCTGGGCCACCGCCTTGGCATGACCGGTCCAATGCTCCGGCGGGATGCGGCGCACCGGGATGCGGCCTTCCTTGCCGTGGAACGGCCCGTCGAAATCGAGATCGCGCTCGACCTTCTTGAAGTAGGGCAGCACGTCGTTCCAGCCCCAGCCGTCGGCGCCGCGCTTCACCCACTCGTCATAGTCGGTCGGCGCGCCGCGATTGGCCATCTGGCCGTTGATCGAGGAGCCGCCGCCCAGCACGCGCGCCTGCTCGTACTTGCGCAGTGGCGGCCGGTTCTCCTGCGGATTGTTGTGCGACACGACCTGGGTGTGGACCTTGAGCTCGGTCCAATGGAAGCGCGGGTCGAAGTAGGCCGTGCCGGAATAGCTGTCGGCGATCTCGGGCGGCTCCTTGCCGGGCGGCGTGTCCTGGCCGGCCTCGCACAGCAGCACTTTGTTGGCGCTCTTGGCCGATAGGCGATGGGCCATGACCGAGCCGGCCGAGCCGCCGCCCACGATGATGTAGTCGTACACAGGCGTTTCCTCAGTTTGTTGGGCAGACGCTAGCACGCCTGCGGCCAGGTTTCTGCGTTCAACCTTGCCGACCCCCATCAAGCCTGCAATCGTTTGGCCCAGTCAGCGAGGGAGGTTTCGTATGCCGGACATCACAGCCGCAAACCCCGACGTCGCCACGCCGGAACTCATGAAGGCGATCTCGGCTTCCTTCAACAGCCGCGACGTCGATCGCATCGCCGAGCATTTCACCGACGATGCCACCTTCTGGCTGGCGCGCGGGCCGGAGCCGGTCGGACGCACTTTGAAAGGCAAGGAGACCATCCGCAAGACGCTGGCCGACCGCTTCAAGGTGATTCCCGACATGCGCTGGGACCACAAGGAGTACATCTACGCCGGCAATCGAGCGATCTCGATCTGGACCGTGCGGGGCAAGGGCGCCGACGGCGAGGACCTGAACTACCAGGGCTGCGATATCTATACGTTCCGCGGCGGGAAGATCTGCGCCAAGGATACCTACTGGAAGATCGTCGAGCACAAGGACCGACTCTGATGGCACTCGACCTCGTCATCCGCGGCGGCAGCGTCGTCGACGGCTCGGGCAATCCGCGCTTCGGCGCCGACCTCGGCATCAAGGATGGCCGCATCGTCGAGATCGGCCGGGTCAGCGGCATCGCGGCGCGCACCATCGATGCCGATGGGCTGATCGTGGCGCCGGGCTTCATCGACGGCCATACCCACATGGACGCGCAGGTCGCCTGGGATCCGCTGGGCAGTTGCTCGTGCTGGCATGGCGTGACGTCGGTGATCATGAGCAATTGCGGCTTCGCCCTCGCGCCCTGCAAGCCCGCGGACCGCGACTGGTATGCGCGCTGTCTTTCCGCCGTCGAGGATATCCCGACCGAGGCGATGGCGGCCGGCATCGAGTGGACCTGGGAGACCTTCCCGGAATATCTCGCGACCGTCGAGCGCCTGCCCAAGGCGATCAATTACGGCATGTATATCGGCCACTCCGCCTTGCGCATGTACGTCATGGGCAAGCGCGCATTGTCGGAAAAGGCGACCGGGGAGGACATGAGCCGCATGGCCGCCGCCGTGCAGGAGGCGCTCAGGGCGGGCGCCATGGGCTTCTCCAGTTCGCGCGCCTCCACGCACGTGACGCCGGACGACACGCCGGTCGCGAGTCGCATCGCCGAATGGGAGGAGATCGACCGCATCATCGGCGCCATGGCCGAGCTCGACGCCGGCATCTTCCAGGTCGGACCGGACATCGCCAGCGGCCCGCGGCATCGCGCCTTCCTGGCGCGGCTGCGGCAGGTCGCCTTGCAGTTCAAGCGGCCGATCATGTTCGGCGTGCTGGCGACCCGGCAGGGCGAGGATCCGTTGGGCGGCGCCTATCAGACTAAGTACATCGACGACACGGTCGCGGCGGGCGGCCGCATGTTCGGGCAGGGCACGACCAAGTCGATCAACGCGATCTTCTCGCTGAAGTCGTACCTGCCGTTCGACGTGCTGCCGGGCTGGCGCGAGGTCCGCGCCCTGCCGCTGGCCGAGCAGAAGCGCCGGCTGGCCGACCCGGCGGTGCGGCGCGAGCTGGTGGCTGCCGAGGCGAAGATGAAGCCGCGCGACAACGTCGTGCAGGGCGGCGGCGCGGCCACCACCGACCCGCGCAAGCCCGACTACGCCAACCTGTTCGCCATGAAGGACGTCGACTGGGACGATCCCACCGTGGCCGAGCTCGCCCAGGCGCGCGGCCAGCATCCGGTCGAGGTGATGATCGACCTGTCGCTGGCCAACGACGATCAGGTCTATATCCAGCCGATCGTCAACGAATCGCCCGATGATGTTTTGGGCATCCTGAAGCACCCGCGCACGCTCGCGACCTTCTCCGACTCGGGCGCCCATGTCTGCCAGGAGATGGGTTCCTCGCTGCAGACGCATCTGCTGAGCTACTGGGTGCGCAAGCGCGGCGCCTTCACGCTCGAACAGGCGGTGAAAAAACTGACGCACGACAATGCCGTGGCGTGGGAGCTCAAGGGCCGCGGCCTAGTGCGCGAGGGCTACAAGGCCGATCTTGTGCTGTTCGAGGAGAACGGTATCCGGCCCGCCATGCCCACGGTGGAGAAGGATCTGCCCGGCGGCGCGCGCCGGCTGGTGCAAAAGGCGGAGGGTATCAAGGCGACTCTGGTCAACGGCGCCGTGGCGTTCGAGGACGGCGAATCGACCGGTACCTATTTCGGCCATGTTCTGAAGGGTAAACTCGCCTCATGAGAACTCTTCTCCTCGTCCTGGCCGCGGTCGGCTTCGCCGGCGCGGCCGAGGCGCAGAGCAAGTCCGCTCCCGGCGGCATGATGGGGACCGCGGGCGTGAAGACGCATCTCGAGGCGCTGCACTACAAGGACGTCCGCGACCTGCGGCGTGGTCCGGACGGGCAGTGGGTCGGTAACGCGACACAGGGCAATGTTCCCAAGATGGTGACGATCGCGCCCGACGGCACCGTCATCGCACGCTAAGCTGGGGGCGCGCGACTCCAGTCGCGCGTCTTCTCTTGATGCATGATCGCGCCACTGGAGTGGCGCGCCCCCGGCAACTTAGCCGAGCTCTTTCCGCACGATCGCCGCGCCCTCAGCCAAAGACTTCAGCTTGCCGAACGCCGTCGCCCGCGGCAGATATTTCATGCCGCAATCGGGCGCGGGCAGGAGCTTGTCGGGTGCCATGAATTTCAGCCCGGCGCGGATGCGCTCGGCGATCTTCTGCGGCGCCTCGATCTCGGGATCGTCGAGATCGATCACGCCCAGCATGACCTTCTTGGGCGCCAGGTCCTTCAGGACGCCGAGGTCGAGCTTGGGCTGCGCCGATTCGATCGAGATCTGCTGGGCAATGCTGTCGGCGAGCTGCGGCAGGAAGGCATAGCCCGTCGGCTTGCCGCCCCTCACCACGGCGGCGTAGCCGAAGCAGAGATGCACGACGGTCGGAACCGTGATGCCCTGCAGCGCGCGATCGATGACCTTCACGGCGTACCGCTTGGCCTCTTCGGGGTTGTTGCGCAGCCACGGCTCGTCGAGCTGGATCACGTCGGCGCCGGCCTTGACCAGCTCGTGCGCCTCCTCGTTCACCGCGGCGGCGTAGTCCATGCACATCGCTTCGGCGTCCTTGTAGAACTCGTCCTTGACCTGCTGGCCCATGGTGAAGGGGCCGGGCAGGGTGATCTTGGCGAGCCGCTCGGTGTTGGCGCGCAGGAACTGCATGTCGCGCAGCTCGACGGGCTTGCTGCGCCTGACCTTGCCGACCACGCGCGGCACCGCCGTCTTCTGGCCACGGTTGTTGACGATCTCGGCCGGATGCTCGTCGTCGATCCCGTCCAGCGCCGTGGCAAAGCGGTTCGAGTAGCTCTCGCGCCGCATCTCGCCATCGGTGATGATGTCGATGCCCGCCCGTTCCATGTCGCGGATGGCAAGCAAGGTGGCGTCGTCCTGCGCCTGTTCGAGGAACGGCTCTGGTACTCGCCAGATCTCGCGCAGCCGCGTGCGCGGCACGACCTTGCTGAGCATCTGGCGGTTCACCAGCCAGTCGGGCTGCGGATAGGAGCCGACCACCGTGGTCTGCAAAAGCGGGTTTGTCATGTCATTGCACCGTGATGCCAGCCTGCTTCACCAGCTGGGCGTTGTCATTGAGCTCCTGCGCGATCATCTTGTCGAAGTCGGCGGCTGCCATGGGCGCGGCATCGGCGCCAAGCGCGGCCAGCCGATCCTTGACCTCGGGCGAGGCGAGGGCGGCCACGACTTCCTTGTTGAGCCGCTCGACGATGGCGGGCGGCGTGCCGGCCGGCGCCAGCATACCGACCCAGAAATTGTAGGCACTGCCCGGGTAGTCCGCCTCCTCGGTCGTCGGCACGTCGGGCAGCACCGAGGCGCGCTTGGCGCTGCCGACGGCCAGCGCCGTCACCCGGTTGTCGCGGACCATCGGCAAGGCGGCGATGACGGGCGCGAAGAAATAGTCGACCCGGCCGTTCATCGTGTCGGTCAGCGCTTCGGGCGTGCCCTTGTAGGGAATGTGCACGGCGTCTATGCCGGCGCTCACGCGGAACTTCTCGGCGTTCATGTGGGTGGCGCTGCCGGCGCCGGCCGAGGCATAGGTGAGCTTGCCGGGCTCGGCCTTGGCCGCCTTCACCAGATCGGCGGCGGTCTTCCAGCTTTTCGACGGCGCCACGACCAGGATGTTGGGCTGTTCGGCGAGCAGGCTGATGCCTGTGAAGTCCTTGGCCGTGTCGAAGGGCAGGCTGGGATAGATCGAAGGATTGACCGTGTGGCCCGACGAGTTGACGAGCAGCGTGTAGCCATCGGGCGCCGACTTGGCGACGATGTTCGCGCCGATGGTGCCGCCGGCGCCCGGTCGGTTCTCGACCACGAAGACCTGACCCAGACGGCTCGACAGCGCCTGCGCCACCGTGCGCGCCACCACGTCGGTGGCGCTGCCCGGCGTGAAGGGCACGATGACATGCACCGGCTTGGTCGGATAGGTCTGGCCGTGCGCGGCCGAGGCCGCGAGGGCGACCGCCAGGGCCGTCATCATGAGACGCATTGAAAACCTCCCGTCGCTTTTCATTGAGCGGCAACCTGGCGGCTGACGCTTTTGACATCGAGACGCGCCAGGATGCGTTCGCCCGATTGCGCGAGTTTGCTGCGCACCGCGCCGAGATCCTGGCGCAACAACCGGCCGTCGCGCTTGACGAAGTTGCCGGCCACCAGCACGTCGCGCATCCTGGCGCCCGAGCCCTGCATGACGACCGACGCCACCGCATCGTGCACCGGCCACATGGCGAGCGGGCCCAGCGACATCACCGCGATGTCGGCCTGCTTGCCCGTCGCCAGGCTGCCGATGCGGTCGGCCATGCCGAGCATCGCCGCACCGCGGGTGGTGATCCAGTCCAGCGCTTCGGCGGCGGGCACGGTCGAGGTCGCCGGGATGCCGCCGCTTCGCCCGCGTTCCGCTGCGTTGTCGAGGGCGCGCTGCGAGGCGAGCGCCATGCGCGCCTCCGTGAGCATGTCGCCGCTGATCGCCGATTCGAGATCGACGCCGATCGACGGCGCCGAACCCAGCGCGCGCAGGCGGCCGGTGATGGGATGGCCGTGACCTTGCGTCATCTCGTTCGCCGGCGTGATCGAGAAGCTGACCCCGAGATCGATGAAGGCTTTCAACTGGACGTCGGTGAGGTTGTTGCCATGCACGATATTGATGTGCGGACCGACCAGGCCCCGCGCCATCAAGGCCTCCCAGCCGCCCGGCGTCTTGGCCTCGCCGCCGCCTTGGTGCATGGAGGCGACCAGGCCCATTTCCTTCGCGAGAGCGAAATCGTGGGTGCTGACCTCGAGCGTCGAATAGTGCGGACCCAGCACCGCCATGCCGAGCGTGACCAGCGCGTCGCGGTCGGCCAGCGGGCCTTTCAGCAGGCGCTCGATCTCGCGGCGCGGATGCGGGACCTCGGAGAAATGCGGCTCGCCGGGCTTGGGATCGGGCTTGGGCGAGCCGTGGAAGAAGGCGGCGCGGATGCCGCTTTCCTTCAGCGCGGACACGCCGGCATCGGTGTGCTCGGGCGTCGGATTGTTGTGGGCCCAATCCACCAGCGTCGTCACACCGTGGTCGAGCTGATTGAGCGCGCCGGCCAGGGTGGCGATGTGGATGTCGTCGGGCACGAATACCGTGGCGAGGCCGGCATGCACGTGGCGGAAATATTCCAGTAACGTCCAGTTGGCGGCCACCGAGCGCAGCGCCGTCTGCCAGGTGTGCATGTGGGCGTTTATGAGGCCCGGCAGCACGAAGTGGCCGGCGCAGTCGATCGTCTCGGCATCGGCGTCAAGCTTGGGCGCGACGGCAGCGATGCGGCCAGCTTCAACGAGTACGTCGCCAGTCGGCAGCACGCCGAGTTTCGGATCCTGCGTGACGACGATGCCGGATTTCAGGAGGAGCTTGGTCATGGCTGGGCGCGCGCCCCAGCGTCATTGCAGGCCATCGCTCACCTTCACATTCTCGGGTTCCAGCTTCATGCCGGCGGCGCGCGCCAGCTCGAGCAGCAGCACGGAGAAATCGATGTCGCCGGGGTATTGATGCGACAGCGCCAGCACGCTGTCGCGCGTCACCGAGGCGGTCGGCATCATCACGCCGAGCGACTTGGCGGCGCCCATGCCGAGCTCCATGTCCTTCAGCAGCAGCTTGGGCGTGAAGGTGGTGGTGAAGTCGAGGTTCACCAGCGCCGGCGTCTTGTACCGGGTGTACATCGAGCCCAGCACGCTTTGATTGATCGATTCCAGGAAGACGTGGCGCGGGATGCCGGCCTTCTCGGCCAGCAGGGTGATCTCGCAGAGGGAATGGATGATGACCCCGAACATCGTGTTGTGGGCGATCTTCCAGATCCTCGAAAGCTCGCCTTCGCCGACATACATCGCCGAGCGTCCGAGCGCCGCCAGCAGCGGCTGCACGGCGTCGTATTCGGCCTTCGGACCGGAGGCCACGACCAGAAGCTTGCCCGCCTTGGCGACCTTGGCATTGCCCGACACCGGGGCGCTGAGGTAAGCCACGCCCGCTTCGCCCAGTCCTTTGCGGATCTCGGCGGAGCCCGAGTCGGAGATCGACGACATGTCGACCACGCGCTTGGGTCGGGCATTGCCGGTCAGCACGCCGCCCTTGCCGAACAATATGTCCTTCAGGTCGTCGGTGGTCGAGACCATGGTGAAGACCGTGGCGCAATGGGCCATTGCGGCTTTGTCGGTCACCACTTCGGCGCCGATCTTCGCCAGCGGGTCGGCCTTCGACGCGGTGCGATTCCATACCGAGATGCCGTGGCCAGCCTTGACCAGGCGGGCGGCCATGGCCTCGCCCATGCGGCCGAGGCCGATCCAGCCGATATCGTGCGATGCTTTGCCGGTCATGCGATGGGAACCTCGTTGCAGTGTTGGGCGTTACGGATTTCATCGCAGTTTGAGAGGGGATTCAGTCGCTGTCCATGTCCGTGACCTTTGCGCGCGGGCCCAGGCGGCTCGCCAGCCTTGTCCTGCTCGGTCTGCTCGCATCGTGCACCGGGGATCTGCCGAACACCGTCGTCTCTCGCGAGCAGGGCGAGCGCGATCACAGCGCGCTTTCCTCGGCGACGCAGATCACCGATCTCGTGCGCGACCGCGGCATCACTGTTCCCGATGAAGACTCGCCTGTTCCCCTGCTCGAGCAGCTGCGACGCGAGGTCGCCAAGAGCGACCCCAATGGCGCCTTCGCCGGCATCACCTACGATCTCACCGGCGGCAACAGGCTGCCGACGGACTGGCTGATACAAAGCCCGACGCGCTGGGGCCGTCGCGCCGACGACCTGCCCTTCTATGCGCTGGACTGCAAGAGCTGTGACCCCGACATCCTGCTGCCGTCTTGCAGCAGTGACGCCGACTGCCCCGGCGGGGGGACCTGCGGCACGGTGTGGGCGGCCGCCGGCGCGGCGTCTGGCAGGCGCAAGGTGTGCTTCGGGCACTCCGACGCCATGCTGCTGGCTGTGCACGACCTGGTCGCCGGTGCGCGGCGCTTCGTCGACATCGCCGTCCTGCAGCCGGTGCCGGACACGCGCTTCCTGGGCGCGCTGCGTGCCGGCCTCAACGACCTGGCGGTCAGCCGGCGGCCGGTCACCGTCCGCGTCATCGTCGGCCAGTATCCGCCCGATGGGAGCGACGCGGCGGCGCTGCTGGCGCAGCTCACGTCCGAACTGCGCGACATTGCGGGCGCGCGCCTCACCATCGACGTCGCCGCCATGCAATCGTGCTCGGCGTCCCAGCCCTGCAAGGGCTTCTCCTGGCCGCATGCCAAGTTCATCGCTGTCGATGGAATCGTGGCGCGCGTCGGCGGACACAATTTCTGGTCGGAGGACTATCTGATCGACAATCCGGTGCACGATCTCTCGATGCTGGTGCGCGGTCCGGCGGCGGCCAGCGCCTCGCGTTTCGCCGACCGCCTGTGGCAGTTCGTCTGCGCCAATCTCGACAAGAAACCGGCGGTGCAACTCGCGACTTTCACCAGCGGCCAGGGCGCTACCGGCGGCGATTGTCCCGGACCCGACGCGCCGCCCCTGGCGAGTCGGCCGGCGGGCGGCGTGCCCATCCTCGCGATCGGCCGGCTGGGTGTCGGCATCACCACCGACTTCGCCAACCAGAGCGAACTCGCGCGCGACCTGATGTTCGGCGCGGCGCGCCACACGATCCGCATCTCGCAGCAGGATGTCGGCTTTGTCCTGGGCCGCGCCGACCCGATCTTTCCCGACAGCACGCTCGACCGCCTGCTCGACTTCATCGAGCGGCGCGATGGCCAGGTCTACATCGTCCTGTCCAACCCGGGCGCGCTGGGCGACAGCGGCAGCACCTACGATAACGGCGTCAGCCTGGCGGCTTTCGCGCGCCATCTGCGCGACCTGATGCAGAAGCGCGCCGACAAGCGCGATCCCAAGGCTCGTTACGAGGTGAGAAGGGGCCCCGATCCCATCAACGCCCTGCTGTGCAGCCACGTGCACCTGGCGCCGCTGCGCTTCGGACCCGACACGACCTGGCCGGGCGGCAAGACCTTCGCAAACCACGCCAAACTCTGGATGGTCGATGATCGGGTTTTCTATGTCGGCTCGGACAATCTCTATCCGGTGAACCTGCAGGAGTTCGGCTACATCGTCGACGATCAAAAGGCTGCTGCCGAACTTCTTGACGCGTATTGGACACCGCTGTGGCAATGGTCGCAACGCGCCGCCGTCTCGGGTGACGACGTCGAGCCCTGCATCTTTCGCATGCCGCGAAAGTAAGCGTTTTGTCAGCGAATGAAGCTGATGGTGTGTCAGCGCCCAGTAATCGCATGGCCGCATTGAGGCCGCCATCGGGCACTACCTCAAGATCGCTCGCTCACGAGCAAGGAGGTAGACATGATTGCGAATCTGAAATTGCTGATGCCTCTTGTTGTCGTCGCATTCCCGCTGACGGCGTCCGCGCAAGTCAGCGATGCCACGTACTGCCGGCGACTCACCGCTCGCTATGAGGCGTTCGTCGAGAACATGAACGGCCACAGCCAGCAGCCGGGCGGCATCGACGGCCAGGTGGCCATGGCGCAGTGCAAGGAAGGCAACACCGCCGCGGGCATCCCTGTCCTCGAGCGCAAGCTGGAGGACGCCAAGGTCGGCCTGCCGAGGCGCAGCTAATCGAACGTCGGATCGATCGGGGCGACCCTCCCCTTGGCCGCTCCGATCGACCCGCCCCGTGAGGTGATCAAGGCAGAGACGCCGTCAGCTTGTCGTCAGTAAGCTGGCGTAGACCTTTCGCGTGCGATTCATACAGCGACAGGGTGCGTCATGAAATCGATCAACTGGCTGGTGCCCGCCGTGGCGGCCTTGATGCCGTTCGGCGTATCGGCGCAGACGAGCGACGCCAACTACTGCCGGGCGTTGTCCCAGAAGTACGAGGCCTATATTTCGAGCAAGACGATGGGCCGCACGCCCGGGCAGGGCACCGTCGACGGCAGCGTCGCCATCGAGCAGTGCAAAGCCGGAAACACTGCCGCCGGAATCCCGGTGCTGGAGCAGAAGTTGCGCGATGCCAGGGTCGACCTGCCGCCGCGCGGCTAGCTGTGAGCTTTCAATAGGTTGTCCATCCGGCTCAGGCCGAGGAAGCTGATGTTGTCGAGACGTCAACGTTCCTTGGGAGAGCCGAATGGACATCCATAAGAATGCCCGCCTGACGGCGTACG
>Ga0210402_10002409_pt1 | contig 18278 bp, 18 predicted proteins | sample IncBWC7MmetaG_FD_161055 | JGI IMG/M metagenome (GOLD analysis project Ga0210402, IMG submission 161055) | Forest soil microbial communities from Barre Woods Harvard Forest LTER site, Petersham, Massachusetts, United States - Inc-BW-C-7-M | ecosystem: Environmental > Terrestrial > Soil >... | reverse complement strand
TAGCACATCAGGCCGCCGATCAGCACACTCTGAGCCGCAGCCATCACCAACGTGCGACGATCGGACAGCAACAACGTGGTATTCCGATGTAGCAGAATGGCCGTTTGGCGCATTACACGCAGCAGTGTGGCGAACGCCGGATCGCGAGGGTGCCGCCATGCCGGACACCGAACGGAGCCGTGAGGCTCGGCGGCGGTCGGCAGATTGATTGTGGCGCTAACGTCTGCTTCGAACCTGGCACGCCAGCACTCGGCACCAAGCTCCTCCGTGCGGTCAAACACCTCTCCCAATCGGTGCACCGAGAAGAATTCCAGCACCTCGGAGGGGGCGCCAACGAAGGTTAGCTGGCCGCCGCGACCCATGCAGATGACCTTGTCGCAAAACTCCGTCACGTTCGCCAAGGTGTGAGTGACGACAACAATGGTTACTCCGTCATCGGCCAGGCGCCGAAGCAGGCGCATGATCTGCCAGTCGGTGCTCTCGTCCAACCCGCTGGTAACTTCGTCGAGCAGCAGCAGGCTAGGGCGGTTGAGAATCTCACTGGCCAGGCTGGCGCACTTCTTTTGCCCTCCGCTTAGCGCGCCAATGCGCTGATCGAGCCGATCGTGCAGATCGACGCTGCGCGCGGCGTCGTTCACTGCTGCGTTGCGCTGCTCGACAGTGGTATCCGGCGGCAGCCGAAGTTGCGCCGTGTAGTCGAGCGCCTGGCGCAGCGTTAGCTGCTCGTGGAGCACGTCCTGCTGCGGCACAAAGGCGATGTCCTGCTTCAAGGCCTGAAAATTGGCGTGCAGGTCACGATCGTTGAGCAGGACCGTTCCTTCGCTCGGAAGCAACCGGCCGGCCATGATGTTCATCAACGTGGACTTGCCTGAGCCGTTGGCACCGATGATGGCGACAAATTCGGACGGGAGGACACGCAAGTTGGCGCCGTGCAGGATACGTCTTGGTAATCCGTCGGCCTGTCTGCAGCGCACGTCGTAGCTGACGCCCCGGACCACCAGCTCGACATTGCCAACGCGCCCCACCCTGGTCAGCGCGGTACCATCAAACGTCAGTTGGAATGGGCCGATATCGATGCGGTCTCCCTGGACCAGGAGACGAGCGCTGCGCAAACGTTCGCCGTTGACATAGGTACCGTTGGTGCCTCCGAGGTCACGCAGCACAATGGTTCCATCCACTATCTCAAACGCCGCGAGGCGGCGCGAGACATTCGGATGATCGAGGACGACCTGCCCGAACATCGCCTCACGGCCGACGGTCAGACCGTGGTCGAGGGGGACCCGGTCTCGCACGGTGGCAAACCCGCCGCCCGCAACTGTTTGCATCATCCATGCCCCCGAAACCGTCTCAGCAGAGATCGACATCGCCCTATAGGGGTGCATCCACCGCCACCTCTTCACGACGGTATCATCACAAGCATAGACGCCAGCGCCTCGCATTGACCTAGATCAATCCGACGCAGGGGAATTCAGAGCTTGTCCGGGCAGCTGGCTCATCTCTCAGTCTGCGCCTCAACTCCTCGCAACAGCGGCCAATGCCCCGATACGGACGAAACGGGTACAGCCGCCTCGGTGATATCGAATCCCCCGTATTGACAGGCCAGTTGGGGTCGAGTTCGGAACGGCGCCGCTATGTTGGCTCGCGATGAGCGCTGGCGCGCCACCGATTCGGAAGCCGACAGGGCTTGGCCCGTCATTGGCGGGAAGCTCCACGCCATATGGAGCCCGGCGCACGACGATCGGCTTGCCCTCGTGCAAAGCATGCAGCCGAAGATTGGCGATCTCGCCCTGGATGACACACAGCAGTACCATTTACCTGGCGGGTTCACTGCCGCTGATCAGCGACCACCGTCCGCTCGGTCGACCCGCCTGGCCTTGAGTTCGGCAACCCCGCCGTTCATCCGGCGGGGTTCCGTTTCGTCACCAATTGATCACCAGGCAGCAAACGTGAAATCGCGCCGCGACCTATACTAACGGGCCGCCGTCATAGGCAGATGTGCCTTCATGAAGGCACGCACCCGGTTGATGGTCCGCGCCTTCAATTCTGGAGGATTGTTCCAGGGATACACCGTCACCTCGGCATTCGGCGCCAGCGATGCGATGTCGACGGCCGTTTGGTACGCGTGCGCCGCGGTGTCGTCCGGCAGGACAAGCATCGGAGTCTGGCAATTACGCACGAACTCGCGCGACACGCTGTACACGAAGTCGGGCCGGACACGGTAAAGGTTGGTCAGGTATTTCTCGATGGTTTCCATCGACACCTCAGGCTGCCTCGCGCGGAATTCCATCGCCCAGACATCGCGGCTCAAATCGTACATCACGTCCGGGCTCTCAGGCCGGTGGCCGATCGGCTGGCTCAGCACCCCCGCGACGACGCGGTCCGGGGCCCGCTCCATCAGCTTGAGGGCAAACGAGCCACCGATGCAGTTGCCGAAGAAGAAGAACTGGCGGATGCCGAGGTGGTCCATCAGTCCCAATTGGTCGTCGGCGAAAGCATCCCACGGGTCATCGACCGGAATCGGCCCCGTTGATTCGCCGCCTGTGGCGTTGCGTTGGTCCATGGTGATGCAGCGGAAGTCGCTCTTGAACTCATCCCTCGCGTTGATGACCGCGGTCGCCCAATTGCTGATGCGCGAGTTCAACCCGCCGCCCGGGACAACCAGCAGCGCAAAGCCGGAGCCGACGTCCTGATATCGGATGCGGACGTTGCCTTTTTCGTAGAACTTGAAACCTCCTCCTGGGTCAGCCTGCTGAGCAAACACTTGCGGTGCCGCGGCCGCCATCGCTGCTACGGCCCCCGTCGTCAGGATATTGCGTCTGATCGGATCCATAATCGGTGTCCTCCCGGGTTACTGTCATTGCAGGCGCCCGCCGCGGGCGGGATTTCAGCTATTATCGTTGGCGCCCCGCTTTCGTAGCACATGTCCTCTTGGGGTCGAGAGCCACCGACCGACGGCAACCTGAATTTGCCGTTAGGGCGCCTGGCCGGAACATCCGAGAAGGGTCGGGGAGCGGTCAATGGATAGGGCCGCTGGTATCAGTTGCCTGTCAGCCGGCGCAGATGCGCGGCCGGGTTGGACAGGAAGGCCCGTGTCACCCGCACGTGCTCAAGATCGTTCCAGTCGGTTTCGCGGAGCTGTCCGCCTTCAGCCAACAGGATCGTCGCGCCAGGCATCGCCATCAGGATCGGCGAGTGCGTGGCGATGACGAACTGGCAGCCCTGCCGCACGCGATCAACCAGCAGCGCGATCAGTGCCAGCACACGCGTCGGCGACAATGGCGTCTCCGGCTCGTCCAGGAAATAGAGCCCATTCGGCACCAGCCGCGTTTGCAGCAGGGCCAGGAATGTCTCGCCATGCGAGCGCGCATCGGGATTGGCGCCGTAGCGGCTTGTCAGGGCCGCACGCTCGCCACGCGCCATCGCGGTCGCGCGATCGCGGCCAGGCCCTTCCGGCAGCTTCGCCAGGTCCTGCTCGATCTCGCCGAGTTCGGCGATATCCGCGCACAGCCGTCCGGTGTAGCCGAACATGTCCTCCGCGCGCAGGAACAGCCGCGTGCGGGCGTGCCGGCGACGCGCGAACACAAAGCCAGCGGCAAAATCGCGCGCGGCCCGCAGGGTCGGGTCACGCCGCAAGTCCCACGCACCGGCCGCCACCGCATCCATCCCGGCGGCAATTCCCTCCAGCAATGTGGACTTGCCGCTGCCGTTCTCGCCCACCAGGAACGTCACCGGTGTGGTGAAGGCCAGCGTTTCCAGGTCGCGGACCACGGGAAGCGTCCCGGGGGAAGCAGTCGCGGTCGATGACGGCGTCAGGCCGCCGGCGCAGCGCTGACAGGAAGTCCATCGAGATCCATGACCGGTTCGGCGCTGGTTTCCTGCATCAGCAGGATGTGTCCTGGTTGGCTGCGCACCCTTTCCAGCCACCGGCGGACGTTGGCGGACGGAGCAAGATCGAACCCGCCTTCGTCGGCAACGTGGGTATAGGCGTACAAAGCGATGTCCGCGATCGAGTAAGTGTCAGCACCGAACCAGTTGGCCGCTCCGAGATGCGCGTTCATCACCGCAAGCGCGTGCATGCCGCGCCGATGGTTCGCCTCGATCTGGCCCGTCCGGTCATCAGTGCGGGTATAAACGCGAAGAAAGCGGTTCACCGCGATCGCGGGCTCGTGGCTGTACTGCTCGAAGAACATCCAGCGCAGCACCTGCGCCTGCTGCCAGCGATCGTGCGGCCAAAATCGCGTGCCGGCGGCGAGGTAATGGAGGATGGCGCCGCTCTCCGACAGCATCCGCCCATCGTCGAACACCAGCGTCGGCACCTTGCCGATCGGATTGATGGCGCGGAACTCGGGCCGGGCCGTGTCGGCGGTCAGTTGGCTCACCTCGATGCGCCGATGCGGGATGCCGAGTTGCGCCATCAGCAGCCGAACCTTGTAGACGTTGCCCGAGCGCAGAAAGCCGTACAGCGTCAGCATAGCGACATGGCCTAGCCACCAGACGGGCACCGGTCAACGACCCGGATGAATCGTCCTTGGCGCGGCGGCTCCAGGCATGCGATGACTGGGCGGGTTCCCGACACAGCGAATCGCATGGACCAGGTCCGCACACGCCACACTGTGGCGCCGGTTGCCTCGGCGGAGGCTATCGCCGAACTGATCGCGGTGATCGTCGCAGTCACCGGCGGCGAACCGCGCGTGCTGACGATCGACGACGGAAGCGCCCTGCCGTCCGGCCCGTTCGAGCTGACCCACCGGTCGCTGCAGGCCGGCACACGGTCCTGGGTGGAGCGGCAGACCCATCATCCGCTCGGCTATGTCGAACAGCTTTACACCTTTGCCGACCGGGACCGGACTGCTCTGAACCAGCGGACCGTGTCCATCAGCTATCTCGGTCTGACGCGCGAGGTTCGCGCCGCGGGCGAGCCGGGCGTCGGCTGGCAAGGCTGGTACCGCTATTTCCCATGGGAGGACCGCCGCGGGCAGGATTCCACCGACGTGACGGCCGCCATCGATGCACGGCTGCGCGCCTGGGCGGAGGCGGCCGAGGATGCGCCGACCCGTCGCGAGCGGACGCGGCGGGCCAGCATCACGTTCGGCCAAGACGGGAGAGCCTGGAACGAGGAACTTGTCCTGCAACGCTATGAGCTGCTGTGGGAGGCCGGCCTCGTGCCCGAATCGCCGCAGGCGGCGGAGCCGGTCGATGGCGAACCGATGACCCACGATCATCGCCGCATCCTGGCGACCGGCATCGCTCGGCTGCGCGCCAAGATCAAATACCGCCCCGTGGTGTTCGAACTCATGCCGCCACGCTTCACGCTGCTGCAATTGCAGCGGACCGTGGAGGCGCTGGCCGGGCGTCGGCTCCACAAGCAGAACTTTCGACGTCTGATCGAACAGCAGGATCTGGTGGAGGAAACCGGCGAGCGAGCCACGGAGACTGGCGGCCGTCCCGCCAAGCTGGTCCGCTTCCGCCGCGATGTGGTCGCCGAGCGGGCGGTAACCGGCAGCAAGCTGCCTCTGGCGCGGTAGCGGAGGTCCTTGGCAGGGGCGTACGGATGTCATACATTGACATCCATGCCCAACGTCAGCCTTACCCCCGAGCTGGAGCGTTTCGCCGAAAGCTGCGTGCAGAGCGGGCGCTACAACAGCGTCAGCGAGGTGACCCGCGCCGCGCTGCGCCTGCTCCAGCAGGTCGAGCAACAGCGCCGTGAATTCCTGGCCATCCTCGACGCGGCTGAAGCCGAGGGCGAGCGTGAAGGCTTTCTCACCATGGAAGAGGTCATGCAAGACCTCGACGAAGCCATCGAGGCTGCCAGCCGCCCGAGGGAATGAGCAGCCCCGCGGTCTTCGTCCCGGCTGCTCAGGCGGATGTACGAGCAGCTGTCGATTGGATCGCAAAGGACAATCCGACTACTGCGCGAGCGCTGAGGAACGCGATAGGACAGGCCGCGACGCAGATCGGCGCGAGGCCAGGGATTGGCGCGGCGCGGCCTCATCCGGGATCTGGCCGGCATCGATTCCTGTTGTTGCGTGGCTTTCCCTATCTGCTGGTCTATACGGCGGAAACGAGTCCGCCGCGGATTCTGCGAGTGTTGCACACGTCGCGCGACCTGCCGCCTTTGCTCGCTGACCTCGGACTATAATTGCATCGACCCCCGACGCATGACGCCCTGCCCCTTGACATCCTTATACTCAGCACTAGCATAAGGAACAGAAATGCTCAGATAGAGCATAAGAGAGGTGTCCGATGTCATACGCCGAAACCCTGGCCCGCACCGCGCCGCTGTATGATCGCGTGAAGTCCGTCATCCCGCCGATCGAATGGCCGGTGTTCGCCGACGATATCGACGCGATCCTGGCGCTGAAGCGCCGGCGCAACGCGGTGATCCTGGCGCACAACTACCAGACGCCGGAGATCTATCACTGCGTCGCCGACATAGTGGGCGACAGCCTTGCCCTTGCGCGCGAGGCGATGAAAGTAGATGCCGAGGTGATCGTGCTGGCCGGCGTGCACTTCATGGCCGAGACCGCGAAGATGCTGAACCCGGCGAAGACTGTACTGATCCCCGACACCCGCGCCGGTTGCTCGCTGGCGGAATCGATCACTGCGGCCGATGTGCGCCTGCTGCGCGAGCGCTATCCCGGCGTGCCTGTGGTGACCTATGTCAATACATCGGCGGCGGTGAAGGCGGAGTCCGATATCTGCTGCACGTCGGGCAACGCGCGCAAGGTCATCGAATCGCTCGGCGTGGAGTGCGTGATCATGCTGCCCGACGAGTATCTTGCGCAGAACATCGCTGCGCAGACCGGTGTGAAGATCATCACCTGGGCCGGCCACTGCGAGGTGCACGAGCGCTTCACCGCCGCCGAGATCCGCGCCCTGCGCGCCGACCATCCCGGCGTCGTGGTGCTGGCGCATCCCGAATGCCCGCCGGAGGTGGTTGCCGAGGCGGACTATGCCGGCTCGACTGCCGATATGGCAGCGTATGTCGGGCGGGAGAAGCCGGCGCGGGTGGTGCTCATCACCGAGTGCTCAATGGCCGACAACGTGTCGGTGCACCACCCCGACGTCGAGTTCGTGCGCCCGTGCAATCTCTGCCCGCACATGAAGCGAATCACGCTGGCGAACATCCGCAGCGCGCTGGAGGAAATGCGCTACGAAGTCACGATCGACCCGGCGGTCGCTGTGCGGGCGCGGCGCGCGGTCGAGCGCATGCTGGCGGTTTAGTACCGCCAAGCCAGAACGGTGGCTCAATTATTTTTGTCATTCCCGCGTTTGTTGTCATTCCCGCGAAAGCGGGAAACCAGGGATAGCAGCACCGATGCATGTATTCCTCGGTTCCCGCTTTCGCGCGAATGACGGTTGTAGTTCGGACCCTGCGCTCATTGGTAAACGAGGCGACACGATGATCATCGCTCCCCTTCCCGCCATCATGATCGAGCCTTCGGTGCGCGCGGCGCTGCTGGAGGACCTCGGACGTGCCGGCGACCTGACGACCGACGCCATCGTGCCCGCCGGCGCGCGAACAGAGACCGCGTTGATGGCGCGCCAGGCCGGCGTGGTCGCTGGGCTGGATTTTGCCGCCGCTGCGTTCCGGCTGATTGATCCCGCGATCGAGGTCATCGTCGAACGAGCGGACGGTAGCCGATTGGCGCCAGGCGATCTGATCGCGTTAATCCGCGGTCCGGCGCGCGGGATTCTGACAGCCGAACGTACGGCGCTGAATTTCCTGTGCCACCTGTCGGGTATTGCGTCCGCCACGCGCAGCATCGTCGATGCGATCAACGGCACCAAGGCGCAGGTGGTGTGCACGCGCAAGACGATGCCCGGACTGCGCACGGCACAGAAGTACGCGGTGCGTGTCGGCGGCGGATCGAACCACCGGTTCGGCCTGGATGACGCGGTGCTGATCAAGGACAATCATGTCGCGATCGCCGGCGGGGTGCGCACGGCGGTGGAACGCGCGCGCGCAGGGGTAGGCCATCTGGTGAAGATCGAGCTGGAGGTGGACACGCTGGCGCAGCTTCAGGAGGCCATGACGCTCGGTGTGGACGCCGTGCTGCTGGACAACATGGGCCCCGACATGCTGCGCCAGGCGGTCGAGATCGTGGACGGCCGCGCGATCACCGAGGCCTCCGGCCGCATCCGCCCCGACACCGCGCCTGCGATTGCCTCGTCGGGGGTTGATCTGCTGTCAGTCGGCTGGCTGACGCACAGCGTGACTGTGCTGGATATCGGACTGGATCATCGGGGCTGAGTGGTTCCGGTACAAAGAGTCGCGTTTGCCGACATGCAGGATCGAAACCTGGTGGATCAGTCGCGCGCCAGCCGGGTGGTCCGGTAGATTGCGGCGAGGGGGATGCCGAGGTCGATACTGTCCAGCAGCAAGTCGCCGTCCTCGATCACCGTCGATGCCGCGGGCCAGCTCCCATCGCTTCCGCGGCGGAGCAACTCAGCTCGGACCGCAGTGCTGCTGAGCAGAACAATCTCCCGTAGGCTCGGGATCGTGGTGAACGCCCAGACGTTCCGCCAGGTGTCCGCCCGGTTGGAGGGCGACAGAACCTCGACGATCAGAACAGGATTGGCGACGTCGTATTCCTCCGTTTCATACCGGGTGCATGTCACCGCCAGATCGGGAATACGAAAATTCTCATTGGCGCGAACCCGCGGGACGATTCCAGGTGCCGCGATCACCGTGCACGGGTTGCCGGCGTCCGCCAGGTGATTGCGGATCAGGCTCCCCAGTTCCAGAAGAAGCGAGCCATGGGTGCGGCTGGTCGGCGCCATCGCAATGGGTTCTCCGTCGACGAGCTGCCAACGGGTATTGCCCGGCGCGTCCCAGGCGAGGAACTCGGCCATGGTCATCCGGTCGGGAGGCTTCAGCGCCGAACTCATGGGTGAACCATAGCCCACGTCGGCGCGCGCGACAAAGGTTCATGGCGCCGCGATCGGGGCTCATTCCCGGTCAACCCGTCTCAAGCACCCGGACCTCCAACCGCTTGCCTAGCAAACGCAGCGCCACCTCGATCTGGCCGATATGGCTGCGGTGCAATGGGTCGCGAAGCCGCCGCACCGCTTTTTCGTCAAGGTCGAGCCGCCGGCCAAGTTCGACGTTGGAGATGCCGGCTGACAGCATCGCGTCGTGCAGCGCCATCTTGGCAGCGACCAATGGGCGCGGATGTACGACAGGGCGCCCCTTCGCCGGTGCCGGCCTGGGTGCGGGGACGCCATCGTCTGTGTAGAACGACAGGGACGTCTCCAGCAGGTCCTCAGCGCGAGCCAACGCCTCGCCCTCGGTGGCGCCGAATGTTGCGCCGGGAAGATCGTCGAACGTTGCCGTGACGGCGCTGCGGTCAGGTTCCCATTCCAGGTTGACGGGGTAAGCATAACGCATCGATCAAACCTCCAGGTCTTCCACGGTCAGGCCGAGATCGTTCAACACCTTCCGGAACGTACCTGGCGGCATATCCGATCGGTGCATTGCGATAACTGTTGTCTTGCCGTTCAGCCGAACCTTGAGATGCGAACCGGATCCTTGCGTCTCGATGATTTCCCACCCGCGCCTGGTCGCAAGGCGATTCAGCCGACGCCGGAGATCGGCGGATTTCATAGCGGAAGATCGGGCATTTATGACCGAATGTCAACGTGATTTCGAGCAGGCCTCACACGCCGTGATGCCGAACACCGGACGAAGGGTCAATCGTTTCGACGGCTGGTATTGGCCATCTGCGGGTGCCCGACCGCTGAGCGCGGCGCTCAGTGAACAGATCCCAGGTTAGCGCATTATATTGAGGCGGCTTCGCGCAACTGATGACCGCCGCGCAGGACCGCACGCTTGACGCGGGCTGATGCGAGAACACAATGCTCGCCATCATTCGCACGCGGGAGGAAACAACATGGCAGTCCGGCTCGTCGTCACCATCACCGCCGCACCGGGAAAGGGTTCGGAGCTCGCACAGGTATTCCGGGCGCGCTGTGCCGAGGTCATGCAGGAACCCGGCTGCGAGCAGTTCGAGGTGTTCCAGAGCGTGCTGAACCCGGACCGGCTGACTCTGCTCGAACTGTGGAAGGACAAGGCCGCGCTCGATGTGCATGCGAAGGTGAACGCCACGCGCGCGCCGATGCCACCGGGGCTGCGGGCCGGTGCGGGCCAACGCGAGGACTACGAGTACAAACTGACCCGTTAGCAGTACGCACCGGACGCTCGAAACCGCGATAGGGCGAGAAACCGGCTGCAAAGACTTTGCAGACGCCGAACAACAAGCAAGGTCATCCAATGAACGATAAACAATCCAGCCGCGCGCATCTCATCGCCGGTGGCTTTCCGCCCGGTTCGAGCGCTGGGCACGACCACGACTATGCCCGCCTGCGTCTGCTGGGGCTTCTTGCCGAGCAGGACATCCCGGCCTCGGTTGCCAACGATTTTTCCGATGTCGAGAAATGGCTGCCCATCAGCCAGTTGCTGATCACCTACGTGGCCGGCCCCTACCCCGACGCCGCGCAGTCCCGTGCCATCCAGCACTGGATGGAGGCGGGCGGCCACTGGCTGGGTTTGCATGGGACCAGCGGCGGCCGCGCCGAGCGGGTGGAGGGCATGCGCCAGCGCCGCACTGTCAAGACCGAGCACCACGCCCTCCTCGGGAGCTGCTTCCTGACCCATCCGCCGATCTGCAAGTTCCGCGTCGATGTGAGTGCCACCGAGTCCCCGCTCACTCGAGGGCTTGGCACGTCTTTCGACGTCGAGGACGAGCCGTACTTCATCGAGCTGCAGGATCCCGGCTCGACGCGGATCTTGCTGACCGCGGACTACGGCCCGAGCGCCGTATCACCCAGCATCGGGACCGTCTACGCCTCGGATACATCCCTGCAACCGAACGGCAGGACCCGTGTGCTCGGCTATACCCGCGAGGTCGGCCGCGGCGGCGTGACCTACTTTGCTCTCGGCCACTGCCACAACCCCGCCATCCGCGCGGCCCGGACTGTCGATCCCACGGACACGACGCCGCCCACCTTTCGAGGCGCCTGGGAAACCGACGCGTTCATCGCGTTACTGCGCAACGCCATCACCTGGGGTGTGCACACCTGATCACAGCGAGCGGCTTCGCCCCGCGGCCCACCTGGCGATACCGCCGCAAGCCGCGACGCGTCAGGCCGTCGCACCTCCATCGACCGGCAACGCCACGCCAGTGATGTAAGACGCCTCGTCCGAGATCAGGAACAGCGCGGCGTTGGCGATCTCCTCCGGCCGCGCCGGGCGGCCCATCGGCACCTGGCCGCCGCGCTTTAGCACCAGCGATTCAGGCGTCTCGCCAGGCGGCAACTGACTGTCGGGACGTGCGACGAACACTCGCAGCATCGGCGTGTCGGTGGGACCGGGGCACACCGCATTTACCCTGATCTTCTCGCGGGCGTAGCGCTTGGCCAGACCATGCACCAGGCCAACCACGCCGAACTTGGCGATGTTGTAAACCGGACTGAACTGCGAGCCTGTGAGGCCCGATGTGGATGCGGTGTAAAGCAACGCGCCGCCGCCACGCGCACGCAGTTCCGGAAGTGCAGCCTCGGTGGTAACCAGCACCGTCCGCACATTCAAATCCATCGCGAGGTCAAAATCCTTCCAGTCGAGGCCTTCGATCGCGGCGGGGCCGGGATGACCGACATGGTTCCAGACGAAATCAAGTCCCCCGAATGCATTGGCGGTGCGCCGGACGATCTCGCGCGCGAAGGAGTCTTGCCGCAGATCGCCGGCCAACGCGATCGCCTTGCCGCCGGCGTCGGCGATCTGCTTCGCCACCGCATCCGCGCCGGCCTCGTCCAGGTCAACCACGCCGACCGCCGCGCCTTCCTGTGCGAAGCGCAGCGCGCCGGCGCGACCCATGCCCGAGGCGGCCGCGGTGACGATGCCGATCTTGTTCGCGAGTCTCATGACCACCCCCTGTCAACGCTGCGCATTCAGCCAGCCAAGCATGATCCGGTTGAACGTATCGGGATGCTCGACATTGGGGAAATGCAGCGCATTGGCGATCTCCTCGTAGCGCCCACCCGGCACCAGCCCCGCCAGTTTGCGGTTTTCCGCTGCGGGCGTGCCGGCATCATCGGAGCCGCACACCACCAGCACAGGCAACTTCAGCGACGGCAGACGCGCGACAAAATCGAAGTTGCGGATAGCGGCAACGCAGCCGAGATAGCCGGCCGGCGAGGTGCCGATGATCGTGTCGCGGATCTGCCTCCAGCGTCCGGGATTGCGCTGCTTCACGGCGCCGGTAAGCCATCGCTCGATCGTTGGATCAGTGAGCGGCGCCAGCGAATTCGCGCCCCTTACCGTATCGACGCGTTGCTGCCAGACCTCCGGTGCGCCCGCCGGCGTGCTTGGCAGCGTGTCGCACCACATCGCGGACGCGAGCCTGCCGCCATGTTCCAAAGCGAAGGCCTGGCCGAGCATGCCGCCGATCGACAGCCCAATGAAATGGACGCGCGCGATGGCGAGCGCATCGAGCACGGCGGCAACATCCGCGGCCAGGGCGCTCATCGTATAGTCGCCGGCAACCGGACCGCTGCCGCCATGGCCGCGCATGTCGATACGCATGACGCGGAAGCCGGCGGCGAGCAGGGGTGGCACCTGCTCGGTCCACATGCCGCCATCCGAGGCCAGAGAGTGGGTCATGCAGACGACAGGACCCGTCTCCGGGCCGACCAGATCATAACCGATATTGCGTCCGTCGAGGGGTAGCAGCATGGGAGTTCCTCCTGTCCATCGTTGCACGGCCGCTAAATCGTCATGGTCGGCGAAGGCCGGCCATCCACGTCTATGCTGCGAACCTCCGCTAAAAGACCTGGATTGCTGGGCCAAGCCCAGCCATGACGGTACGGTTGGGTTTAGCCGGTTTCCATTGGCAATGTCGGATCGCTCGCCCATTCCGACAGCGATCCGTCGTAGAGCTTCACATCCTTGTGGCCCAGCATGACCAGCGCGAGCGCATCTGCGCTTGCCGCGATGCCGCCGCCGCAATAGTTGATCACCTGCCTGTCCATCGCGCCCACCGCCTCAAAGCGCTTGCGCAATTCGTCGGCCGGCAGGAATTCGTTGGTCTCAGGATCCAGCAGATGGGCGGCCGGCAGGTTGACGCTGCCCTTGATCCGACCCGGACGCCCATAGCTGTTGCCGCCGGTCCCAGTGTGCTGCTGCGGCATCAGCGCGTTGATCGTGCAGATCGCGCCGTTGCCGATTGCCCGTTGTACCTCGTCCTTGCCCACCATCAGGTTGCGAACCTCCCGCACCGTGAAATCGCCCGGCGCTCGTGTCCGCGCGGGGCCGGCCTCAACCGGCCGGTCTTCCTTGCGCCATTTCTGCCAGCCTCCGTTCAGCACCGCGGCGTTGTCATGGCCGAACTCGTGCAGCAGCCACCATAGACGCGTCGCCCACCAGACATTCGCCGTGCTGTATGTCACGACGCGCGTGGTGCTGTTCATGCCGAACCGGCACATCGACGATGCGAAATCCTCCGGCGGCTGACGCATGAAGCGCAGGCACTGAGAGGTATCGGACACGTCGCGCAGCATATCGACGAATTGCGCGCCAGGGATATGCGCCAGCTCGAAGTCCTCCCGGCCAGGCTTGACCTGGTAGGTGATCTTCGGATCAGGGATCAGATGCGTGGTGCAGTCCAGCACCAGCACATTTGGGTCGTCGAGATGCTGAGCGAGCCAGTCGGTCTCGACAAGATATTCGGGATGCGCAAAACCGCTCATGCGTGAGCTCCATGTCCAGCGGAAAGTTCGGCCAGCTCGATCAGCACGTTGCCGGTGGACGCAGGGTCGATGAAGGCGATGCGCGCGCCACCATGACCGATGCGCGGCGTCTCGTCACGAAGTTTGACACCCTTCGCCTTCAGCTCGGCCAGAGCGCCGTCGATGTCCTCCACCTCGAAGCAGATGTGGAACAGGCCCTCGCCCTTTTCGGCGATCCATTGGTTGACACCGGAGTCCGGCGCTTTGCTCTCGAGCAGCTCGATGTAGGTCTCCCCAACCGGCAGCATCGCAAGCCGCGTCGCGCCAATCTGTTCCTCGTATTCCAGAGGAATGCCGAATGTGTTCTGCAACAGGTCCATCGACCGTTTGAGCGAATTCACAGCGATCGCGATATGCTCCACGCGCTTGATCTTCATTGTTCCCTCCTCAGGAAATCGTCACGCCGCTATCCACCGGATAGACCTGCCCGGTGACCATGCGGGACTCGTCGGACGCGAGGAACAGCGCCATGTTGGCGATGTCCGGCGGCTCGATCAGTCCAAGCAGATGCGAGTTCGCCAACTTGTCGAGCGCCGCGTTGCCTGCCATCAGCTTGCGCACGCGATCGGTCATCGTGGCCGATGGCGCAATGGCGTTCACCCGCACGCGCTGTGCGGCGAACTCCACCGCCATGGAACGTGTGATCGCCGCGACGCCGCCCTTTGCCGCAGTGTAACAGTCGCGCCCGGCAATGCCCATCAGCGCGACGTTCGAGGACATGTTGATCACCGATCCGCCGCCCGATTTGATGATCTCCGGTATGGCGACGCGACAGCCGAGGAAGGTGCCGAATAGGTCCAGTCGGATGACACGCCAGAATTCTTCGAGCGGCGCTGCCACCACCGTGTTGTCCTGTGGCGTCGAACCACCGGCATTGTTGTGCAGGACATGCAATGCGCCAAACTGCTGCACCGCGGTGCGGACCGTCTCCTGCACGCTGGCCTCGTCCGTCACGTCTGTGCGGAGGGCGATCGCACCGTTGCCGGCCAGATGCGCGGTTTCCTCGCCGGCAGCGGCATCGATATCCGCGATCGTCACGCGTGCACCCTCGCGCGCGAACAGGATGGCGGTGGCACGACCGATACCTGTACCGGCGCCGGTGATGATTGCGACCTTGCCTGCGAGTCGTGCCACCTCGTTCCTCCTCGACGTCATCCCCGCATTACCGTCACCCCCGCGAAAGCGGGGGCCCAGCGCCCGGAGTCCCGCTTTCGCGGGAATGACCGTTGGGTTGCACCCTAGTGACTAAGCTCCTTCGTCATCTCGTCTATGCCGTTCACAGTCAGCGGATACATCCGCCCGCTCATCAGTTCGGCAGTGATGCCGATCGAACGCACATGCTGCCAGGTGTTTCGCGGCGTCGGATTGAGCCACGCTGAACGGCGATAATGCGACGTGAGCCGATCGAGCCAGACCTTGCCCGGCTCATCGTTCATGTGCTCGACACTGCCGCCAGGCATGGTGATTTCATACGGGCTCATCGCCGCGTCGCCGACGAAGATCAGCTTGTAGTCCGGCCCGTAGGTGCGCAGCACATCGAACGTGGCCATCCTCTCATCGTGGCGGCGGCGATTGTTTCTCCAAACCCGCTCGTAGGGGAAATTGTGAAAATAGAAATACTCCAGATGCTTGAACTCCGACCGCGCCGCCGAGAACAGCTCCTCCGACAGCTTCACAAAATCATCCATCGAGCCGCCGATATCCAGGAACAGCAGCACCTTCACAGTGTTGTGCCGCTCCGGCACCATTTTCAAATCCAGCGTCCCGGCGTTGTTCGCGGTGGAGCGAATCGTATTCGGCAGATCGAGCTCGGTCTCCGCGCCCTGGCGTGCGAAACGGCGCAGCCGGCGCAGCGCCAGCTTCATATTGCGGGTGCCCAGCTCCACCGTATCGTCCAGATCGCGGAACTCGCGCTTCTCCCACACCTTCACCGCACGCCGGTGACGCGATTCGTGCTGGCCGATGCGAACGCCCTCGGGGTTGTAGCCGAACGCCCCGAACGGCGAGGTCCCCGCGGTGCCGATCCATTTCGATCCACCCTGGTGCCGCCCTTTCTGTTCCGCCAGCAGCTCGGCCAGGCGCTGCATGATCGCCTCGAAGCCGCCCAGTGCCGCGATCTTCGCCATCTCCTCCGGCGTCAGCAGCTTCTCCGCCAGCTTGCGCAACCACTCCTCGGGAAGTTCCCGAGGTTGCACGCCCTCCGACGGCTCAAGCCCCTTGAAGCACTGTGCGAACACGCGGTCGAACCGATCGAGATGGCGTTCGTCCTTCACCAGCGTGGCGCGGCTGAGGTAGTAGAAATCATCGACACTCCATTCCGCGACGCCGGCCTTCATCGCACCGAGCAGCGTAAGATATTCGGTGATCGATGTCGGCAGTCCGGCCTGCCGCAGTCCCATGATGAGATGTGCGAACATTGGCAGCCCGTCAGGCGGTGCCGCGTCGCGCCAGAAACGCCAGGCGCTCGAACAGATGCACGTCCTGCTCGTTCTTCAGCAGCGCACCATGGAGCGGCGGGATGACGAGATGCTTCTCGTTAGAGCGCAGCGCATCCGCCGGCAGATCCTCGACCATCAGCAGCTTCAGCCAGTCCAGCAGCTCGGCCGTCGTCGGCTTCTTCTTCAGGCCCGGCACCTCCCTGATCTGGAAGAACACGTTCAGTGCATCGCGTGCCAGATCGTGGCGGATGTCCGGATAGTGCGACTGCACGATCCGTTCCATCGTTGTGCGATCCGGGAAGCGGATATAATGGAAAAAACAACGGCGTAAAAATGCGTCCGGCAGCTCCTTCTCGTTGTTCGACGTGATGATCACGATCGGCCGGTGCTTTGCGATCACCGTCTTGCGCGTCTCGTAGACAAAGAACCGCATGCGGTCGAGTTCCAGGAGCAAATCGTTGGGAAACTCGATGTCAGCCTTGTCGATCTCATCGATCAGCACGACCACGGGTTCGTCGGTTTCGAACGCGTCCCACAGCTTGCCGCGCACGATGTAGTTGGCGATGTCATGCACCCGCGGATCGCCCAACTGGCCGTCGCGCAGGCGCGACACCGCGTCGTACTCGTAGAGGCCCTGCTGCGCCTTGGTGGTCGACTTGATGTGCCACTCGATCAGTTCGAGACCAAGTGCCTCCGCCACCTCGTGCGCCAGAACGGTCTTGCCGGTTCCCGGCTCGCCCTTCACCAGCAGCGGTCGTTGCAAAGTTACCGCGGCATTCACCGCGACTTCCAGATCGCGCGTGGCGATATAGCGTTCAGTACTTCTGAAGGCACTCACTCTCGATCCCCTTGGCAATGCGTCCCGCAATAGTCGGCTCATCGCCACGCGCCAGCAAGCGGCTCAGGCGGGGATCCCTTCCACCGGCGCCAACGGGGTCTTGCCGCGGATCATGTCGGCGGCCTTTTCCGCGATCATCATCGTGGTCGCATAGGTGTTGGCGGACGGCATGCTCGGCATGATCGACGCATCCGCCACGCGCAGGCCCTGCATACCATGCACGCGCAACTGGTCGTCCACAACGGCGGTCGGATCGGTCACCGGTCCCATCCGCGCGGCGCCGATCAGATGATAGGCGGTGGAGCCATATTGCCGCGCATAATCCAGGAATTCGTCGTCGCTCTGCACCTGCGGTTCCGGCAGCTTGTCACCGTCGAAGTACTGCGCCAGCTCCGGCGTATGCAGCAGGCCGCGCGCCAGCTTCATGCCGCTGATCAGCACCTGCCTGTCCATCGGATCGGCCAGGTAATTCGGCTGGATAACCGGGTCCTGAAACGGATCAGCGGAGCGCGCCCGCACGTAGCCGGTACTCTCCGGGCGGTGCTGCCACACGCCGCAGGTCATCCCGGGATAATCATCCAGCAGGCCGACAAAACCCTGCTTGTAGCTGGCAGGACTGAACACGCCCTGTAGGTCGGGCTGATCCATGCTGTCATTGGATTTCCAAAACCAATGCACCAGCGACGGGCTTAGCGCGAGAATGCTTGGCTTGCCCATAGCCCAGCGCACGATCTGACCGGCCAGACCCATGCCGCGGGAGAGTTCATTTATCGTCGTGCTGTTCTTCACCCGTGCGACAAGCCGCGCCGAGTAGTGATCCCGAAAATTCTCGCCGACGCCGCGCAGTTCGTGCACCACCGGAACGCCGATCGATCCCAGGAGAGCCGCCGACCCGACACCGGAAATCTGCAGCAGCTTCGCCGTGTTGGCCGTGCCGCACGAGAGAATGACCTCGCGCCTTGCATAAACGACGGGCTGCGTGCTGCGGTCGCGGTCGTCGACATAGCGCACGCCGATCGCCCGCCGGCCGTCGAACAGCACAGCCGATGCGCGCGCATCGGTGCGTATCGCCAGACGGCCGGTCCCCTTCGCCGGATGAAGAAATACGCGCGCTGCCGAATGTCGCCAGCCGCGATGGATCGCACGCTGGAAATATCCGACGCCCGCCTGATCATCGCCGCTGTTGTAGTCCTTGCAGCGCGGTATCCCCGCCGCCA
>Ga0210402_10002408_pt1 | contig 18278 bp, 16 predicted proteins | sample IncBWC7MmetaG_FD_161055 | JGI IMG/M metagenome (GOLD analysis project Ga0210402, IMG submission 161055) | Forest soil microbial communities from Barre Woods Harvard Forest LTER site, Petersham, Massachusetts, United States - Inc-BW-C-7-M | ecosystem: Environmental > Terrestrial > Soil >... | reverse complement strand
GAGTGTTGCCCATGCAGGTAGGGCAGCGAACGCCGGTGCCGGAGTAGGGCATCGCGGTGGCGCCAAAAATGGCCGAGTAGACTGGGTTGGGCGATGCGCTGTCGCCGTCCTGGAGGGTAACGCGGATGTTGACCTTCTGAAGGCCGCCACCCAAGAGGGTTTGAAGGGTGAAAATGTCGAAGCCGGTTTGAGTAAAGAAGGCCCAGAAGTTTTGGGAGATGTCGGTGACGCTGCCGCTCGGGAGATTGGTTGGCGAGATCTGCGCGGTGAGTCGCTTGCCGTTAGCTCCGACCATGTCGATGACGAGGCCTCCCATTGAATTGAAATTGGCGGGCAGGGGGCCGATTCCAGGGCTGACTTGGGTGTTGGTGTCGGCGAGAGCTGGCACAACGGCGAGCGTGAACGCAGCGAGAAGGCGGAGTTGACGGGCGGTGAAAGTCATATAAGTGATAGAGGCCGGAATAACGTTTGATTATTTGGAGGGTGCCTGTTCGTTGCCGGCCGGGACGATTAGGATGGTCGGGGTTGATCGGGTAGTGTCGAGTATTGCGGTCTGTTGGTCTGGCTGGGACCAGAGAAAGACGCCGGGAGCGACAACAGCGGTTATCCCGCCTGCAGGGAGTGGAAAGGACGTTAGGTGTCGGCCGGGAAGGCTGTAATTGAGGAGGGGGCCAGTTTGTTGTGTTACCCAGATGGAGAGAGCGTCAGTGCTGAACTCAAGGCCGGAGACAGCGGTTAGGGCGTCCTGTGAGGTGATTAGGGGCTCGATGGCAAAAGATGAGGTGGGATGGAGGGCGATGATTCTTCCCTGCCCTGCGTCGTAGGCGATCAAGAGATGGTCGCGGGGCGTGAAGCGAAGAAAGGTAGCGGCGATGGAGATGGGGGTGAAGCTGGCGCCGGGGCTCGCGGAGTACCAGAAGGCGGTTGGAGTGGTGAGAACGGTGTCGCCGTAGTCGCCGATGGCGAGAGCGGTGACGTCTGCCGGGACGGGGAGCGAAGGCGGCTCGACGGTGGCGACGGGTGCGGAACTGGAGCGGCGGTACAGCGAGAGGCGATTTGCGGTTAGAGCGGCGAAGTAGGCGCCGGTGGGGCTAATCGCGGTGTGCTGTGGAGGTTCAGGTAGGGTGATGGTGATGTCGGTAAGTGGGGTGCGGTAGATGAGTGTTGCAGAGGCGCCGTCCGTCACGAGCAGAGTAGCCTGGGCGGCGGATGCATTGTGCACTTGGGTGTATTGGGTGGTTGTAACATCGGCTGTTGAGTAGCATGCGCCGGGAACTCCGGCGAGGCGCACCATGCGGTTGCCGGTGAGAATGTAGCCGAGGGTGGGAGATGAAACGAGAGCATTGACGCCACTGGAGGCGGCAAGCTGAAAGAGAGTGAGAATCGCGATGGTGTGCATCATTTAGTGGGCTCCTACGGTGCCGGTTCCTGGGGTGATGGTTATGCCGCCGGTGGACGGCGGGGTAGTTGGAGTATGACCGCGGTGCGCGGCAAAGATCGTCACGATGGTGGCGATGGCAACACCGGCGAGGATGAGGACGGTCTTTTTGGAAAGGAAGCCTTTGCGGAAGAGGCGGTGGTGGCCGGTAGCGGTCGGTGCTTGGAAGGGGAAGGAGTTTTCCTGGTTGAGCTGGATAACTGACGATTGGCCGAGGTAGTTGACCATGATGGTGGGCTGGTACTTCCCCGGGACTTCGTTGGACTTGATATCGACCATGGCCTCACCCTTGTCATCGGTCAAGATGACCTTGACGATTGAGCCATCCGGGAAGCTGGCGGAGGCTCCCTCTGCCGGGAGTTCGAAGACCGCAACGGCGTCGCGGATGGGAACGCCTTTGCTGTCATTGACCCGTATGGAGAGGTGAGAGGCCGGGGGGCGCGGCAAGGGGTTCACGAGGCCGTCACCCTGGAGGATGGCGACAGTGAAGCCTTTGGTGGGAGGCGGGGTAGCGTCAGGTTGGCCTGGAAGGACGGCGCAAGTGGCGAGGGAAAGGCAGAGAGTGCGAATGAAAGCTGACATTGACTGTTTCCAGTTGGCACTTATGGGCGAGGTTAGGGTGTGAATGCAAGGTGACATTGAATGTTTACTCTTGATGCGTATCGGCACGGTCAGGTGCGAATGCGAGGTGATCTTCAGGATTGCTACTTGACATTTATCGGCAAGGTGTAGCGTGGGCGTACAAGCTAGTTTTACTTTGAGTGTCTCCACCCAACACTTATCGACTGTAATCGGAATATAAGACTCTAAATTCCTAAATAGTATTAGAACGAAGGCTAACTCTAAGGCGTCAGGCTACTTGGGTTGCTTAAAACTGTATGATTTTTGGTAACTAATAAAAATCACTCGGAACAATGCTAGACTTGTTCAGATTCCGCCGATACGAGGAATATGGGTCGACGGACCCTCGTGCCGGTTAGGGAACTTCGTGCTCGCCAACCTGCGATTTTATCGATGCTAACCGAGGACCGCTGGATGATCGAGAAGCATTACACTTTCAATGAGTCTTTCAGAGCAATTGAATATCTGAGCTTTAGCTGGTATACCGGCTACGCGGAAGGTGAGGGCGACGGGCAGCCAGAATATCGATAGCCTTTCCATCGTTGCATCCTCTATGAACCATCAATGTTCTTATCCCCGCTTCCGGCCAGCCGGCGGCCAAACCGCACTCCCGAGGTATGCGCCCTCGAAAACAAAGCTCACCTGTGACGCCGGCAGTTTAGAGGGCGGCACGTTGGAGATCCCCCATGTCCGGACCTGTTACCCAGCAGCTTGTTGATACAACGTTCGAGAAACATTATTCCATCGCCGACTTGGCCAAGCAATGGAGGCTGTCCCGGGAGACGATCCGCCAGCTCCTTCTCGACGAGCCAGGAGTCCTCCGCATCCGCCTCGGCCGGAAGAAAGCGCATACTCGCTACAGCGTTCCGGCCCACGTCGCTATCCGAATTCACAGCCGACTTAACGATCTCGCAGCCTGAACGCACGAAGGCCCCACGACACGTGCAATATCGCAGGGCCTTGCCTTAATCCTCAGATCCGGTTTTCTTTGGCATCTCCACCAGTTTAGGCTTGGTCCTCTGACCGAACGCGGCCTTCAGCACCCCGGTCAACCTCTCCTGGCGTTCCGGAACCCAGGCGGCGTAGTGCTTCCTGACCATTTCCGCGCTGTTTCCCAAGAGTTCGGCAACATCCCTCACCTCCACTCCCGGCCGCTCCAATAAAATCCTTGCGAACGTGTGTCTGAACCGATGCGGCGTCGGAGGCTCCGGCCATGGTCCACACAGCGACCATAGCTTCTTCAACTTGCGGCGCCAAAGATCGGTGACAACATTCATGTCCTGAGTCTTGTGTTCGCCGAATATTAAAGGGCCGCGCTCCTGGGCCCGGGCGCGTATGCGTTCCTGCAGCCATTCCGGTACCCACGTGTAGACGTGCGTGCCGGACTTGGTGGTTCTGATGTGTACTTCGCCAGTCGCCTTCATGCGATTGATGTTGAATGTGGCGACGTCGGAGATCCTCAAGCCTGTGTATGTCGAAACGCTGATGAAGTCGGCAAGATCCTGTCCGGTCCATTTGAAATTGTATCGGGCGTACTCGCCCTCGACCCGGTGGTGGTGGATGACGCGCGACCATTTGACTTCCTGCTTCCCATACTGGGTATCGCAGCATTCATACATGCGCTTGAGCTCGTCTTCGGTGAATGGCAGTTTCTGTTGATTGCGCGTATCCTCCGAACCGCGGCCACGCAAGTTCTTGACCAGCTTGGCAGGATTTCGATCCATCCACTCGTTCGCCAGGCAAAACTGGAAGAACGACTTCACGACGCTCATGTTCTTCGCCGCCGTCTGTGCACCGACCTTCCAGGACGATCGAAATTCCCGAACGTCGTTTGGGCCCCACCGATTTAGGGAAATATAGCCTAACGACTCCGAATATCTTTTAAGCTTGTCCGTGATCAAAATGTACTTCCGGATTGTGTTCCGCGCCGAATGTTCTTTGTGCTCATCGATGAATGCCCTGACTGCCCGATCCACAGTCATCAACTGGTCGGTCTCGGCCGCAGGTTCGGGTACTGGAGGCGCCGAGGGAGTACCGTCCCACGTGCCAGCTTTCTCCCAGGAGTCGGCCACGGCCTTCGCCGTGTCCCATGCGGTCTGATCAGTGTTGCGCCGATCGAACTTTCGGTTGAGGACACCGGCAGCGGTGATCGGACAGCCACACCTTTTCCATCCCTTCCGCCGTTCTTGCAACTCACCCGATTTGGAATCTTCCTCGTGCCCGGCCGAGCATTTCCGGCGGTGTCGTCTGTACAGATTCAGTGCCATGATTTGACCCGATTGTACCACTCCTTACAGGAAGCATTGCACGAAATTGCACGACGAAGAGCCGTTGTTCTTGTAAGTTATTGATTCTAAACTGGCGGAGAGAGTGGGATTCGAACCCACGTTAGAGTTTCCCCTAAACACGCTTTCCAAGCGTGCGCCTTCAACCACTCGGCCATCTCTCCGGTTCCGGAAAACGGGGCGCGGCTCGCGGTTTTTCGAGCCACGGTCGATACTCCCAACAGGATAACATGCGGGGCCTCTTCCGCTGTTTTTCGCGCCGTTCCGGATGCGGACGTAGAATAGGAAACGTGACCCGCTCTCTTATTTCCCGGCGCGGCCTGCTGCTTTCTTCGGCTGCCGGCCTCGCGGCTTGCGCGCGGCCGCAGGCTACCGGGTTTTTCGGATACTGCTTCGTGGCCAACCAAGAGAGCCGGTCGCTCGGGGTCGTGGACCTCACCAGGTTCCGGGTCCGGCGTCAGATTCCTCTCGACGCCGCTCCGGGCGCTGTCCTGGCGCACCCAACCAAACCGAAGGCTTACGTGCTGGCGCCCGAGGCTGGCACGGTTTATGAGATCGACGCCAGCTTTCTCGCGCTCGGCCGCCGCGCGCGCGCCGGGAACGAAGCGGTCGGAATGCGGCTTTCGCGCCATGGAGACGCGCTCTGGGTGCTCTATCGAGACCCTGCCAGCCTGGTCGAACTGCCCCTGGATTCGTTCAAACCCGGCCGCCGCATTCGCCTCGCCGCGCCGCCGGACGATTTCGACATCAGCCCGGAAACCGAGGACGCCGCCATTGTCACCAGGAAAAGCCGCACAGTCGCGTTCGCGTCGCTTGCCAACGCGTCCATCACCCGCACCATCCAGGCGGCCACTGAGCCATCCATAGCGCGTTTCCGTTTCGATGGCCGGCAGTTGATCGCCGGCAGCCAGGCCGACCGCAGCCTCACCATATACGACGCCGCTTCCGGAAGGACGGTGGTCCGCCTGCCACTCCCGCTGGCGCCGCGAAATTTTTGCTTCACGCCTCTAGGGGGCCAACTCTACATTACTGGCGACGGGATGGATGCCGTGGTGACCGTGTATCCTTACCGTACGGAAGTCGTGGAAACCATTCTCGCCGGCCGCGCGCCCGGCGCCATGTTGGTCACCAGCGAAACCAGCCCTTCCTATTTGCTGATCGCCAACCCGGAGACCGCCGGCGTCACGGTGCTGGATGTGGAAACCGGAAAGCTGGTGGCGGTGGTTCAAGTGGGCCAGCAGCCGTGCAACATCATTCTGACACCCGACAAACAGTACGCGCTGGTGCTGAACGAAAAATCGGGCGATCTGGCAGTCATTCGCATCTTCTCGCTCAGCGGAAGACAGCCCGGCGGCGACCGGGTTCGCCGCTACAAATCGGCGCCGTTGTTTACGCTGATCCCGGTGGGCGAAAAGCCGGTGAGCGCGGCGGTGGTGGCGTTGACCTAGTGGCCGCGACCCTCTGGGTCGCCTTGGCAATCAGCTTTGGCCGGTTTTTATGGGTCACGGCAGCGTGAAGGCAATCAGGCTATCGCCGTCGTGGCTCTTGGTTGGATCGATGCTGCGGAATCGGCCCGGCCCTCCGGCCGCCACCACGATGTACTGCTTGCCGTCGCGGCCCATGTATGTGATCGGCACGCTGTTGGCGGTGGCGTCGATTTTCGTCGTCCACAATGCGTTGCCGGTGGCGGCGTCGAAAGCCCGAAACTTTGCATCCAGAGTGGCTCCTATGAACACCAACCCGCCGGCCGTCGCAATCGAGCCGCCCAGGTTCGGCGTGCCGGCGTTCATCACCCCGCGGGCCTCCATCTCGTCGTAGCTTCCCAGCGGCACGTTCCAGGCAATGTCCCCCGTGTTGGCCTTGACGGCAGTTAATTGGCCCCACGGCGGTTGTTGGCACGGATAGGCCTCCTGGTCCACCCAACGCGTGTAGCCGGCGATGGGCCGGTACGGCACGGCGGCGCCCTCCGACGCCGCGGCCATGTGGCCGGTGCCGCCCAGATTGCTGGTGTTGACGAAGATGTAGCCAAGCTTGGGGTCGAAGGAAACGCCGCCCCAGTTGCCGCCGCCCATGGTTCCGGGAAAACGCAGCGACGGTTTCATATCGAACGGCTGATACGGTCCCAGGTGTATCATTTGATCGAACTGCTCCGTGCAGTAACGCTCGGCTTCGGGCGTGCGCCGGCTGATTTCTTCGCGCTTCACCGTCATGCGGGCCAAGGGCGGCGGTTTCAGCGGAAACGGCTGGGTGGGCCACGCGGCTTCTCCGGGAACGTCGCTGGCCGGCACGCCGCGCTCCTCCACGCCGAAGACCGGCTTGCCGGTGAGACGGTCCAGGATGAACAGCAGCCCCATCTTGGTGGTCTCGGCCAGCGCCGGAATCTTCTTGCCATCGCGGACCACCTCGATCAGCGCCGGCGGCGCGTCCACATCGTAATCGAAAATGTCGTGATGCACCATCTGGTAATACCAGCGCAGCTTTCCCGTGGCGGCATCCAGCGCCACCACGGAGTTGGCATACAGATTGATGCCCTTGCGGTCGGCGCCATAAAGGCTGTCGGCCGGGTTTCCGACCGGCAGGAAGACCATCCCGCGCTCCGCGTCGACCGTGATCGGTCCCCATTGGCTCGGGCCGGCGCGGTTCCGGGAGCCGCCGGGTCCCCACGTCTCGTTGCCGGGCTCGCCCGGTTGCGGAACCGTATGGAAGCGCCATATCAGCTTGCCCGAGCGCGCGTCGAAAGCACGGGGATCGCCGCTCGGTCCGCTGCTGACTGCCTCCTGCGTGCTGGGCCCCACGATGACCAGATCGCGGTAGATGGCCGGCGGCGAGGTGATGGCGTAGGCTGCGCCCGGATAGTCGTCGGCCACACCGTTGCGCAGGTTGAGCGTCCCGTTGTCGCCGAAGCCGGGCGCAGGCTTGCCGGTCTTGGCATCCAGCGCGATCAGCCTGCCGTCGGATGTGCCGAACAGAATACGGGGCGCCGTCTGCTTATTGCCAGGCCAGTAGGTGACGCCGCGCAGTTCGCGAGCCCGCGACTTGGGGTCGAACTTCCAGATCTCTTTCCCGCTTTCCGGCTCAACCGCCACAATTTTCTGGCTCTGGGTGGAGAAGTACATCACGTGATCCGTCACGATGGGCGTGGTTTCGAAGTTGCCACTGTCGCCCGTGTGATAGGTCCACGCGCGGCGCAACGTCTTCACATTTTTCACGTTGACCTGCGCCAGCGGCGAGTATCGGGCGCCGCCCGGGTCGTGGCCATACGCCGGCCACTGGCTGGTCTGCGCCAGGGCGGCCGCGGACGCGGTTGCAAGCAGGATGAATCGGAGAAGCATAGCGATCGCTCGTCAATTACCGTAGGGTTTTCCGCGTGGTCAACCACGAGGATCTCCACTTGGCCTCGTTGTGACATCTCGAAGTTGTGCCATCTCGAAGTTGTGCCATCTCGAACCGCTGTGCCACCATCTCGAAACCGATCTCCGGGCCGGCGTTTTGCGAGGGCAGGCTGGTTGGGGCCCAGGAGTGGCGGCGCGTGAACACGCGCTCCCGCCCGTTGCCTTCGCCGCCGGCGCGCACGGTCGCGCGGGGTTTGAGGGACGCCACGTCAAATATATGATGTGGCTCGCGGGAGTTCCCCCGGCAATGGAAACCGACACGGCTACCGAGGCGGCGGAACGGCTTCTTGGCATCCTACAAGGTCTACTACCAGGAAAGATCCGCGTCAAGTGTCGCGCAAAGCGGACCGATACGTGTGCTGTACCCAGAGCCAGAAGATCACCAGCGTGAACAGCACGATGAGACTTTCCCACATGTACAGGTGAGCAATTTCGAACCATTCTTTGCTGACCTGGCCGAGGTAAAACAGGCTGACGATGCGCAGCAGATTGACGACATGAATCGCCGCTGTACCGGCGGCGAGGCCTTTGCCTTTGGCCGGCCAGGGCGCCGGGAAAGCCAGGATCGCGGCCCAGAGCAGGACGGTCACGTTGGAGGCATTGCAAGTATCCATCACGCGAATGGAGAAACCGCTGGCCGGATTTCGCAGCATATCGGACTGGGCCGTAGCTTGGCCGCCCAGAACGCGCACCAGCAGCGCCGACACTTCCACCAATAACGCCGTGCCGCGGTCAACGGCCGGCCGCGCAAACGGGGCGAAGAGCAGTCCGAACCCCGCCAGCAGCCAGACCGGAAACAGCACCACGAAGCGCACCATCGACGAACGGGCTGCTTCGGGAGCCCGGCCCGGCGCACTGCCTGAGTTCCCCAACTTCCCCATGCGGCACCATTATGGCACAGCGCGCATTCCTGCCGAGTGCCCGGCCTGAAGGCCCCGGGTTCCAGGCGGATTGCCAATCGGCCGGTGATTCTCATGTAGCGCGCTTTGTGGGGCAGGTTGTTAACCTGCGGCGGATTGGCAATCCGCCTGCCGGGAGTTGGCGGGCAGCCGAACTTCTACAAGCGACTTTCGAGAGTGCAGCGGATTGTTAATCCGCCTGCGCGATGCGGCAGGGAGCCCACCCGCGTTGGCGGCCATGCCAGCCGGTCCGGCGGGCGGATTGCCCCGCCGCTGCTTGCCAGGCTGCCCCACGCGGTCCCAAGCAACCTGATCCGCCAGGTCAACCCGCCCGACCCGAAGTGCAACCCGCCGTGGAATCCGCCCAGCAACCAAATCAATGGCGCCACGGGCGACTTTCATCATTCCCCCTGTGCGCCCGGCGCACATTCGGAACAGCTTAACAATCTGCCCCACAAATGCTTCCGCTTGCTTCCGGCGGGGCAGTAGCTTCATAATTGTCCCCATCACCACTTGTCGGTCGCCAGACCGCGGGGTGGGTGTTCCCTGGCGGCCAGGGAGAAGTTATGTCTCGCATCGTACGCTGTTCGCTGATTCAGGCTGCTAACGTGGCGCCTCCTGAGGCTTCGCTCGAAGCCACCAAGAAGGCCATGCTGGATAAGCACCTGGCCTACATCGAACAGGCCGCCCACGCGGGCGCAGAGATCTGTTGCCTGCAGGAGATTTTCTACGGGCCGTACTTCTGCGCGGAGCAAACCACCCGATGGTACGATTTCACGGAACCAATCCCGGGCGGACCCACCGTCAAGTTGATGCAGGATGTGGCCCGCCGGCACCACATGGCGATCATCGTCCCCATCTATGAAATCGAGCAGGAAGGCCTGTATTACAACACGGCCGCGGTGATCGATAATGAGGGCCGCTACCTCGGGAAGTACCGCAAAACTCACATCCCGCACGTGGCTCCGGGGTTCTGGGAGAAGTTTTATTTCCGGCCCGGCAACCTGGGGTATCCGGTGTTCGATCTGGGCTTCGCCAAGATCGGCCTGTACATCTGCTACGACCGCCACTTCCCGGAAGGCGCGCGCGCACTTGGGCTGAACGGCGCCGAGATCGTGTTCAACCCGTCGGCAACCGTGGCGGGGTTGAGCGAACACCTGTGGAAGCTGGAACAGCCGGCGCATGCGGTGGCCAACGGGTACTTCGTAGGCGCCATTAACCGCGTGGGTATGGAAGCGCCGTGGAATATCGGGGAGTTTTACGGATCGAGCTACTTCTGCAATCCGCGCGGGCAGATCGTTGCGCAGGCGGCGCGGGACAAGGACGAGGTGCTTACCGCGGACCTCGACCTGGATCAGATCGCCGAGGTTCGTAAGACCTGGCAGTTCTTCCGCGACCGGCGTCCGGATATGTACGAAGCCCTGGTAAAGGCATAACGTAAAGGCATAACCCAAAAGCGTAACGCAAAGGCGCAATTCCCATGACCAAAGACGAAATCATTCTTGCCAATAAAGATTACCTGTTTCCCTCTGTCTTTCATTACTACAAGACGCCGCTGGTGATCTCGCACGCCAAAGATCAATATGTCTGGGACGCCGATGGGAACCAATATCTGGACTTCTTCGGCGGCATCGTGACGGTGAGCGTGGGCCACTGCAACCAGCAGGTGAATGCCAAGGTTCATCAGCAGCTTGACACGCTGCAGCACGTCTCCACGGTGTTTGCCAACGAACCGCAGGCGGCGCTGGCGAAGAAGATTGCGTCCATCACGCCGGGCGGCAAGCTGACGAAATCGTTCTTTACCAACAGCGGCACGGAGGCCAATGAGACGGCCATCCTGGCGGCGCGCTGCTATACCGGCAATAGCGAGATTGTGGCGCTGCGGCATTCCTATCACGGCCGTTCGTCAGCGGCGATGGCGCTGACCGGCCAGGGGGCATGGCGGCTGGGGCCGGCGCAGGCCGGAGTGGTGCATGCGCACAATGCGTATTGCTATCGCTGCCCGCTGGGGCTGACCTATCCGAGCTGCGAGGTGAAGTGCGCCCAGGATATGGAAGACCTGATCCGAACCACGACCAGCGGCCGGATCGCGGGGTTCATCGGAGAGCCGATTCAGGGCGTCGGCGGATTCATCACGCCTCCCAAAGAGTACTTCCAGATTGTCGAGAAGATTGTGCGCAGCCACGGCGGCATTTTCATCAGCGACGAAGTGCAAACGGGTTGGGGAAGGACTGGCGGGAAGTGGTTCGGCATCGAGCAGTGGGGCGTGACGCCGGACATCATCACCGGCGCCAAGGGCCTCGCCAACGGAAGCCCGATCGGGCTGACGGTAGCCAGGCCGGAAGTGGCCGATTCCGTGAAGGGCTTGACCATTTCCACTTTTGGCGGCAACCCGGTCACCGCCACCGCGGCCAAGGCGGTGATCGATTTCATCGAAGAACAGAACCTGGCGGTGAACTGCGCGGAGACCGGCGCGTATTTGCGCGGCAAGCTGGAGGAGTTGAAGGATAAGCACGAGATCATCGGCGAAGTGCGCGGGATGGGGCTCTTGCAAGCGCTGGAACTGGTGGAGGACCGGCAGACGAAAACGCCGGCCACGGCGCAGACGGCGATGGTGATGGAAGCGGCGCGTGAGAACCGCATTCTGCTGGGCAAGGGCGGGATGTTCGGCAACGTGATTCGCCTTTCGCCGCCCATGAATGTGGGCCGCGGCGATGTGGACCAGTTCGTCGAACAACTCGATAAGAGCCTGGCTGCGTGCAGCGCGGCGGTGGTGGGGAGCAGCCGATGAGCGCGGCGGAACTGCCGGTTCCGCGCAACCTGCGGCAGTTTCCGGAACTGCACCCGGCGCTCGATTCGCAGTCCGCGCTGGCGGAGGCCAACCGGTGCCTGTACTGCTTCGATGCGCCGTGTACGGCGGCCTGCCCCACCCATATCGACGTGCCGCGTTTCATCAAGAAGATCGCCACGGGGAATCTGCGCGGCTCGGCGGTGACGATTCTGGACGCCAACATTCTCGGGCTGAGCTGTGCGCGCGTTTGCCCGGTGGATGTGCTCTGCGAAGGCTCCTGCGTGATGCTGCGGTACAACAAGAAGCCGATAGAGATCGGCCGCCTGCAGCGTTTCGCCATGGACGCATTTTATGATGCGCGGTTAAAAGCACCGCTGGCTAACGCGCACGCCTCCGAAGCCTCGGGTCCGAGCCGTGACCGTAAGGGAGCGGTCGTCGAAGGCTCGGTTCTGAGCCGTGACCGTCAGGGAGCGGTTGGCCGGGTCGCGTGCATCGGCGGCGGACCCGCGTCCCTAAGTTGCGCCGCCGAACTCCGGCGCCACGGCGTGCCGGTCACCATCTTCGACAACCGCCCCCTCCCCGGCGGCCTGAACACCTACGGCGTAGCCGAGTACAAACTCCGCCCCAGCGATAGCCTCCGCGAAGTAGACCTGGTGCGCGGCATGGGCGTAGAGTTCCGCCAGGCGGAGGTGGGCGGCGCGGTAGCCGAACCAGGCGGCGCCGCCCCGCTCAACGCCGTACCGCTCGACGCCGTCACGCTCAACGATCTGGAAAAGGATTTCGACTTCATCTTCGTCGGCGTCGGCCTGGGCGCCATGGAGCGGCTGGGAATTCCGGGCGACCAGTTGCCTGGTGTCATCGACGCGCTGCGCTTCATCGAACGCTACAAAACGCTGCCGGATTTTGACGTCGGCCGCTCGGTGATCGTGATCGGCGCCGGCAATACGGCCATCGACGCGGCCAACGCGGCGGTGAGGTTGGGCGCCAAGGACGTGCAGGTCTTCTACCGCAGAACCGAAAAGCAGATGCCGGCGTTTCCGTTCGAGTACGATCACTCCAAGGTGGAGGGCGTGCGGTTTCACTGGCTGGCTCAACCGGTGGCAGTGATGGAAGCCCACGGGCGCGCGGCGGGCGTGAAGTTTGTGCGCACCAATCTCGGCGACCCGGACGCCACCGGCCGGCAGCATGCCCAGCCGATACCGGGCTCCGAATTCGAAGTGGCGTGCGATATGGTGGTGCCGGCGCTGGGTCAATCGCGCCTCACAGGCTGGCTCGGCCAGTCTCGCGGGATTGCATTGAAGGCCGGGTCGATTGTTGTGGACCGGCCGACGGGCCGCAGCAGCAATCCTAAATACTATGCTGGAGGCGATTGCGTGAACGGCGGGCGCGAAGTAGTGGACGCCGTGGCTGACGGCAAGCGGGCGGCGCTGGCGATGGTTAGCAAGATGGCTGGCGCCATGCAGGAGGCGGCCGATGGCTGACCTGACCACGAATTTCGCGGGCATCCGGTGCCCGAACCCGTTCTGGCTGGCTTCGGGGCCGCCCACCAACTGCGGCGAGCAGGTCATGCGGGCGTTCGATGCCGGGTGGGGCGGGGCGGTGTGGAAGACCATCGGCGAACCCATCGTCAACGTGTCGTCGCGCTACTCATCGGTGGATTGGAACGGGCAGCGCATGATGGGCTTCAACAACATCGAGCTCATTTCGGACCGGTCGATTGAAACCAACCTGCGTGAGATGGCGGAGGTGAAGAAGCGCTACCCCAGGCAAGCGGTCATCGCGTCGCTGATGGTGGAATCCAAGCGCGAAGTCTGGCACGATATCGTGCAGCGCACCGAGGACACCGGCGCCGACGGGCTGGAACTGAACTTCGGCTGCCCGCACGGCATGAACGAACGCGGCATGGGGTCGGCCGTGGGGCAGGTTCCGGAATACGCGTGCATGATTACCGAGTGGGTGAAGGAAGTGGCGCGGACGCCCGTGCTGGTGAAGTTGACGCCGAACGTTACCGACATCCGGATGGTGGCGCGCTTTGCCCGCCGCGGCCGGGCCGACGGGCTTTCGGCCATCAACACCATCAATTCGATCACGGGCATCGATCTGGACACGTTGACGCCGCGGCCTAACGTGGGCGGTTTTTCGACGCACGGCGGCTATTGCGGGCCGGCGGTCAAACCGATCGCGCTGCACATGGTGGAGCAGATTGCGTCGGACCCGGAGGTCGGGCTGCCGATTTCGGGAATCGGCGGCGTGGCCGGCTGGCGGGAGGCGGCCGAATTCATCCTCCTGGGCTGCGGCACGGTGCAGGTCTGCACGGCGGCAATGCACTATGGCTTCCGCATTGTGGAGGATATGATCGACGGCCTGGCCAATTGGATGGATGAAAAGGGATTCGCTACGATCGAGAGTTTTCGCGGCCTGTCGCTGCCGAAGGTGACCGAATGGCAGCACCTGGATCTGAATTACAGGATTGTGGCGCGCATCAATCGGAACACCTGCATCGGGTGCGACCTTTGCTACGTCGCCTGCTGGGACGGCGCGCACCAGTGTATCCACCTGGATGGCCACGCGGCGCCGGAGCAGATTGAGGCGCGCAGCCGGGCGCGAATTACCACTACGCCGATTGCGAAGTTGGATGCCAAGGTGGGTGCCTATCTGGATTCGGCGCAGGCGGGCAATGACACAACCCCGGCCGTGCGAATTCCGCGGATTGACGAAGAGGAGTGCGTGGGGTGTAATCTATGCTGGCTGGTGTGCCCGGTGGAACACTGCATCACGATGGAAGAAGTCGAGACGGGGAAACCGGCGGAGAGTTGGGCGGAGAGACCGGGAGTCTGAATGAATACGCTGATTTGCAAGGGCACGGTGGTCACGGCACGGGAGACCTTCCAGGCCGACGTCCTGATTGAGGGCGAGGTGATCAAGGAAGTCCGCGCCGGAATTCCGGAAACAGCGGCGCACAAGGTGCTGGACGCGGCGGGGATGTACGTGATCCCGGGCGGCATCGACGCCCATACGCATCTTGACATGCCGTTCGGCGGCACCACATCGGCCGACGATTTCGAAACCGGCACGCGCGCGGCGGCGTATGGCGGCACCACCAGCATCGTGGATTTTGCGATTCAGGCTCGCGGCACCCGGATGCGCGATGCCCTGGACACGTGGTTGAAAAAGGCCGAAGGTCGCGCCTGTATCGACTACGGGCTGCATATGATCGTCACCGACCTGGGCGCTTCCGGCCTGGAAGACATGGACGAGTTGGTCGACGAGGGCGTGGCCAGCTTCAAGCTGTTTATGGCCTATCCCAACGTCCTGATGGTGGATGACGCGACCATTTTTAAAGCGCTCTCGCGGACAGCCAAGAACGGCGCTCTGATTTGCATGCACGCCGAAAACGGCTCGGTGATCGACGTGATCATCGCGCGCGCCCTGGCCGAAGGCAAGACGGCGCCAATCTACCATGCGTTGACGCGTCCGCCGCTCGCCGAGGCCGAAGCCGTGCATCGCGCCATCGCTATGGCGGAGATTGCGGGCACGCCGGTGTACATTGTGCACCTGTCTTCGGAAGACGCGCTCAACCAGGTGCGGGAGGCGCGCGACCGCGGTGTTCCGGCATTCGCCGAGACCTGCCCGCAGTACCTGCTGCTTTCGATCGAAGAGCTGGAGCGGCCGAATTTCGAGGGCGCGAAATATGTTTTCACGCCGCCGCTGCGGCCCAAACATCACCAGCCGAAGCTCTGGGACGGGTTGAAGCACGACCACTTGCAAGTGGTATCGACCGACCATTGCCCGTTCTGTTTCGAAGACCAGAAGATTCTGGGCAAGGACGATTTCACCAAGATCCCCAACGGCGGGCCGGGCATCGAGAACCGGCTGCAGTTGATGTACCATTACGGCGTGAATGCCGGCAACCTTTCGCTGAACCGCTTTGTGGAGTTGACTTCCACCACGCCGGCGCGGATTTTCGGCATGTATCCCAAGAAGGGCGAGATCGCGCCGGGCAGCGACGCCGACCTGGTAATCTGGGACCCGGCATCGGTCTACACCATCAGTTCCAAGACGCATCACATGCGCGTGGACTACTCGATGTTCGAAGGCTACGAAGTTCGCGGTAATGCGCGGACCGTGCTTTCGCGCGGTGAGGTGATTGTGGATGGCGGCGAATTTCGGGGAAAGCCGGGACGGGGGAATTATCTGAAGCGGGCGGCACGCGGAGGAGCCTGGAAGTAGATGCCGAGCGGCTCGCCAGATTATATCCAATTGGATATAATCGAAATATGCGGCCCGTGCGCCTCCTTGGCGATTCGCTGAAATGCTTGCGAGATTTCTCCGACGACGCTCGGCATGATGCGGGTTATCAACTCGATAAAGTTCAGCGAGGGGACCAGCCCGACGATTTCAAGCCGATGCCCGCCATCGGCAAGGGTGTCGAAGAGATTCGCGTTTCAGAACCGAGTGGCGCCTACCGTGTAATTTACCTGGCGAGGCGCGTGGAGGCAGTCTACGTTCTGCATTCCTTCCACAAGAAAACAAAGGCAACGCCGAAGAAGGATCTTGAAATCGCGAAAATACGGTTTAGGCAACTATTGGGAGGCAGGATATGAGGAAACCGGAGAGCTACGCGAGTGTTTGGGACGCGATCGCGGATACCCCCGAGCAGGCTGCAAACCTGAGAGCGCGGGCCGAACTGATGCAGAAGATCGCCGCACGCCTGAAACAGCACGACTGGACACAGGCCGAAGCGGCGAGCCAATGCGGCGTAACGCAGCCCCGGATCAACGATCTGATCCGCGGCCGGGTTTCCCGCTTCTCGCTCGACGCGCTGGTCAATATCGCGACGGCGCTAGGCTGCCGCGTGCGCTTCGATCTGGAAGCCGCCTGAGCCGGGTTCTTTTCTGGAAAGGCTTGGCCTCACCCGTTCAAACCGAGGCCAGATTGACAGCACACTCTTCCATTACTGCGTATGGAGGAGTAGCCGAGCTTGTGGGGAGTAATCTGGTCGGTGGCACTTCGACGACATGACGACTACACGGCCAAATACAGCAAATGTCCGGACGCCTCCAGGTGAAGAAGGCAAGTCGGCCATGACTTTAGCCGGAATCGCCGAATTCCTGGACTGGAAAGCGCCTATCCTAGGCCCCGACTGTGCGTCAAATTCCTATACACGGTTTGTGGGGTTTCCGAGTTTAATCTTGTGAAAGGATGAAGGAGTTATGCAAATCGAAGCGGTACCAAGGCTCTGCTGGCCTGCCCGATGGATACTGCTGGCGGCGCTCTCGGCGCCAATAGGAGAAGCGTTTCAGCAGACGCCCATTGAGGGCGTGGTGGGCGAACCAGAACTCCTGACCTCCGGCAAAAGTGGAGCCCTGGCGGGTCTTCCCGAAGACCAGTACAGCGAAACCCTGGTAGGTTTTCCCGAAGATCAGTACCTCAAGAGCGTAGCGCCGTTGGTTGGGAAGGACATTACGAATCTCCTCCTGATGAAGAAGAAACCGGGCGGGCTCAGCAGTCATGCACGGTTCGGGTCTGGTTTCCCCCTGGAGCGCGAGATCCGCGGAGTCGGCTGGGTCCTGGATGGAAATGAGAAGGACGGATACGTACTTTATCTCGATCTGAATGTGAATGGCGACCTCACCGACGACCCGCCGATAACGTTTGAAAAGCGGGACGGCACCTACACTCGGACCTTTGGACCGCGGAAGGACAACTCCGGTCCCGGTCTGATGAAACTCACGATTGTCCCGCGGATCGCTCCTGGAGAGTCCAATCCGGCGCCTTGCCTGCGCGTGGAACAGCGCACATTGCGGCGGGGATTGATCCGAGTGGGCGATCGAAACATCGCCTTCGGACTGATCGGCGCTGGGCGAGCCGTCTTCGATTTGAATGCCGACGGGAAGCTGGATCTGTCACGCAGTTCCCCGGAGGTCTTCGGTAGCACCGAGAGATTCGTGCGACTGGGCGACACAGACTACGAATTCCGGATTGACCAGAATGGCGACAAGCTGCAACTCAATCCGCTGCCGGTGAAACTGCCGGAAACACAACTCCTCCGGCCTGGCTACCTGCCGCCCGACTTCACCTTTCAGGACCTGGGGGGTAAGACCCATGGGCTTTCGGAGTACCGGGGGAAAGTGGTCCTCCTGGACTTCTGGATGATCAATTGCGGCTGGTGCCGGGTGGGGATTCCAACCATGGTCGATGCCTATCGCAGGCTGCATGGCATGGGAGTCGAAATCATCGGAATTAACGGCGAGGATGCCGAAGGAACGCTACGCTCGTTTATTGCCGAGAAGAACATGACGTGGTTGCAGACCATTCAGGACAAGGCCGACGCCCCGATTCACAAGCTCTACAGAGTGCGCGGCTTTCCGGCATACTACCTGATCGGCAGGGATGGGAAGCTTGCCTCCCGTCAGCTCGAGGGCGGCGCTGAAGAGGAGCTTCTGGCGTGGGCCGAGCGGCTTGCCAGCGCAACGCAACCGACGCCGCGTCGATAGTCTTCAACTCAGGAGTCAACCTCAAACCACTACCCTATGCCCGCGTGACAGGCGATCCCGCCGAGTTACAGCATCCGGGCACTTTGACGCGAAACGCCTTATCCAAGGAGGTGGCGCTGCCATGGTTCCGAGCGTCTCTTCGCCCCCGACTCAAGCAATCCAAGCCGTCAATCGGTCTCCAGACCCCCCTGAAAACGAATCAATTCCCGCGAGCCGTCCCGAAGTTGCGATCCCCAGCCTCCTGGCGGTCACAGGAATATTTTCTTTTTTTGACCAGGCGCATCCGGTTGTGTAAGAGGCATTTACGCCTCAGCTCAATGGTTCCTCCAGCCGGTTTCGTGAGGGGCGTGTGCGA
>Ga0210402_10002407_pt1 | contig 18285 bp, 12 predicted proteins | sample IncBWC7MmetaG_FD_161055 | JGI IMG/M metagenome (GOLD analysis project Ga0210402, IMG submission 161055) | Forest soil microbial communities from Barre Woods Harvard Forest LTER site, Petersham, Massachusetts, United States - Inc-BW-C-7-M | ecosystem: Environmental > Terrestrial > Soil >... | reverse complement strand
CGGATTGGTTGGCGTAGGGCGGATCTAGAAAAATAAAATCGAATGGCGGGACGGATTCTTTTTCTAGGGTTGCGAGGGTGGCGATCGCATCGCTGGGGATCACGCGAACTCCTTCTACAATTTCGAGTGACGCGAGATTTTCACGGATTAGATGCACGGTTTTCGAATGTTTTTCGACGAAGGCGACGAAGGCTGCACCGCGGCTGACGGCTTCGATGCCGATGGCGCCGGTGCCGGCGAAAAGATCGAGGAAGCGCGAGCCTTCGACGCGTGGGCCCAGAACGTTGAAAAGAGTTTCACGGAGCATGTCGCTGGTGGGGCGGAGTGTCAGGCCTTGCAGCGATTTCAACTGCCGCGAGCGAAATGTACCGGCGATTATGCGCATTCAACTTTTCCTTGCTACTCCAATTCCATCACGGGCTGCAAGCACAGCTCGCACCCGGTGTGGGCACCCGCGGAGAAAAACGGAAAATCAAAACTCGCACCCTTAAAAACGAAGGGTGCGGCACCCTCGGAAAAACCCGAGGAGCGGACCCGTGAGCGGAATGTGCCGGCGATGATGCGCATCGAAATCAGCCGATCTGCGCCAGATGATAGCGGCGCTGCCATTGCGCGGGAAGAGCGCGAAGAGTTTGGCGGAGTTCGTCATTGCGTTCGGCGTCTTCGGCGAGGGCGAAGGCTTCTTTGCGGGCGTTTTCCAGGAATTCGCGGTCGCGCAAGGGATTGGCGACGTGGAAACCCATTTCGCCGGACTGGCGAGTGCCGAAAAATTCGCCGGGGCCGCGGAGTTGCAGGTCGGTTTCGGCGATTTCGAAGCCGTTGGTGGTTCGAACCATGGTTTCGAGGCGAGTGCGGGTGATGTCGGTCATTCGAAAGGGGGCGACCAGGATGCAGTGAGATTTTTGCGCGCCGCGGCCGATGCGTCCGCGCAATTGGTGAAGCTGGGAGAGGCCGAAACGTTCGGCGTGTTCGATGACCATGACGGTGGCGTTGGGAACGTCTACGCCGACTTCGATGACGGTGGTGGAGACGAGGATTTGCGTTTCGTTTTTGCGGAAGGATTGCATGACCGCGTCTTTTTCTTCGCTGGACATGCGGCCGTGAAGCAAACCGAGTTTGAGCTTTGGAAAAAGTTCTCTGGAGAGGCGTTCGTATTCTTCGATGGCGGCTTTGAGTTCGAGTTTGGATTCTTCGATGACTGGATAAACGATATAGCCCTGATGGCCGGCGGCGACTTCGCGGCGGAGGAATTCCCACACGCCTGACAAGTGAGTTTCGGTGGTCATACGAGTTTCGATCGGAGTGCGACCGGGCGGTAGTTCATCGAGCACAGAGACGTCCAGATCGCCGTAGAGAGTGAGCGAGAGTGTGCGCGGGATTGGAGTGGCGGTGAGGACAAGGACGTGCGGCGAGTGGCCGTGTGTAGCAGCTTTGTCCATCAACTTTTTGCGCTGCAGGACGCCGAAACGGTGCTGTTCGTCAATGGCGACGAAGCCGAGGCGAGCGAAGGCGACGTTGTCCTCGATGAGGGCGTGAGTGCCGACAACAAGTTGAGCCTCGCCACTGGCGATGCGTTCGAGTGCGCCGGCTTTTTCGGCGTGTTTCAGTCCGCTGATAAGCAGTTCGACCTTATAGCCGGTTTTTTCCAGGATGCGACGCGCGGAAAGAAAATGCTGCACGGCAAGAATTTCGGTGGGAGCCATGAGAGCGGCCTGGCAACCGTTTTCAATGGCGATGACCGCGGCTTGCAGCGCGACGATGGTTTTACCGCTGCCGACGTCGCCTTGCAGCAAGCGGTTCATGGGAACGGGCTTTTCGAGGTCGGCGGCGATTTCCGCGAGAACGCGTTTTTGGGCGGCTGTGGGTTTGAAAGGCAGCATTCGCTTTACGGCTTCGCGGATGCGGTCTTCGCGCAATTGGAATGGAATGGCGTCCTTTTTGCGGGCGATTTTGCGATTGAGGGCGAGGCTTAACTGGTAAAAGAAAAATTCCTCAAAGATGAGGCGCTGCTGGGCGGGAGAGCGAAATTGGTTGAGCGCGTCAATGGATTCGCCGGGCGGCGGGAAATGGGTGTAGATGATGGCGTCGCGGCGGGACGGAAATTTTAGTTTGGAGCGGATGGATGCTGGGAGCAGGTCCGGAAGGTCGGAGCCGATTTTTTGCAACGCGGCATACGTAGCTCTGCGAATGGAGCGAGTGCCAAAGGTGCCGATGGCTTCGTAGATGGGGACGATGCGGCCGACTTCGGTAGAGTCCTGGGCGTCTTCCGAACCGGCTGCGCTGAGAAGCTCGAATTGGGGATTGACCATTTCAACGCGGGCGGGGCGGAGGCGGTCGACTTCGGCTTTGCCGTGAAGCACGAGCAGCTGGCCGGGTTTGAGGCGGCCTTCGAGATAGCCGCCATGAAAAAATTTGCAGGGGAGTGAAAAACCGTTTTCGTCCTGCACCAGCAAGTGGTAGATGGCATCGCGGCCGCGCATGCTGCGCACCGCGGAGCCGCTGCTGACGCGCACGCGCAGCGTGTAGACTCCGCCTGGGCGCACGTCTTTGATTTGGGAAAAGTGGATGCGGTCTTCGTAGCGGAAAGGGAGATAGGCGAGGAGGTCTTCGAGGGTATGGATGCCGCGTTTGGCGAGAAGCTCGACGCGCTGCGGGCCGACACCTTTGATCATCTGGACGTTGGTCTGCAGGCCGTCGGGCATAGAGATGTTTATATCATCTTCGCGGTTGCGGGCATTCGTGGAGGGAAAAACAAAGAGAAAAACCAAAGAGAAAGAGTTACACAGAGAACACTGAGATAAGAACACGCAGGTCACGGAGAATTCGGGAAATCAGCGGCGGAGGAGGAGGTCGAAGGTCATTTCGCTGCGGGCGCATTCTTCGGCGGTGATGGGGACCAACTGCAGATCGATGAAGCGGTCGATGCGGGAAAAATATTTGGCGAGGGTTTTGAAGACGGCGGCGGGTTCGAAGCCGGCTTTTTTCCAGTAAGCCGGAGCGTATTCGAGGGCCAGGGATTCGGTGCGGGAAAGGGTTTCCGCGCCGCCTTGAAAAGCGTAGGGTTCGAAGCCTTCGACATCCATTTTCATAAGAGTCCAGGAAGAGACGCCGGAATCGCGTAGCAGAGCATCGAGAGGGCGGACCGGCACTTCGATAAATTTCTTGCAAGGCTCGAGATCGACGAGGGAGTGGCGGCCGCGGTTGGCGGGCTTGTAGATACCCATTTTGGCGGTGCCATCCTGCGCGCCGACAGCGCAAGCGTGCACGGTGACGTTGGTCAGATGGTTGTTGCGCAAATTGGTTTCGAGAAGCTGGCGATTTTGAGGTTCGGGTTCGACCGAAACAACTTTACCGGAGGGGCCGGCAAGTTTGCCGAGAAGGCAGGAAAAGTAGCCGATGTTGGCTCCGACATCGAGAAAATTTCCGCCGGGAGAATGGGAAAAGGTGTCGAGGAGATATTTGGTGAGGCCGGGTTCGTGAAGACCGCGACGATAAAGGCCGCGGCCGACGGCGTCGCGCTTGTAGCCTTGCATGCGCAGGTCGAGAGGCAGATTGCGCGCGGTGACGGTGTTGCGGAAAGGATTGGCGCACTCGGCCCAGTAGGCGAGACCGCGGATTTCGTAGCGTAGGCGCTGGTTCATCGTGGGAAGTATAACACTCGGGATTTGTGGGGCGAGGGCAAGCCAAGCGAAGCGAAGAGAAAAGAGGATTCACCACAGAGTCACAGAGACACAGAGGAAAAAAGAATTGAAGAGAGCCGATACAGGAGAACAGATACCGCTGGGACGCCAGGGAGCGCCTCAGCTTGTGAGATAAGTGATGCGACCAAAAAAGCGGCGGCAAGCCGCCGCACTCCATAAGGCGGTACTGGGGCACTTTCGTACTATTTGGCGATGGAACTTGGCGGGAGAAGGAGTGGTTACTTGCCAGAGGAGGCCGCGTATAAATAGAGTGGGTGTTCTTTCAGAAATGCACGATGGCGCAGGAGCAGCGGCATAAAGCCGCTAATACATTCGGAATGTTGAAGCGGAGGCGTGAGTGGCGACGGTGCGATTGAGCGGATCGGAAAAACGGGCGCTGGTGCTGTGGGTGCTGGCCGGGATTGTGGGCTTGTGGTACGCACAGCGGCATTTTTTTGAGGCGTTTCCGGAAGCGTCGGTAAATTTCCAGGTGACGCGGGACGAGGCGCAGGCGCGTGCGAAGAGTTTTGTGCAATCGCTGGGGCAGGATGTTTCGAGTTACCGGTCGGTGATTGTTTTTGGGGTGGACGACAACGCGAAGACTTATTTGGAGCGGCAAGTCGGGCTGAAGGAAGCCAACCGGCTGATGTCGAGCGAAGTGCACGTGTGGAGCTGGAATGTGCGGTTTTTCAAGCCGCAGCAGGAAGAAGAGTACCGAGTGGGAGTAAGCCCGGAAGGAAACATTACCGGGTATTTGCACAAGGTTCCGGAGGCGCAAGCGGGAGCGCAGCCGGGCCGCGATGCGGCGCAAAACATCGCGCAAACATTTTTGGTGGAGCGATTGGGGAAATCAGCGGCGACTTGGGACTTTCTGCCGGAAGAAGCCAGCTCCGATAAAAAACCGAATCGCATGGACTGGTCGTTCACCTGGGAGAAGCACGGGTTCAAAGCGAAGGATGCTCCGGAGCGGCTGAAGATTGAATTGCATGGAGAGCAGGTTGGCTCGGCGCTGGAAGCGCTGAAGGTGCCGGAGCAGTGGGAGAGAGATTACGAGCGGCTGCGCTCGGGAAATACCATCCTGAATATCTTTTTTTCCATTCCGTACCTTCTGTTATTCGGATCGGTGATCTGGCTAGGCATTCAGTTCACGCGCGCGAATCAGACCAGTTGGCGGCTGGCGTTGCAACTAGGCGTGCTGGTTACGGTTTTTATGGCGGCGATGCAGTTGAACCAGTGGCCGCTGGACTTGAGCCACTACGATACGAACGCGGCGTTCGGAAGTTTTGCGATCAAAAGAATTATGTGGGCGCTGCTGGTGGGAGTGTCGTCGGCACTGACGGTGACGCTGGTGCTGCCCGGGGCGGAGCCACTTTATCGCGCCGCGCAGCCGCAGTTTTTGCGATTGAAGAATGCGCTCACCGCGCGGGGATTGCGGACGAAGGAGTTTTTCTCTTCGACGATTGTGGGATTTTCGCTGGCCGCGGCGCACATGGGAATCCTGGTGGCGTTCTATTTGATCGCCAACAAACTGGGAGCGTGGGCGCCGCAGGAGATCAATTACGAAGATTCGGTGAGCACGGCAATTCCGTGGGTCGGGGGAATTGCGATTGGATTGCTGGCGGCAACCAGCGAAGAGTTTCTGTTCCGATTGTTTGCGATTCCCTATTTGCAAAACTTGACGAAGTCACGGGTGCTGGCGGTGGTGCTGGCTGCGTTTTCGTGGGGATTTCTGCACACCACGTATCCGAACGAGCCGCCGTACATTCGCGGGCTGGAAGTCGGGCTGATCGGAATCGTAGCGGGATTTGTGATGCTGCGTTGGGGGATTTTGGCGACGCTGATTTGGCACTACACGGTGGACGCGACGCTGGTGGGGCTGCTGCTGATCCGTTCGCATAGCGTGTATCTGCGAGTTTCCGGAATCGTGATTGGGCTGGCGGTGCTGATTCCGTTTGGATTTGCGGTGTTCTGGCGGATTCGACGCGGAGCGTTTGAGGACGACGCGGATTTAATTAATGCGGCGCCGGACAAGGTGGAGACGGCGGCCGAACCGGAGAAAGTGGAGACGCACGTCGCGGCGCCGATTGGAGCGCTATCGAACGGAATGCTGGGCGTGCTGGCGTTGTGCATTTTGGCGGGAGGTGTGTGCGCGTGGCGGCTTAAGCCGGAGCATCTCGGGGACTACTTGAAAGTCTCGATTGATGCCAACCAGGCGACGGTCCGTGCCGGAGAAATTCTTCAGAAGCGGCATGTGGACCCGAAGACCTATCACACCGCGACACTTTTTGCCGATGCCACGGACGCGACGGCGAATGAGTATTTGCGGGAAAAGATTGGCATCGCGGCAGTGAACGAGATTTACGAAAAACGGGTGCCGGGAGCGGTGTGGCACGTGCGGTTTTTCCAGGATGGCGAAGCCGAGGAATACGGGGTGGACCTGTTGCCCGACGGCTCGCAACACAGCGTGAGCCACAAGCTGAAAGAGGCCGAGAAAGGCGCGTCGCTTTCGAAAGACGAAGCTGTGGCAAAGGCTGCGGCTTTCTTGAAGTCCGAGAAACAACTGGATGTCGCGCAGTGGACGCTGGTGGATTCGAGTTCGGAGAAAAAACCAAATCGAGTGGATCACAGCCTGGTGTGGCAGGAGAATGCTCCGCTGGACGGGCCAGCCACAACTGCGGCGGCGGATGCTGCGAATCATGCTTTCGCACGCGTACAGGTGGCGGTGGTGGGCGATGAAGTAACCGGCTTCAAGACATTCGTCAAAATTCCAGACGAGTGGCGGCGTAAACAAGGTGCGGAAACCGTTTCGGAAACGCTGCTGCTGGTATTCAAGATTTGTTTTTATGCGGCGCTAGTGATCGCGGTGCTCGTGCAGTTTCTGAAGCGAATCAAGTCAGACGCGATGCGCGCCATACCGTGGCGCAGGCTGGCGGGCTGGGGAGGATGGGCGGCGGCGGCGTTTGCGGCGGGATTCGTGTTCAGCGATTCGATTGCAAGATCGCTGGATCAGTATCCGACGTCGGTTCCGTTGAAGGTAATGTATGCAGAGATGGGTGTGTCGTTCCTGCTGTTGTCGGCAGGGACGGTCGTAGTGGTGGGATTGCTGTTTGCGATGGGATGGTTTTTCTGCCGGCAAGCATTCGGAGAAACGGAGCTGCCGGGATGGCGCGGCATGCCGGGGTCATACTATCGCGATGCGGTGATGATCGGAGTGGGCGGCACAGGAGTGCTGCTAGCTTTGAGCCGGCTGACAGAGTGGGCTTCGAGTCACTGGCCGACGACGCACCGTGCATTGGGCGCGCAGTTTGGATTCGACTTCGATTTGTTTGTGCCGGGGATCGCGATTCCTGCGGGAGCGGTTTTGCACGGGCTGGTGTTCGCCGGAATGATTGCGGTGGTCGGTGGATTCATTGTGGCGCATTGCAAGTCGCCAATGATTCGCGGACTGTTGTTTGCGCTGGGTTCGCTGGCGATGGTGGGGAGCTGGGGAAGTCCGGAAGACTTCGTCAGGCAATGGATTGCGCGAGCGGTATATCTGGCGGTGGTGGTGTTTGGAGTTACGAAGGTGGCGCGCCTGAATTTGCTGGGATATTTTCTGGTGCTGGCGATACCGGGGCCATTGCTTGGCGGTGTCGAACTGCTTTCGCAGCCTAACGCTTTTTATCACCAGCAAGGGGCGGTGTGTTTGGGGGCGCTGGCGGTGCTGCTGATTTGGCCGTTGGCGGGGTGGCTGACGGCGAAAGACTCGTCCGCGACGACGGAAGGCGCCTAGAGATCGCCGAAAACAGAGAATTGAGTACGACGCGGAAAACCGATAGTTGGGCGCGCGAAATCCAGTTAAACGAGCTTCAGTAAAACAACGATTAGGGAATTGTCGGCATCTCGAAACAAATAGCTTCTCGTATTCGTTGTATGGGATAAGAGAGGTGGCTGCTTACCTGAGGTGTTGCGGTGCGTCCAAATTGGTAGACACCGCAACGCCGCGTGTTTGGCTGGGAGTATTCGTTTGCTTAAGTTGAAGCGAATCAACGGAGAACACGGCTAAATACGAAAAGAAAGCGAAGATGCCACTTCCCCATTGGACGTTGGCTTTGGCTGACAACACAGGCAGGTCCGGCGGAACCGACGCCGTACTGGCCACGGTGACCTCTTTGCCGGAACTTGACGAACGGTCCCTCGTCATCGAGGCGCAGGCCGGTAACCGCACGGCTTTTGAGGAATTGGTGCGCCGGTTTGACCGCGATGTGCTGCGGCTGGCGATGAATTTGATGAAGCGTCCCGAGGATGCGCGGGACGTGTACCAGGAAGCCTTCCTGAAGGTGTATCGCAACCTGCACCGATTCCGCTTCGAATGCAGCTTCTATACCTGGCTATATCGAATTGTGACCAACGTGTGCCTGGACCATCTGCGGCGGCGGCAGGCGCGGCCGGAAGATCAGGCTCCGGAAGTACATATGAACCGGCAGGATGAGGGCACTCGCGATTTTTTTGAGATTCAACGCGAGCACCGGCCGACGCTGGACCCGGAACGGCGATTGATGGGACTGGAGATTCGAACGAAGCTGGCGAGAGCGATGGAGCGGCTGTCGCCGCGCGAGCGAGTTGTATTTGAGATGAAACACTATCAGGGATTAAAATTGCGCGCGATTGGAGACGCGCTGGGGACGACGGAAGAGACCGTGAAAAATTCATTGTTCCGCGCGACGCGGAAATTGCGACAAGAACTCGGAGAGCTGCGATGAGCGCGGGCGAGATCAAGATGAACTGCGCTGAAGTTGCTCCGCTGCTGGTATTTTTTGCGTGCGATGAAGTGGGTGCGGAAGAACGCGGTGCGATTGAAACGCATCTTGCGGAGTGCGCGGAATGCCGCGCGCTGCTGGCGGAAGAGAACGCATTGCACGAATCGTTGTGCGCGATTCCGCAAGTAGCGGATGAATTGGATCGAACGGGAATGTTGTTGGCGCGATGCCGGAGCGAGCTGGCGGAATCGTTGGATGAAATGGCGATGCCGGCCGAACCGGAAAAGTGGCAGCCATTCGGATGGGTTCGGCGATGGATGGCGCTACGGCCGGGCTGGAGCGCGGCGGGATTGTTGGCTGCGGGAGCGATTCTTGGCGTGCAATTGCTGCAGTGGCTGCCTACCGAAAACTCAAATATTAAGGGCACCGCGATGAAAGTGTCGGCGGCGCCAGCGCTCTCCGATGAGCAACTGGCGAAGATGGCGGTTGGGTCAATTAATTTTGCGCCGAGCGTAGACTCGGCACCCGGAACAGTGCAATTGCAGATCAGTGCGGAACAACCAGTGACGCTTTCCGGGAATCTGGACGATAACGATGTGCGGCGGGTGCTGACCTACGTGGTACGAAACAGCGACCGGTTCGACGCTGGAGTGCGGATTGATTGTCTGGATGCGTTGAAAGCGCGGGCCCACGACGGCGAAATTCGCGCCGCGCTGCTGGATGCGATTGGCCACGATCAGAATCCGGCGGTTCGAATGAAGGCGCTGGAAGCGTTGCGCGAGGTTGCCGGCGAAAAAGATGTTCGTGAGGCATTGTTGGACCGGCTGAACATCGATTCGAATCCAGGAGTTCGAGTGGAAGCGGTGAATTTGCTGGTGCGTTCGCTGGAAGTCGAATCGGCGCCACAAGTGGCTATGCAGGTTGACTCGGATATGCCGATGCTGGCGCCGGTGGCGCCATCGGCAGCGCCCCCGAGCAGCGATCCATCGGTGCGGCGCATCGTGCGCGCGCTGGAGGATTTGCAGCATAGCGATCCAAACCGCTACGTGAGACTGAGAAGCGCCGCGGCGCTGCGGCAGATTGGCCCGTCGGAAGTTCAGTAGCGGAACTTGCCCGCGAGTTTCAGATGTCAGAACGAAGTGCAGCAGGAAAACGCGGGAACCAGTCCTCGCGAATGAAGAGGCATTGCCAAGATTAGAATGACCATTCACTCCAATTCAAAAATTTCTCAGATCTTGACGGTTGCATTGTTCTTTTGCGGGATTGGGGCCGGAGGGACGCTCGCGGAAAAAGATCCTGTCACAATCATTGTCGAGCCAGCCCGCGGCAGCGAACCCGGCGGCATGCATTTTTCCAAGGACTTAACTGGAGTTCTCGATACTCGGGAAGATCTGACGCTGCACCTGACGACGGATCTTGGGCCAGTACACATCATTCCGTTGGAGCGAGGCGCGCCGCCGGTGGTGCGTTATTCGGTGCACATAGAAACGGACGCCCGGCAACCGCTGGCGGCGCTGCTCCTTGAGCATTACGTTCTGAGCGTAAAGGGTACGGCTACGGGGGTTGAAATCACCGGCAGCCTGCCACCACAGCTAACGCGCAGTTCGAACGGCGCGCAGTTCTGGGTGCATTACGAAGTGATGGTGCCGGCAAGCTACGGCGTTGATGTGAATACCGGAGCGGGCGACATCGAGACCGGCGACATTGGCGGAGCGGCATCGCTGGTAACCGAGGGCGGAAATATCGTTACCGGGCAGCTCTCGACGAATGCTTCGGACACTTCGAACCACCGCGGCGCGCATGTTGCTGCGCACGTCGCAGCCAAACTCGAGACACAGGGCGGTCACATTCAAGTGGCAGGCGCTGCAGGCGATTTGAATGCATTTACCGCCGGTGGATTTATTAATACCGGCTACATTCACGGCGAAGCCAATCTGCACTCGGGCGGCGGGCACATCCGTTCGGCGGGAATTGGCGGCAAAGCGGAGCTGGCGACGGAAGGCGGAAACATCACCGTTGGCAAGGCGGGAAATTTTGTGCAGGTGAAAACCGGCGGCGGGCAGATTGATTTTGGCGAGGTACGCGGTTCAGTGCATGCGCAAACCGGCGGCGGCGGAATTCGCGTGATGTATGTCTCCGGGCCGATGGACGTGGAATCGAGCGGCGGCAGCATTTGTTTGACGCGGGTTTCAGGAGCGGTGCGAGCAGAAACTGGATCCGGCACCATCACGGCTTGGATCAATCCGACGGTCGCGGGCGGTGCGAGCAGTTCCGCCAGCAGCAGCACAACTTCCTCGGTCAGTCTTAGCGGAGCATCACAGCTGATTTCCGGTGAAGGAGACATCGTTGTTTTCCTGCCCCGAAATCTAGCTGCAAACATCGAGGCGATCGTGGAGCGTGGAGGCGAGCACCGCATTGACGCGGACCCGGCGCTGGCGTTGCAAGTTACCAAGCTGGGTTCGGCAGGCGGTCCGCTGAAAGCGATGGCGGCATTGAACGGCGGCGGCCCACTGCTGAAGCTCAGAACCAGTACCGGGAGAATCAAATTGCAGTATCTCGAATCGGAGACGGCGCTGTGGGATTCGATGATGCGCGATCAAAAAGCGCGCATGGAGCGCGACCTGAATATGACACCGGTGGCCGCGCGTGAGATGCAGTGGCCGGATCCGTCACCAGTACCCCGCATCGAACCGACTCCCCGGGCGGAAGCGCCGAGCGTGTGGCCGGGAACCTGGGTGGCCGAGCTGGAGATTCGAATCCTTGGCGGGGTGCGCGAAGACGGTGATGACTTCCAAAAACGAATTACTTCGGCGCCGCGGCCCGCCTATCCCGAAATTGCGCGAAAAGCAGGCATCGAAGGCAGAGTGCGGTTGCAAGTGCGAATGACCCAGGACGGACGAATCGAAGTGCAGAAGTTGCTGGAAGGCGACCCGGTTCTGGCGGATGCGGCGATCGCAGCGGTGAAGCAATGGCGCGGAAAGCCGGTCTGGATGGATGGGAAGCCAATTGATGTGATTTCCACGGTGACGTTTGAATTTCATTTGCGCTAGGCGCGAAGCACGCGAAGAGTTTCGAGTAGTCGGGTCCTTGGTCCGGGGGAATTCTTTAGGAGAGAGAGGAAAGAACCGCGCGGCAAACGGAAACGTGTTGCGTGCGGGGAATCCTCGAAGGGGAGCGGTTATGAAACTGCACAAGATGCTCGTTCCTGCGGTGATGTTCATGTTCGCGCTAGCGGTGGCGGCTGTTCCAGGGTTCGCCATCAGCAAAGACTTCGATCAGACCTATAAACTGCAACCGGGCGGCACTTTCGAGTTGCAGAACGTAAACGGAACCGTGGAAGTGCAAGGCTGGGATCAGGATGTCGTCGAGGTGCACGCGGTAAAGACCGCAAAGTTCAAGGAATCGGACCTGGAGCGGGTGTCGATCGAAGTGCAGACTAACTCGCGAGGAGTTTCGGTGGCCACCCACTACCCGCAGAATGAAGGCGTAGAGGTGGCAGTGGAGTACACGATTCATGTGCCGCACAGCGCCAGGGTGGAGCATGTTGGGACGGTAAATGGAACGCTCATCGTGGCGGGTGTGGATCAGGTGGAAGAGCTGCGCACCGTAAACGGCAACATCGAAGTGTATGGCGCGGACCGCACGGTGCATGCCCACACCACCAATGGCAACGTGCGGCTGGAACTCTCGCACGCTCACGGCGTTAGCGGCACGCTTGCGGAAACCACGAATGGTTCGGTGGTTCTGGCGCTTCCCGCCGACGCGCAGGCCGACCTGGAAGCACTCTGCTTAAACGGCAATTTTTTGTCGGAGCTTCCGGTCGCCATGGAGAGTTCGCTGAAGCCTCGCGAGCTGCACGGAAAACTTGGGCAGGGCGGAGCGCCGATCCGGCTGCACACCATCAATGGCGCAATTCGTGTGGTGGCTTTGCGCACGACAGTTTGAGATAACGCGCGTCTAAACGCCCTGAGGAGGACATTTATGGACAATAAGAAGATTTTGCTGGTTACCGGAGCCGCTGCGCTCAGCCTCGGATTGATCGCACTGCCGGGAATTTCGCGATCTGTGCAGGATGCTCCAGCTGCTCCGCAGGAGACGATGTCGCCGGCCGCACCTGCCACGCCCCGCGCGGTCACTCGCATGAAAATTGTGCAAACACCGGAAGCGGGCGTGGTCGTCCGCACGCCGGATGGTAACGACGAAGATCAAATGGTGATGTCGCTGACCGACGAAGGCGGAAGCTGGCTGGGCGTCGAGACGCAAGAAGTGACGGCTGAGAAGGCGAAGGACTTGAAGCTTTCCGCAGAGCGAGGCGCGCTGATCGGCAAAGTGCTGGAGGATAGCCCCGCGGCGAAAGCCGGATTGAAGGACGGCGACGTGGTGACAGAAATCAACGGGCAGCGCGTCGAAGGCACCGCACAATTCCGCAGGATGATTCGCGAAATACCGGCGGGACGCACGGTGCAGCTCAGCGTGTGGCGAGATGGGCGGTCGCAGACGATCACCGCGACGCTCGGCAAAATGCAGGAGAACCGCAAGCAGCTGATGAGGGCAATGCCGCAAGTGTTTAATTTCCGTATGCCGGATATGCCTGAAGTGGCGCCAATGCCGGATGTGCCGTCGATCGAGTGGGATGGTGGAGCGCTACTGATGGGCCGGCCACGATTGGGGATCGACGCGGAAGACATCAGCGGCCAACTCGGTTCGTATTTTGGCGCACCCGACGGCGAAGGCATTCTGGTTCGCGACGTGAATCAGGGATCGGCGGCAGAGAAGGCTGGCGTCAAGGCCGGAGACGTGATTACCTCGCTGAATGGCGAGCGGATTCACGGGCTTGCGGAGTTGCGATCGAAGCTTTCCGCAGCTGGCGAGGGCAAAACCGCGAAGCTCGGAGTGCTGAGAAACAAGAGCGCGTTGACGCTGGATGTGGAATTGCCCGCTGCGAAGGCCAAGTCGGCTCACAAGATCGAAATGCGTACCAGGATTTAAATCCTGACCGCCAAATTCGTGCAGGTTCGAACGGAGAGGCCTTCCTGAAAGTCAGGAAGGCCTTTTTTTGAACGTGCAAGGGCAACACAAAAACATTTCCATTACGAATCCGGGTTGCGATATTTTTTTGCGAGGCGGAACGGCCTGCCAAGCATTTCGACAACTCGCGATCGCGGCGTCTTGTCGCCAGCCGACCAATCATCTTCGGTTGGGGAAAGCGACAGCCGAGTAAGATAAGCGGCGCCGACAGACGATCGTCCCGGCATGCGGAAGCGAAAGAACGCGCGCTTTGCCAGAGGCGGCGAGGCAAATCCGCCGTAGGGCAGCCAGGATTGGATCTCGCGCACCAGTCGCGGGCAATTGGAATCGCCAGCAACTTCGTCCGTCATCGCTTGCGGAACCGAAACGCGCAGAAGTTGTTGCGCCAGCAGCAGCGCCACGCGAATCATGCGTTCCGCTCCCACATCTCTGGCGCTCTGGCGGATGCACTGCCAATCGAGCTCCGGGTGGTTGACGACCATCGCAGCAACATCGGAGATCCACATCAGGCGTTCCCAGAAATGTTTGGCGCCGTGGATGGAGATCAGTATGAATTCGTCCTCGGCGGACAGTACCGGAACGGCGTGGCCATCGAGGGGCAACGTGGTTTTGCGCTGAAAATATTTTTCAATCGGGATCGGACGCGGGTAATAGCGGAAAGTGCGTTCGCTGTGCAACTCGAAAACCACGCTGGTACCTGGACGGCGGAAAAGATATTCACCGGGAATTTTTCCGGCGCGTATCGCTTCCGCAGGAACGCGCGATTCGTAACCAGCGGCAATCAGAATTTCGGCGGCGCTTTGGACGTTTGAATGGCGGAGGAGAAGGTCGAGATCCACGTAGCGGCGCGCCGCTGGATCGCCATAGGCGCGGAGAGCGAGCACTGGACCTTTCACCACCATCACCTCAATCGTGGACTGGCGAAGCAGATCGAGGATGCGGAAGAGTTCTGCGGTCATCGTCAAAGTGAAAAGAAGGTGTACGCGCTGACGTTCGCGCAGCGTGGCGAGAAACGAGTCGGGCAACCGCAGACTACCGGGGGCGGCACCCAGAGCCGCGGAGAGGTGCGGAATAGCACCGTGCTCATCGGCAAGTTGAAAAAGGGATTCAAAATCCCGCACGCCAGCGGCGGCGGCTGAAAGTCTTTCGGGATCGCGAGGCTGGGAGCAGGCTTCGAGAAGCAGCGGCCATTCATGGCTCAAGAAGTCAGCACTGAATGGAGACGATGGCGGCAGAAGAGTGCTCCAGAAAAGATGCAGCCAGTGTACGCGAGAATGGCTTGCAACTGGTTCAGCGGGAAAACTTCTCGGCAAGATCGGCCGCGAGCGACAGAGCATCTTCGGTACGGCGAAAAACATGCGGAAAAAGAAGCGCCGCCTCCGCGGCAATGCTGTGAAGTGGGCGATTGCCGTCCATGGCCTGCAACAGCCAGCGCTCGGCCTGGCCGGTTTCGTTGAGAACGGGAACAAAGTCCTGCTTGCGCTTCAGAAGCACGCTGGGCGGGAACAGGCTGCCGTAAAAGGTGGACTGTACGAAGCGGACTTCGTTGCGGTCGGGGCCCGCGGGAATTTTGGTCTCCCACTGCCAAATGTAGTCGTTGCCAACAAGATGCGCGCGCAAATCGACGGTACAAACGTCGCCTTCGCGAAGCGCAACCGGCTCGAGCCAAGACAGAAAAACGTGGCCGTAAACCGATTCGACATCACGCGGGGCGGTGGAAAAGCCGATGTCATCCATCAAGGTGGTTTCAAACCAAATGCCCAGGCCGTGGCCGATGGCGTTTCGAGTGATCGGCAATTCGACACGAGCTTCCGCGGGAACAACGGCGCCGTTCGCGTAGTCGAGCACGTGCCAACGGCGCGGCTCGGAAACCACGTGCTTCGGCTTCAAATGATGCTTGTGCAGCGTGTTCAAAGCCAGCGGACGACCGGAGGATAATTCCAGATTCGGAATGCCGGTCCACGGGTGAGCCAGTTGATCGTAAAACTCCGGGTGCGCGATGACGGCTGCACAAAGCGAATCGCGCATTGGAATTAATTGACCGCCCTCCACCAGGAAACGATTGCGGGCGTCCTCGAGAGTGCCGATGGCGTGAGAATGGAACGGCACCACGCCGCGAACGTCGGAGATAATCACGTTGACCCGTTCAGGTAGATGAATACCGCGCGAATCTCCGCGAAGAAAGTGAATACGGTCGGAAAATCCGTTGACGGCGGCAAGGTGACGGCCGAACTCCACCACGCCGTCCATGTCGATTGCGTAAACGCGGCGAGCGCCGGCCTTACAGGCGAGCAGCGCAAAAATTCCCGGGCCGCAACCCAGATCGACCACGGCATCACCGGGCCGGACAGCGCGGGCAATCGCGGCGGTGTATGCGTCCATGCGCAACTTATCAGCGAACATCATCGCGTATTGTTCGAGGCTATACATTGCTGGGGGCCGTACCGAGAGCAGGTAGGTCATGCTGGCCGACAACACGCAGCGCTTGTGATTCGATGAGCTCAGCGAGCGCCGGAAGACGCGCGGGGTCAGTGCTGGGTATTACCCGAAAACATTCGACGGAGGACATCAGCGATGTCAGGACATCAAACTCGGCGGCGCGCTGATCCGGGTTGAGCAGCCAATTCATATAGGTGTTAGCGACGAGATGCAGGACAGCTTCCCGTTGCGATAGGCGTTCGAACCGAGGCGCGGAGTCTGAGTCCTCGCGGCCGGCAAGAAGAAATACTGCCGAGAGGGGAACACAGGAATTGCCAAAGCGTGCGCGGGAACCGTCCAGTTCGAGAAAGCGCTTCTCCCAGCCCTTCACAATGAGCGGCAGCGCATCGGCCGAGGAAAAAAGAAAATCCACGGAATCAGGCCACAGACAAACGCGCGGATAGCCTGGCCGGACCAGAAATTGATCCTCAACCTGCTGCAGCGCACAGACATCCTCGCACAGCACTGGCCAGCCACGGAGCCCGAGCGTCGCAGCAGTGGTCGACTTTCCAGCGCCAGCCGCCCCGAACAGAGCAATGGCGCGCCCGTGGAAGGTCACGGCGCTGGCGTGAAGGCATGTAAGGCCGCGCTGACGCAAGATGAAGCCCATGACTGGCCCGACAAGATAAACACAGAGATCGTCATGAGACAGGCCGGAGCCGGATTCGCCCCACAGGCGAGTTGCATTTCGGTCCAACAGAAAGCGAGTGCCGTCGCCGTAAGCCAAATTGAAAAAGCGGCCATGATCGTATTCGGAAACGGTGAAGGTCTCGTCCCCCAGCAGCAACTCGGTGGGCCGCATCCTTGCAGAGGTCATCGGAAGGGTTAGCGCCTCCCGGGCCCAAGCAGGCATTGAGCCCAGGAAGCAAGTTAGATCAGGGGCGGGCACAGTGCTAGAAACTGCGGTCAAAGCCTGAATGGAACGGTCGGACTCAACAGTCAGACCGTAGCTGCGGTAAATGTATCTCACAGGGGCGGGAGGCAAGCTGCAAGGCCATTCTCTGATTGCTGGAGTTAGCCGGTCTTATTCGTAGACGTCTTACTGTCTCTGTGTCCGCGAACGGTGTGTCCAGCTGTAATCTCCGTCAGGCTGCCGTACTTTAGAAGCTTTGGCGCCTCATAGACCTTCTTGCTGGGCAATTGCACTGGCGACTTCATCTGGGTTGGGTCTCCGTCCACGACTTTACTGAATTGGATTTGGCTTTTCAATGGTTTTCCGCCCCGGCACCACGGCTTAGCCGGCAAGACTCTGCAGCATTCCCTAGCCCAATCTAATCTTTCGGATCCAAGACGTTGGAAACCTCCGGACGTGGAAGTGAGCGTACACCGGCTTCTCTAAATCGAATTCAACTAGCGGGAAACAACGAGGGCGGGCCAGGCTGCTTTTGGAGCGGAGATTTCAGGGCTGGGGACGGAGAAGGAGGCAAATTCGGGTTTACACGGTCTTTTGCGTGCTCCCCGATCCGCCGTCTTTCGCGCTAGACATGTTTGGACTCCCTGCCGTCACTCCCGTCAGATTCCCGTAATTAAACAGATTGGGTGTCTGATAGGCCTTCTTCTTCGGCAATTCTGAGGAAGTATTCATTAATGGCCCCTCACGAATGTACCGAAACGATGCACCCCCTTCAAGGAATTTTCGTGATTTCTAACCAACGATTAAGCGCTATGGGGCGTACATGTACATATAACGAAACATTAGGTACTTGTTGGATAGAATTCATTAGTTTTGGCCAATCAACGAGCTCGCGAAGAATTGGAGCAGGCGTCCCAATATGGGACCGATTCCACTTTCCGGAACGCGCGTGAAGCTCCAAAACGTCGTGCAATACCGGCGTTTTTCGGCGCTTGCGAATCTCGTCCGGCAGAATTCCAATTTGCGAACGCCGAAGCAGAAACTTTTCCATGGCCCAGGGAACCGGCGGGATGCGCAACAAGAAGCGCGCCAACCGTCGATCCAGGAATGGATAACGGAACTCCACCGGACAGGCGGTCCAAGTGGAATCAACCGGCTCGAGCACACTGCTTACGGAGAGGTCATTAACCAAATTGTACGCGCGCGAGTTGAAAGGATGTGACTGCGGAGGCGGCGCTTCGATCGCGCGCCACCGGTCTTGCATGTTGAGGCGGCGCTCAAAGTCTGGAGCAAACCACGGCGGATAAAAATGGAAGCTGGGAGGCTTCCCAAAGAATAGGTTCCGGAATCCGGACCGAATGCCCGCGCCCAACGGCGGGAGCTTTCCCTGCGAGAAAATGTATCTGGCGACAGCGGATACCGCAGCGGCAGGTTTTCCCTCTCTTACCAGAAACCGGAGATACGGCATGGCTTGGTGGCGAAGCACTTCATCATCCCGTTCCTGACA
>Ga0210402_10002406_pt1 | contig 18287 bp, 14 predicted proteins | sample IncBWC7MmetaG_FD_161055 | JGI IMG/M metagenome (GOLD analysis project Ga0210402, IMG submission 161055) | Forest soil microbial communities from Barre Woods Harvard Forest LTER site, Petersham, Massachusetts, United States - Inc-BW-C-7-M | ecosystem: Environmental > Terrestrial > Soil >... | reverse complement strand
TGGCTGATCACCGTAATTCGTCCGGGGGGATTGGTCTCTTTTGTTTGCGTGGCGCCGCAGAAGGATTATGAGAAGTACGACAAGACATTTAGCGCGATTTTGGACTCGGTTAAGTTTGGAAAATAAAGTGCTTGGCAACCACGAAGTAATGGAGTCGAGTTTCGTCAGGACGCTTCGCTACACGCCGCTTCTATAAGAAGTGCATTTCCCATTTTTTCCACTGAGACTTGAGCAGTTGACGAGCGGCCCTCGATTCTTTCCGGTCGAGGCTGCTTGTGTTTGAAATTCCACCCCATCGTTTCGCTCGACTCGAAGTTCCTGCCTTTTGTCTAAGCGAAATTTTTCCGATGCAAACGAGAATTAACCCCAGTGTCACAGAGTCGCAACAACTCCCCTATATCACAGTTCGCTGGAGGATTTACTATGTCTCGTAGTTTGCTAGCCAAGTCATGCTCGTTTCTTATTGCTTCTGCTATCTCGCTTGCTCCGGTCGCCGGCGCGCAGGATGGGCGCCGTGCCGATGAACACCTTGGTCGCCACCATGTGCTTCTGATAAGTATTGATGGGATGCATGCGGTCGATTACGAAAATTGTACGGCTTCCAACACATGCCCAACCCTCGCCGCTCTCGGCAAAACGGGCGTGAATTACACCCGTACTACAACTTCTAGACCCTCGGACTCCTTTCCTGGCCTCATGGCCCTCGTTACCGGTGGCAGCCCCCGTACGGTGGGCGCGTTCTACGACGTGGCTTACGATCGCGTTCTGGCACCGCCGAAGATTGCTACGGGCAACCAACTGCCGGGCGGGGATTGTGTCGTAGGTCAAATCCATCGAAACTCAGACGGATCAACCGGAACAGAGACCGAATACGAGGAAGGCAACGAATTCGACGAGACGCAGCTCAATGGACGCCCCTTTCCTCCGACCAGTCCGTTAGATGCCATCGACGGTGGCGTTAGATCCATCAATCCCGACAGGTTGATTCGCGATCCGTTCAACAACTGCCAACCCGTTTACTCCTGGAACTTCGTCCGCACGAATACGATTTTTGGAGTGATCCACGCCGCCGGCGGCTACACGGCATGGTCTGACAAGCACGCTGCTTACGCGTCCGTTTCCGGCCCTACCGGAACCAATCAACCCAGCAACGTGGACGATTACTATTCGCCGGAAGTTAACTCTCTCCAGATTGTCCTGCCAGGGCTTACGACGGCTAATGGTTTTGATTGCGGCAAGCTTGTTCCCAATGGCGATGACTGGACCACCGATTTCGATGCTATCAAATGCAACGACCAATTAAAGGTCAACGCCGTGCTCAACCAGATCCACGGTCGGACGCACCTCGGTACAGGCACGGCTCCTGTCCCAGTAATCTTCGGCATGAACTTCCAGGCGGTTAGCGTTGGAGAGAAGCTGATTGAACCCAAATCCGCTGTCAGGACCGACGCAAACTCTGGGGGTTATGAGGATGCCCAGGGTACTCCCAGACCTAAAATGCTAGCGGAGATTCAGTTCGTGGATGCGGCGATTGGGCAGATGGTCGCTGCGCTCAAGCACCAGGGTCTTTTCGATTCGACCACCATCATCATCACGTCCAAACACGGGCAGTCTCCGATCGACCCGAACCGCTTCTTTCCCATTCCTGGCAATTCCGGCAACAACGGCACGCCGCCGTCCGGAATCATCCCGACCTTACTCCCGGCAGTCTTCAACGACCCCAATAACGGTCTCGGAATAGCCGAGGATGACATTTCCCAGCTTTGGCTGGCGGATTCAACCAAAACCGGTGACGCAGTAACGGCACTGGAGAATGCCGCGACAACCATCGGACTGGGCCAGATACTCTATGGCGGCTCGCTCACAACCATTTTTAACCCACCCGGCCTGCCGACCAACCCCGGCCCCTGCTGCTTCCTCCGTCCAGGCGGCGATCCTCGCACACCGGACATCGTCGTGTTGCCAAACGTGGGCGTGGTCTACACCGGAAACCTGAAGAAGCAGTCCGAGCACGGCGGCTTCGCGTGGGATGACACCAACGTGATGCTACTCGTCTCTAACCCCCACATCGAGGCCCGGACCGTACACAGCTTTGTCGAGACCGCGCAGGTGGCTCCCACAGTCCTGCAAATCCTGGGACTCGATCCCAACAAGCTGGATGCTGTCCGCAAGGAAGGCACACCTGTTCTACCTGGCCTAAGCCTCGAGGACGAAGACCGATAGCTCCATCATTCTCGAAAGCTTCCACAAATAGCGACAAGCATACGCGGGCGCTTCTTCGAGGCGCCCGCTTCGCATTCTCAAGTGACGCACGGCGCAATGAAGAATAAGTTGCTAAACCACCTTTGCGGCATACTCATCGTGAGCGGAGGTGTGCCGTGTCCTTTGGAGACTCGCGGCGCGCTCGAGTGCGTCGGCAATGCTCACACAGATATTTTCCGTGCCGACGTGACGCTCGAATTCGGCTTGATGCATGAGTTTGGCGGGTTGTTCGCGAGCGCCGCAGAGCAACAAAGAGCGGCCGGAGGCGTGGAGTGTGTCGGCGAGATCGCGGATGGCGCCGAGGCCCGTGGCATCGATAGCAGTCATGTTACGCAGCCGCAAGATGACAATCGGTGGGAGCGAGTCCAATTCGGCGAAGATGTCCGCGAATTTGTCCGTTGCTCCAAAAAGAAACGGGCCATGGATTCGGTAAACCGTCGCGTAGGGAGGAATGTCCTTGCCTTGCAAGATGTGCATGCGGCTGTCCTCAACGTAGTCTTTCGTTACGCGCGCGACGGTGGTGGTACGTGAAACCTTGCGGATGAACATCAAGGCGGCGAGGACCATGCCGACTTCGACGGCGAAGGTGAGGTCAGCGACGACGGTCAGAGTTACTGTGATCAGCCACACGGCGATATCGGCGGCGGAAAGCTTCAATATCTCTGGGATTTCTTGCCACTCGCCCATGTTGTAAGCCACGATCATCAGAATAGCTGCGAGAGCGGCGAGGGGCACATTACTCACCAGCGGCGCGGCAAAGAGGACGATGGCAAGAAGAGTGAGGGAGTGGATCATTCCGGCGACGGGAGTTTTCGCGCCGGCGCGCACATTTGTAGCGGTGCGGGCAATCGCGCCCGTAGCGGGCAAACCCCCAAATAGAGGCGAAACGATGTTTGCCAGGCCTTGGGCCATCAACTCGACATTGGGATTGTGTTTGTCGTTGCTCATTCGGTCAGAGACGACCGCCGACATCAGAGATTCGATAGCGCCGAGCATGGCGACGGTGAAGGCGGGAGAGAGCAACTGGCGCGCGGTGTCATAACTAAAATGCGGGATAGCAAATGTGGGAAGCCCACTCGGGATGCCGTGGAAGCGCGTACCGATCGTCTCGACCGGCATTCGCAGGAGAGTGACGGCGATGGTTGCGGCGAAGGTAACGACAATGGCGCCCGGGATGCGCTTGGCAAACTTGAGGCAGTAAATCATTGTGGCGACCGAAAAAATGGCAAGTGCTGTTGCGGGCATGGAAATGGTGTTCCAGGATTCGCCGAATGCCTGCATGCGATGGAAGAAGTCTCCCGGGACGTGATCCATCCGCAGTCCGAAGAAGTCGCGAATCTGAGTGCTTGCAATCAGGATGGCGATGCCGTTGGTGAAACCAATGATGACAGGGCGAGGAAAATATTTAACCGCCGTGCCCATGCCCGTAACGCCGAGGAGGACAAGCAGGACCCCAGCCATCATGGTGCACTCGAAGAGGCCGTCGATGCCGTGCTTGGCGATGATTCCCGCGATGACGACGACGAAGGCGCCGGTGGGGCCGCTGATTTGAGTTTTTGAGCCACCGAAGGCGGAGACGATGAGGCCGGTCAGGATGGCGCAATAGATTCCAGCTTGCGGCGATACGCCGGAAGCGATGGCAAATGCCATAGCCAGGGGTAGCGCGACAAGGCCCACGGTGATGCCTGCGATCAGATCGGACAGGAATTTATGGCGGTCGTAATCGCGCAATAAGAGAACGGATTTTGGAAGCCACTGATTTGGAGCAGAAGTCATTCAAGCACGGGCTGATAGTCGAAGTACACTTAAGAAATTTTAGCAGGAGAGCGGCGAACCGTGTGTCACTCAGAGTTCCGGTGTGCTTGAAACAAAAATATGGTGAAAAACTATTCTGAGCGCACCGAGAGGCGGTTTTCCGGTTGGTCTGCGGCTTCTGTGCGGGACACCGGAGACTTCCAGCGCAGGACAGGTTTGCGGGCGGCCCCGACCTCATCAAGACGGCGGACGCGAGTGCTGTGGGGAGCGGTCTTCACTAACTCGGGGTTTGTGGCGGCTTCTCTCGCAATCGAGCGCATCGCATCGATGAAGAGGTCGCACTCTTCGCGGGATTCCGACTCTGTCGGTTCGATCATCAACGCGCCGGGAACGATGAGCGGAAACGCGGTGGTGTACGGGTGAAAGCCATAATCGATAAGGCGCTTGGCGATGTCCATGGTGTTCACGCCGTTTTTCTTCTGAAGCGCGTCGCTGAAAACAACCTCGTGCATCGAGGGAAGGGAATAGGGTAAATCGAAAACGCCTTCGAGGTGCTTGCGAATGTAATTTGCGTTCAGCACGGCGTCTTCCGTGGCCTGACGGACGCCGGGGCCGTACGCGAGGATGTAAGCAAGCGCGCGAACGAGCACGCCGAAATTTCCGCTGAAGGCTTTGACTCTGCCGATGGAGTCCGGCCGAATTTGTTCGAGCGCGAGGCGGCCAACTTCTTTTTCGACGAGAATCGGCACCGGGCGGAAGGGCTCAAGGATTTTTTTCATCGCCACCGGGCCGGCCCCGGGACCTCCGCCACCGTGGGGCGTCGAGAAAGTTTTGTGCAGGTTAAGGTGCATGACATCGACGCCGAGATCGCCGGGACGCGTGATGCCCGTTAGGGCGTTCATATTTGCCCCGTCCATGTACAGCAGCGCGCCTTTGGAGTGGAGGATTTCCGCAATTTCAGGGATGCGTTCTTCGAAAATGCCGAGCGTGGAAGGATTGGTGATCATCAGCGCGGCGACATCCGGGGTAACCAGGTCACGCAATTTATCGACGTCGATTTGTCCATGTGATTCGGACTTGATGTTTTCGACTTCGTAGCCGGCGATAACCGCCGTTGCAGGATTCGTGCCGTGCGCGGAGTCCGGAATCAAAACTTTCTTGCGCGGGTTGCCGCTTTTCTCGTGGTAGGCGCGGATGAGGAGAAGGCCTGTCATTTCACCCTGTGCGCCGGCGGCGGGTTGCAGGGTAATGGAATCCATGCCGGTGATTTCGAGGAGGCATTGTTCGAGCAGCCGCAGAATCTTGAGGCATCCTTGCGAGAGTTCCTGCGGCTGGTAAGGATGTTCGGTGGCGATGCCGTCGAGGCGGGCGACGAACTCATTCACGCGCGGATTGTACTTCATGGTGCAGGAACCTAGCGGATACATGCCCAGGTCGATTGCGTAGTTCCACGTGGAGAGACGGGTGAAGTGGCGAATCACCTCGATCTCGCTGACTTCGGGGAATCCTTCGACGCCGTCGCGGCGGTAGCTCGAGCCCAAGGCTTTGGCGGGATCTGCGTCTGCCACGTCGAGTGGAGGCAGTTCGAATGCGCGCTTGCCTGGAGAGGATTTTTCGAAGATCAGGCCTTCGTTCTGGTTGGTGTGGCGCGCGGCTTTTTTGATTTTGTCGGTCATGGTGTCAGGTCGTGGCAGACGGGCACGGCACGCCGTGCCCCGGCCAAGATACTTTTAGACGGGTTGCTCCAGGACGCGGCGCAATACGGCCGCAAAGCGTTCAATTTCTGTGCGTGCAGTCGTTTCCGTCACGCAGACCAGCGCGTGCTTCGTCAGTTCGGGATAGGCGGTGCCCAAAACAAAAGGGCCGATGATTTTCTCGCGCAAGAGATATGCATTAACGAGTTTGACGGAGCGCGGGAGCTCGATTGTGAACTCATTGAAGAACGGCGCTTCGAATGCCCGGCGGATTCCTGGAATTTTTTCAAGCTCGGCAAGAGCGAATTGCGCTTTGGATAGATTTTGGTGAGCCATCTCGCGCAAACCTTCTTTGCCGAGGAGGGTGAGGTGCACCGTGGCGGCCAGCGCACAGAGCGCCTGGTTCGTGCAAATATTTGAAGTCGCTTTCTCGCGACGGATGTGTTGCTCGCGGGTGGCGAGCGTTAGGACGAATCCGCGGCGGCCTTCCGAATCTGTGGTTTGGCCGGCGAGGCGCCCGGGCATTTGACGCACAAACTTATCGCGCGATGCAATGACACCGGCGAATGGCCCGCCATAGCTCGGCGCCAGCCCGAAGCTTTGCGCTTCCATGGCGACGATGTCCGCTTCCGTCGGAGGCCTGACTAGGCCAAGCGAGACACCTTCTGTGATTGCGACTACCAGCAGCGCGCCAGAAGAGTGCGCGGTGTCCGCCAGCGGGGCAAGCGACTCGATCACGCCAAAAAAATTCGGGGATTGCACGACCAACGCCGCCACATCGTCCTTCAGCGCGGCTTGCAGCGCCCTTTGATCGAGCGTGCCGTTCGTGGCATGGCCGATCTCTTCCACGTGCAAACCAGAATTCTTGGCGTACGTCTTCAACACGTCGCGGTATTCCGGATGCACGGAGCGAGCGACAAGAATTCGGCGGCGACCCGTGAGCCGCTCGGCCATTAAGACGGCCTCGGTCGTAGCGGTGGACCCGTCGTACATCGAAGCATTTGCGACTTCCTGCCCGGTAAGCTGGCACATTAGAGTTTGAAACTCGAAGATAGCCTGGAGAGTGCCTTGAGTGATTTCGGCCTGGTAAGGAGTGTAGGAGGTGAGGAATTCTCCGCGTTGAATCATCGCATCGGTGACTACGGAACGAAGATGGTTGTAAACGCCGGCGCCGAGAAAACTGGTGTAGCCGCCGGAATTCTCCGCAGCGCGCGCTTTGAAGAAGTCGATGATTTCGGTCTCGGAGAGCGGTCCTGGCAAATTCAAAGACTTGCGAAGCCGGTATCGATCCGGAATGCTCGAAAACAAATCATCGATGGACTTCTCGCCGATGGCGGCGAGCATCTCTTGCCGCTCGGCGGGACTTTTCGGGAGGTAGCGCATCAGGCCGAGGCTTCCTTGCTTTGCGAGGCGATGTAGGCTTCGTAGGCGGCGGTGTCCATGAGACCGCTGATCTCCGCAGGGTTAGCCAGGCGTACCTTGATGAGCCATCCAGCGACATGCGGATCGGTATTAATTTTTTCAGGAGTGTTTTGCAAATCGCCGTTGGCCTCGATGACTTCTCCCGAGGCGGGAGCGTAGATATCGCTCACGGCTTTCACCGATTCGACGGTGCCGAAGGTTTTGCCAGCTTCGATCTTCGAGCCAGCTTTTGGCAGCTCGACAAAGACCACGTCTCCCAGTTCGTGCTGCGCGTAATCGGTGATTCCGATCGCGGCTATATCACCCTTTACGTCTACCCATTCATGCTCTTTTGTGTAGCGATAGTTCGCCGGATACGCCATTGGACCACTCCTCGTTGCCCCATCAGGCCGGGGCCGCCATAATCATGCTTGCATCAGACATTCGCTGCGGCTTGCGGTGCCACAGTTTTCTTGGGCCGCTTGTAAAACGGTGTTGCGACTACCTGGGCTTTGCACTTCTGCGCGCGAATCTGCACGTAGACGGCCGTGCCAAGAGCCGTCATCGCGGGTGGAACGTAAGCGAGCGCGATGTTTTTGCAAAGCGTGGGCGAGGGCGAGCCGCTAGTCACCACGCCGATCACGTCGCCGTTTTCGTTGCAGCAGCAATATTCGTCGCGAGCGATGCCGCGGTCAACCATCTCGAGCCCCACAAGGGCGCGCGTGAGACCTGCCGCTTTCGCTTGTTCCAAGGCCGCGCGTCCAATGAAATCGCCTTTTTCCATTTTGCAGTAGCGATCCAAGCCCGCTTCCCAGACGTTGATTTTGTCGCTGATTTCGTGGCCGTAGAGCGCCATTTTTGCTTCGAGACGCAAGGTATTCCGTGCACCGAGGCCGCAGGGAATGATGCCAAACTCGCGCCCGGCTTCCATGACATTTGTCCACACAGATTCGCTTGTCGTGACATCGGACGGAACGTATATTTCGAAGCCGTCTTCGCCGGTATAGCCCGTGCGCGCGATGAGCGTATTCTTCAGGCCACAGACCGTATCGTGCGTGAACCAGTAGTTCTTGATGACACTGAGATTGGTGTCAGCGAGTTTTTGCAACAACTCTTGCGCGCGAGGGCCTTGTACCGCAAGTTGCGTGTACGCGTCGCTGAGGTCTTCGACCACGCAGTCAAAACCCTTCGTGTTATCGCGAACCCAGCTGATGTCTTTCTCGCGCGTACCTGCGTTTATCACCAGCAGATAGTCATCTTCGCCGAGGCGATGAATAATCACGTCGTCGACAAACGTGCCCTTGGGGTAGAGCATCGCCGAATAATGGGCCTGACCGATGGCCAGCTTCGAAGCATCATTCATGCTGAGATGTTGCACAGCCGCCAGAGCGCTCCCCGGCGTGCGGCCGCTGCGAACCCGGATGTCGCCCATGTGGCTTACATCGAAAAGCCCGACGCCGGTGCGCACTGCTTTATGTTCCGCAACTAGGCTGCCGCTCGCCGGGTACTCGACGGGCATATCCCAGCCGCCGAAGTTGACCATTTTTGCGCCCAAGCGGCGGTGCACCGCGTTTAGCGACGTCTTGCGAAGTTCGGCGATGGGAGGAGTCGTGACGGATTCCATTCCGTATGCTCAGGAAGAAATCGATGTTAACACGCGCCTCGAAACTCGTCAAAGAAGGGCCGAGATGTAGCGTGAGAACAAGCGCGCGGCGCAATAGCAAGGCGGAACTGTGCGACGCACAGCAGAGATGGGTATCCTCATAATAGAAGAAACGCAGCATGCCCCAATGTCCAGCTTGCTGGTTTCCGCCTGCGTCAGGTACAGTTTTCCTGGAGGCTTCCATGCAGGGTCCTGTCGTTTGCGTTCAATGTGACAAGACGGAAGTTTATTGCAATTGCGAAAAGTATTGCACGATTTGCAAAGGGCAGATTAACGTGAAGCTCTGCGCAGATGGATTATACTATTGCCCGGATTGCCGGGAAGCTTGCGATGTAGGCCTCGCGAGCAGCCACAGTGAACGCTGAATCCAAGAGCATTCAGCTGCAGATCGACCCCGACGCGCGGCTGGCGGCCGCGGCTGGGGGCGCGGCACGTTACTTCGCGGAGTCCGCTGGCCTGTTGAACGGCGAAGTGGCGGAATTGCAAAAGTCCGTTGTCGCAGCTTGCCAGGAGGCGTTTGGTCATCTGACGGGCGAGCGCGCGCACATGACAGTGACGCTTTCGCTTTATCCGGACCGCATCGAAGTCGCCATGGCTCATGAAGGCGGCGCGGAGCCGGCAGTGGGACTGGATCGGATTGCCGGTTTTGCGGGTCAGCTCGGAGCCTCGGGCGGGTTAGGTGGAGTCGATCGCGTCCAATATGAAACGCGCGGCGGATTATCCGTCACGCGCTTAACGAAGTATTTGGGCCGCGCCCCGCACATCGCGTAGCGCATCTTTAAAAACAAAAAGCCGGACACGATGCCGTGTCCGGCTTTTTGCATTATGCCGACGAGAAGCGGCTGCGAGATTCACATTTTGATAGCGAAAGTATTGTGCTTGATGAGCGCGGTCATCTGATCATCGCTGAGGGACATCCGCAAAGTTACTCGGTCGCCTCCCGGCGTGATGCGCACTTGATCGAGCAGTTGGGCAAGATCTGGATTCTCTTTTTGCGCTTGATAGCGTTTGTAGAGGAAGCCGGCCTGAAGCAGTTGGCCAAGTGTGTTCGCGTCATCGGTTGAACCGCAGATGGCTTGAATTTTTGCGTCCAGGTCGCCGCTGGCTTCGACATTGATGATGCTGTTTTGCATGCGCATTACAAGCTTGGCCGCTTCCGGGAACTGCTGGATCTCGGGGGCAAGTTGCTGAATGGCGAGGCGAGTGTAGGCGGGATTGGTGACCAGCCAAACGGCGCTGCCCGTATTGGCTTCATTGATGAGGGAGAAGAACTTGTCGTTGCGCAAGAGTCCATCCTCATCGCCGAAACGCACGCCGATCATCTTTTCCAGGATGTCCTTGTGGCCGTATGCGGCGGTGCTTGCATCAATGAAAACGAAAAAGAGGTCCGTGGCGCCGCTTCCCGTGCCAAAGGCGTAAAGGGTGAAGCCATGGAAAGTGGCCGTGGGGAGCTTTTGCTTTTTGAAGTAGGCAGCGGTCGAATCCTGGTTGAAGTTGCCTATCGCGACGCCTACCATCTGTTCACCGCTGGGAACTGCGTCTGAGCCCGTGCCTTCCGTCTTTGCGGTCATCCCCTCGGCAACCAGAGCCCAGGCGATCGCATCGACCTGACTGTTCGGATCGTTTCCGGTGGAAGCCAGGAACTTCTCGAACTGCCGGAAACGGTCTGGAAGCACCTGCTCTTGCAATTGCGGAAACCACTTCAATGTGCGGGCTTTCTTTAAGTCCGCGTAACCAAATTCGCCAACATTCTTGGGGAACATGCCGATGACGTCCGCGCCAAGCGTGCCGGCCCGTGCCGGCTTGGGCAGCGAAAGCGCCGCAACAAGCAAAAGGCCGATTGCCACGAGTCTGTGAATCGCAGACCCAAAGGGGGGCGCGCTTGAAATCGTGGTCAGTTTCATGTGTTACTCCTTTCAATGGCTGGGAGAAGATCTATTCTACGCGGTCGTGGTGCGCGGTGCATTCCCCAGTCGCTCGCGGAGGGAGGCAATTTTTGCGCGCATCTGTGCCACATAGGCACTGTCGCTGATTCCATCGAGGTTGATCTCGACGTTAGCCAAGGCCCCGCGCGCACCCGCCATGGCCATCCACCGTGCTACTTCCAAGTCTGACCTCATGGATGCCGCGGCGATAGCATCCAGTTGTCCCAGACGTTCGAAAAGTGCAACGTTGTGCTCCGCCACCTGAAGCGGGACCTCCGCGGCTATCCTGGTGGCGGCTTGAATGGCCGCTTCCCGTTGCCGTGTTTCTTCGGGATTGCCCTTTGGCAACCTGAACGCGGCCATGACTGCTTCGTAGGACGTAGCGTCGCGGTCGATAGCCTCTGTCAGTTCGTCGGAGGCCCGCCGCATGGAGTCTAGTTCCGCTGACAGCCTGTCGACATAGGCAGCCTGAGATTTCTTTTTGCGAGAGAGTCCGGCAACCATCTGGCCAAGCGAAGCCGCCAAAGCGCCGGCAAGAGCGGATACACTGCCGCCACCTGGGGTTGCCGTCGGCGTCGCCACCGCATCCAGGAAAGGGCGCGCCAACCCGGCAAGTTTGCCGTCCTTGGCCGCTTCGAGCGGCGCCCCGCTGAGCGCTGCGGCCAGCTTGTTCTCAAACACCTGCGCCGGTGAGAAGTTCTCTAGTTGCAAAAAAAAGTCCGCGGCCATTTCGATCGCCTTTTTGGGTATCAGGCCGACAATTTCGCTCCCCACGGGCATGGCGCCATAGCGTTCCGCCTCGCGCTGGACCATTTCATAGACGCGGTGCATGGGAGTTTGTTCAAAATCGGTGAGGTTGATGGAGACTTGCGCCAGGTTGCGCGCCTTCAGCTCCACGCCCATGGATTTGACGTAGCGCAGTCCGCCGGAAGAAAAACGAATGGCTTTCGCAATTTTGTTGGCGATGCTGACGTCCGAAGTGTTGAGGTTGACGTTGTAGGCGATCAGAAATTTGCGCGCGCCAACCACAGTCACCCCAGCCGTCGGGTGCACCTTCGGTTCGCCAACGTCCGGCTGGCGGTCGTGATTGCGCTTCATCTCCTCGCGTAAACCTTCAAACTGACCACGGCGCACATTCTCGAGATTGACGCGGTCGGGACGCAGCGCGGCCGCTTCATAAAAAAACACAGGAATTCTGTAGCGCGCCCAAATTTCGTGGCCGGTGCGCCGCGCAAGTGCCACGCAATCTTCGATGGTGACTCCCTCGATTGGAATAAATGGAACGACGTCCGTTGCGCCGACGCGGGGGTGCGCGCCTGTGTGTTTCGTCAGATCAATCAGCTCCATGGCCTTGCCGACGCCGCGCAGAGCTGCTTCCGCGACTGAATCCGGCTCGCCGGCCAAAGTAATCACGCAGCGATTGTGATCGGCGTCCATCTCGCGATCGAGGACGTAGACCCCTGGGACGGTGCTCATCGCTGAAACGATGGCGTCTACTTTCGCGGGATCCCGTCCCTCGGAAAAATTCGGCACGCATTCAATCAGTCTTTTCATCGCAAACGTGGCCCTCGCGTCTCACCAGACCATGATAGGAGATTTTGTGCCTCCAGAGCCACCTGAGCGCTGCGGGAGTTGCTCTAGCAGGGTCGGGGCCCCGAGCAGATTATTTTGGCGGCTTTATGAAGGGACTCGGCGGGGGATATCGCTTGTCGCCGGCTGGTGGCATCGCACGGAAATCCTTGCTCACCCGTGGCAACGCGGGTGGAGTGTACTCTTTCACTGGCTGAGCCAGCGTGTCCTTTTTCTCTTCTTTCTTGGGTATCGCATCGCCCTTCATGAACCTCATTACTTGCCTGATACAAAATATAATTCCCACAATCCAGAGCGCCACGATTGCCGATTCGTAAAGGCGAAGGCCGAACGCAACAAGAAAGAAAGTAGAGACGGCAAAAAGTATTCCCAAAACAGGGTAAAAGTGTTCCGACAGCAGTGACTTCTGCTGTGTTTTCTTCACTTGCACGATTCTTATCTTTTTGGCCGGTTTCTTCTGCGGGTTAGATTGTGGTCTTGTTGGCGGCATGGACAACGACTCCCCGCTTGATGGTCATCCAGCAGGAGTTCACTCCAAAATAATAGGGAATTTCGCGGTAGTCGGCCACTTCGAAGATGGCGAGGTCCGCTAATTTGCCAACCCCGAGCGAGCCGATCTGTTTGTCGCGCCGGAGCGCATACGCCGCATTCACCGTCGCCGCGGTGATGGCCTCAGCGGGAGTCATGCGGAGCTGAGTACACGCCAGAGATAAGATCATGGGCATGCTCACCGTCGGGCTGGTGCCAGGATTATAGTCCGTGGCCAGGGCAACGATGGCGCCAGCATCGATTAACTTGCGCGCGGGCGCGTAATGCTTCAAGCCAAGATGGAAATCGCAGCCGGGCAGTAGCGTTGCGACGGTCTGCGACTTTGCCAACGCCGTGATGTCGCTCGAATTTACCTGTTCGAGATGATCGCAGCTGGCTGCGCCCAGTTTCACCGCCAACTGGGCCGCTCCCGTGCGGGAAAGCTGTTCCGCATGCAACTTGGGTATCAGGCCGTACCGCTTGCCTGCTTCCAGGATTTGCTTTGCTTGCTCGCTAGTAAACGCTCCGCGATCGCAGAACACATCGCAGAATTCCGCGAGTCTTTCTTTCGCAATTTCTGGAATCAGCTTTTCTGTAAGCAGCGCAATGTACCTTTTCACCCCCGCAGACGTTCCGCGATACTCCGCAGGGACGACGTGAGCGCCGAGGAACGTCGAGACGATATCTAAAGGCTGCTCCGCGGCCAGCTCCTTGTGCAACCATAGGATCTTCATTTCGTTTTCTACATCCAGGCCGTAACCGCTCTTTGCTTCGATCGTGGTCGTGCCACACGCCGCGAATTGCGCGAGCGCCCGGCGTGCACGCTGTTTCAAAGCTTCCGCAGTCGCCGCTCGCAGCATTTTGACGGAGTTCAAAATCCCGCCGCCCCTGTGGGCTATCTCTTCATAGCTGGCGCCTGCGATTTTCAGCTCATATTCCTCCGCGCGGCTGGCGGCGTGAATCAGGTGGGTGTGGGAATCTACAAAACCCGGCAGCACCACGCGGCCGTCCAAGTCGAGTTCCTCAGCAGCGGAAGCTTCTGGGAGAGCTTCCATTTTCGCGCGCGTCCCGAGCGCCGTGATCTTGCCGTCGCACACCAAGAGCGCGCCATCCTTGATGATGTCAAGACTTGCGAGCGCGGAACCGCGGCGAGGGCCGTGACCGCGTAGGGTCAAGAGTTGTGAAGCGCCGGTGATAAGAAGGGAAGTCGGCAAGGCCCCGGTATTATGCCGGATGGAGCGCACAGTAGGACAGGCGTTCCTGCCTGTCCCCCACTTTTTGCTATTTTTTCGTAGAAAAACTCAGACAGACAAGATTGTCTGTCCCACTCAGGCCCCGGCCGCTTGCCCCTTATAAGCCGGAACAAACACCACATGGACAAATTCCTCGAATTGAGTCGGCGTAGTGTTCGCCGCTGACCGAGGCTCAAGCGCGCGCACATGCCCGTTGTTCAACGCATCCGCCATCTCACAAATAAGTGTCGCCATATTCTTCGACATGCCCATCTGCGTCATCGCTTGAATCACCTGTTCGTTGGGCAGTTGCACGTAACTCAGGTTCGGTATTCCTATCGCCGCGCCAACGATTTTCGCCATCTCCAGATAGTTCAAGTCGCGCTGTCCGAGCAATTCGCGCGTCTGGTGGCCTCGGAAATCGAGTTTGGTCAGCGCGTCGGCAGCCGCCGCGGCGATGTCATGAGTGCCGATCATCGGCAGCGCGACATCCGCGCGGACCGGCCCAGCCATCATTCCAAAGCCCTTGATGATCCCCGGTTGCGCTAGCAGGTTCTCCATGAAATATCCCGCGCGCAAGAAAAGAGAATTCAGCTTCGGGATTTGCGAAAATCTCTCTTCCATAACGTGGAGCCCAGCAATTGGCCCCGTCTTGTCCGTTTTATCGGCGCCAAAACTGCTCAGGGCCACCACATGAGTAACGCTCGCAGCCTCCAGAGCCTTGGCGATCGACTCAATCACCGCATCCTGTTCCGCTCGATAATCCGGACTGGCAAGGTTCGGTGGCACCAACGCGTAGACCGCCTTCGCTCCGGTGAAAGCCTTTGTCAAAGCGGCCGAATCCGTTACGTTCGCCTCAAAAATCTCCGCGCCTAGCACCGTAAATCCCTCCAGGCGCCCCTTGCTGCGTCCCACCACGCGCACTTTCTGGCCGCTGTCCAAAAGCGTCTCCGCCACAACTCTTCCTGTGTGTCCTGAGGCACCTAAAATGACATACATGTTTTCCTCCTCGATCCGCTTTCCGAATGCTTAGGATGCCGTGCCGAACTGGGAAGGTACGGGCTACAACATGGGGATTTTAACGCCGGTCTTCTTCGCGAACTCTACCGCCTCGGGATATCCGGCATCCACGTGCCGCGCCACGCCCATGCCAGGGTCATTGGTCAACACTCGTTCAATCCGCGCCGCCATTTCCTTAGTGCCGTCCGCCACGGTCACTTGCCCCGCGTGCTGCGAATAGCCGATTCCCACGCCGCCGCCGTTATGAATCGAAACCCACGACGCCCCGCTAGCCGTATTCACCAAAGCATTCAGCAGCGGCCAGTCCGCAATCGCATCCGATCCGTCCAGCATCGATTCCGTCTCGCGATACGGAGAAGACACGGACCCACAATCCAGATGATCGCGCCCCATTACCACGGGAGCTTTCACTTCCCCACGCGCGACAAGTTCATTCAGCGCAAGCCCAAATTTGTCGCGTTCACCGTAACCCAGCCAGCAAATCCGCGACGGCAGCCCTTGAAACTTCACGCGCTTCTGGGCCAGGTTGATCCAGCGCGTCAGGTGCTCGTCGTGCGGAAACATTTCGAGGACGAGTTGGTCCGTCCGCGCGATGTCGGAGGCCTCGCCAGAAAGCGCCGCCCAGCGGAATGGTCCTTTGCCTTCACAAAAAAGAGGACGGATATACGCCGGCACAAATCCCGGAAAGTCGTAAGCGTTTTTCACGCCGTGCTCGAACGCGAACGTCCGAATATTGTTGCCATAATCAAAGGTGACCGCGCCGAGCATCTGCAAATCGAGCATGCCCTGGACGTGCTGGGCCATCGCGGCAAGCGCGTGCTTTCGGTATTCCTGCGGATCCTTTTTACGCAGTTCCAGCGCGGCTTCGAGTGACATGCCGTTCGGTACATAGCCCCCGATGGGATCGTGCGCACTGGTCTGGTCGGTCAAGAGATCGGGCACAACGCCGCGCTTTGCGAGTTCCGGAATCAAGTCGGCGCAGTTGCCCACCAATCCGACAGATGTCGCTTCGCGTTTGCGAACGGCATTTTTCAGAATGCGCAGAGCCTCGTCGAGGCTCGTCACCATGACGTCGCAATAGCCGCCCTTCACGCGCCGCTTGATGCGTTCCGGGTCGACGTCAATCCCGAGAAACGCCGCACCGTTCATGGTTGCGGCAAGCGGTTGCGCACCGCCCATTCCGCCCATTCCCCCGGTCACAACCAGCCTGCCTGCTAGGTCGCCGCCAAAATGTTTTCGAGCCGCGGCTGCAAAGGTTTCGTACGTGCCCTGCAAAATTCCCTGTGTGCCGATGTAAATCCAGCTGCCCGCGGTCATCTGCCCGTACATCATCAGACCGGCGCGGTCGAGTTCGTGGAATTTTTCCCAATTGTTCCAGTGGCCAGTCAGGTTGGAATTGCAAAGAAGAACGCGCGGCGCATGATCATGCGTGCGGAAAATGGCAACCGGCTTGCCCGATTGCACCAGGAGCGTCTCATCTGATTCGAGCGCTTTCAGCGACCTGACAATGGCATGAAAGCATTCCCAGTTTCGGGCGGCTTTTCCAGTGCCGCCATAGACGACCAAATCTTCCGGTTTCTCGGCAACCTCGGGGTCGAGATTGTTCATCAACATGCGCAGGGCCGCTTCCTGCTGCCACCCCTTGCAGGAAAGTTGCGTTCCTCGTGCAGCCCGAAACGGGCCTTTGGACAAAGAGCTGTCGGGCACGGTTCCGGATAGCGTCGCGCTCATGAATGGACTCCGCGTTTCATCTTAGCGCAGGGCTGAACTCCGCACCACACCGGCGAGGCGCACTCACCAGTTGCAGTACTGAAGTTGGATTGCGCGCCGAAATGGCCTAGGGTAGAGTCAAGGCATCCGATGAACTACGGAACGCTCCCCTCCCGATTGCTCAACGCTATCGACTCACTGCCGAATCCCCGTGCACAAATGTTCCGGGGCGCTTACGGCTGGAAGCCGATTTCATCAGAAGAACTTCTGCGCCGTGTCGCGGGGCTTTCCACGGCGTTTGTTGAACTCGGCGTAAAGCCTGGTGACCGCGTCGGCCTTTTTGCCGCCAACCGGCCGGAATGGCACACCGCCGACTTTGCGATCACAGGTGCGGGCGGCGTCACCGTTCCAATCTATTTCAACGAGTCGCCGGAACGCATCACCTACATCCTCAAGCATTGCGGCGCAAAGTTCGTGTTCGCCGCAGGCGCCCCGCAAATGCACAAGCTCCAAGCCATTCGTGCGCAGCTCCCCGAACTGCAACAAGTTGTCCTCGCCGATGTCGGCCCAGACTTGCCGGCAGATTGCCTGCGATACGAAACACTAATTTCCGCAGCCGGCGGCGCCGACGTAGCCGCCTATCGAATGCGCGCCTCGCAGGTCCTGCCTGGCCAGCTCGCGTCGATTATCTACACCTCCGGCACAACGGGCGAGCCCAAGGGCGTCATGCTCACGCACACGAATTTTTGCTCCAACGTCACCGACTCCTGCGCCAACGTAAAATTCGAATCAAAAAACGATGTTGCCATCTCCTTCCTTCCGCTCGCTCACGTTTATGGCCGCACACTCGACTACGTTCATCTTTTCCACGGAATCACCATTGCCTACGTCGAAGCGGTCGAGCAGGTCGCACAGGCGCTCCTCGAGATCCACCCGACGCTGCTTGGCGCGGTGCCCCGTGTCTTTGAAAAAATTTATGCGCGTGTTGTGGAGCAGGGAAGCCAGCGCACTGGGCTTCAGCGAAAGATTTTTGATTGGGCGATGAGAGTCGCGAGCCGCTCGGCATTGTGGCGTTCTGGCGAAGAAAGCGCCGGCTTGAGAGTGAAGTTCGCATGGTGGCTCGCCGACAAGCTCGTCTATTCCAAGATTCGAACTGGAACGGGCGGTAAGCTGCGCCTCGTTTTTTCGGGTGGGGCCCCTCTTGCGAAGGAGTTTGCGGAGTTTTTCTGGGCTGTGGGCGTTCCGATTTACCAGGGTTATGGTTTGACAGAGACCTCCCCGGTTCTCACTTCCAACTATCCTGACAACCGGATGGGCAGCGCCGGCAAACCGATCCCCAACGTAGAGCTGCGCATCGCGGAAGATGGCGAGATTCTCGCCAAAGGTCCATGTGTCATGCAGGGTTATTACAAAAGCCCGGAGTCAACAAGGGAAGTGCTGACCGCGGACGGCTGGTTCAGCACCGGCGACATCGGCTACCTCGATAAAGACAACTACCTGTTCATCA
>Ga0210402_10002405_pt1 | contig 18297 bp, 15 predicted proteins | sample IncBWC7MmetaG_FD_161055 | JGI IMG/M metagenome (GOLD analysis project Ga0210402, IMG submission 161055) | Forest soil microbial communities from Barre Woods Harvard Forest LTER site, Petersham, Massachusetts, United States - Inc-BW-C-7-M | ecosystem: Environmental > Terrestrial > Soil >... | reverse complement strand
CATGTATGTCGGCACCGGCGCCTATCTCGACGACATCGACGCCAAGCTGAAGCCGATCGCCTGGCTGCTCGGTCTTGCCATCCTCGGCATCGGCGTGATCTCGGGCAGCGTCGCCTGGATGATCGGCCGCAGCATCTCGGGCCCCCTCGGCCAGCTCGGCACCCGCATGAAGGCTCTCGCCGACGGCAAGCTCGAAGGCGAAATCCCCGGCGTAGGCCGCGGCGACGAGGTCGGCGAGATGGCCGCCACCGTCCAGATCTTCAAGGACAATGCGATGCGAATGCGCGAGCTGGAGAAGTCGGAAGCCGAGACCCAGGCGCGCATGGCCAAGGAACGCCGCTCGGCGATGGAAAACCTCGCCGGGGATTTCGAGCGCAGCGTCAACGGCATCGTTCGGTCAGTGTCGACGGCTGCAGCGGGCATGCAGTCGACTGCGCAGTCGATGACCTCGACCGCGAGCGATGCCAGCGCGCGGGCGTCCAACGTCAGCGCCGCTTCGCAGAACGCCTCGAACAATGTCGGCACGGTTGCGGCGGCTGCCGAAGAGCTGTCAAGCTCGGTTACTGAAATCTCGCGCCAGGTCGCGCGCTCCAGCGAGATCGCCAGCAAGGCGGTCGGCGATGCCGAGCGCACCAATGCCACGGTGCAGGTGCTCTCCACCGGCGCCGAGAAGATCGGCGAGGTCGTGAAACTGATCCACAGCATTGCGGCGCAAACCAACCTACTCGCACTCAACGCCACGATCGAAGCCGCACGCGCCGGTGAATCCGGCCGTGGCTTCGCGGTCGTTGCTTCCGAAGTGAAGGCGCTGGCGAACCAGACCGCGAAGGCGACCGAAGAAATTTCGGGTCAGGTCGCCGCCATGCAGCAGTCGACCAGCGATGCGGTCTCCGCCATCAACGGTATCACCCAGACGATTGCCCAGATGAGCGAGATCACGGTGAGCATCTCCACCGCCATCGAGCAGCAGGGCGAGGCGACGCGCGAGATCGCGCGCAACATCCAGTCGGTCGCGGCCGGATCGACCGAGATCAATTCCCATATCGGCGGGGTCACCACGGCGGCCGAAGCGACCGGCAAGGCCGCTTCCGATGTGCTGTCGAACGCCCGCGAACTCGACAACCAGTCCGGCATGCTGCGCAGCGCGGTCGACGGCTTCCTGGCCAAGGTCCGCGCGGCCTGACGGGCGCGACAAAGATTGCCGCCGCCGAGCGCTGGAGCAGTCCGGCATCCGGCGGCGAAACCCGCAAGAAAGCACCAAAGCGGCGCACCACGCGCCGATCTCTGAAGGAGATGGTACCGTGAAGCTGAACAATCTGACGATTGTGCCCAAACTCGCCATCCTGGTCGGTGTGACCCTGGTCGGCCTTTGCATCGCCGGCGGTCTGGCGGGCTATCTGATGCAGCAGGAGATGCTGCGCGCCCGTATCGAGCAGACCAAGTCGATCGTCGAGATGGCCCGCAACATGGCGGCTGAGCTGAAGAAGGACGTCGATGCCGGCAAGCTCAGCAAGGAGCAGGCGATGGCCGAGTTCCGCAAGCTCGGCAACGCCATGACCTATGACAAGGGCGCTGGCTACATCTTCGGCACCTCCTACGACGGCATCACCCAGCTTGCGCCCGATCCGAAGCAGATCGGCACCAACCGCATGGAGGTGGTGACCAATGGCCGCAAGCTCTCGTGGGAATTGCTGAACGGCGTGAAGGCCAACGGTGAAATCCTGCTGCGTTATGAATATGTGAAGCCCGGTCAGGAAACGCCGATCCGCAAGCTCGGCTATGCTGTCGCCGTCCCCGGCTTCGACATGTATCTCGGCACCGGCGCCTATCTCGACGACCTCGACGACAAACTCCGTCCGATCATCTGGGTGCTCGGGCTTGCCATCCTCGGCATTGCCGTGATCTCGGGCGGCATCGCCTGGATGATCGGCCGCAGCATCTCCAGGCCGCTCGCGCTGCTCGGTGTGCGCATGCAGGATCTTGCCGACGGCAAGCTCGAGAGCGAAATCCCCGGCGTCGGCCGCGGTGACGAAGTCGGCAAGATGGCCGCGACCGTCCAGATCTTCAAGGACAATGCGGTGCGCATGCGCGAGCTGGAGAAATCCGAAGCCGAGACCCAGGCACGCATGGCCAAGGAACGCCGCTCGGCGATGGAAAACCTCGCCGGCGATTTCGAGCGCAGCGTCAACGGCATCGTCCGCTCGGTCTCGACCGCTGCCGCCGGTATGCAGGGCACCGCGCAGTCGATGACCTCGACCGCGAGCGATGCCAGTGCCCGCGCCGCGAACGTCAGCGCGGCCTCGCAGAACGCTTCGAACAATGTCGGCACGGTTGCCGCGGCGGCCGAAGAGCTGTCAAGCTCGGTCACCGAAATCTCGCGTCAGGTCGCCCGCTCGAGCGAGATCGCAAGCAAGGCCGTCGGCGATGCCGAGCGCACCAATGCCACGGTGCAGGTGCTCTCCACCGGCGCCGAGAAGATCGGCGAGGTCGTCAAGCTGATCCACTCGATTGCCGCCCAGACCAACCTGCTCGCCTTGAACGCCACCATCGAAGCGGCGCGCGCCGGCGAGTCCGGCCGCGGCTTTGCGGTGGTCGCTTCCGAAGTGAAGGCGCTGGCCAATCAGACGGCGAAGGCGACCGAGGAAATCTCCGGCCAGGTTGCCGCCATGCAGCAGTCGACCAGCGATGCGGTCTCCGCCATCAACGGCATCACCCAGACGATCGCGCAGATGAGCGAGATCACCACCGGCATCTCGACCGCGATCGAGCAGCAGGGCGAAGCGACCCGCGAGATCGCGCGCAACATCCAGTCGGTGGCGGCCGGATCGAGCGAGATCAATTCCCATATCGGCGGCGTGACGTCCGCGGCGGAAGCCACCGGCAAGGCCGCTTCCGACGTGCTGTCGAACGCCCGCGAGCTCGACAACCAGTCCGGCATGCTGCGCAGTGCGGTCGATGGCTTCCTCGCCAAGGTAAGGGCAGCGTAGGGGAATCCATAGGGTGGGCAAAGGCGCTCTTGCGCCGTGCCCACCAAGCATCGATCCGCAATCGCGATGGTGGGCACGCTTCGCTTTGCCCACCCTGCGACAGTTGCGCTACCCCTTCGCTGACCCCTGCCTTGAGGAGATCACGACGCCAGCCAGCACCAGCGCGTAGCCGACCACGTGAAACAGTCTTGGCTCCTCGCCGAGCAGTACGATCGCCATCACCGAGCCGAACACCGGCACCAGATGCAGGAACGGTGCTGCGCGGTTCGGTCCGATCAGCACGATGCCGCGGTTGAAGCAGAGATAGGCGAGCGTCGAGTGAAAGATCACGACATAGGCCAGCGTTGCCGCCGTCAGCAGATCGGCCTTCGGCGCAAAGCCGCTCAACATCTCCCACCATGCGAACGGCGCCAGCATGATCGAGCCGCAGCCCATGGTGAAAGTGATCAGCGACAATGGATGCGTCGCCGGCCTCTTGGTCATCACCGCCGAGTAGAGTCCGAACGCCAGCACGGCGCTGGCAAACATCAGGTCGCCCTTGTTGAAGTGGATCGCCGCCAGCGCGGAAAGATCGCCGCGCAGGATGATGGTCAGTACGCCGGCAAGCGAGATCACGATGCCGCCGAGCTGGGCCCAGGTCAGCCGCACGCCGAACAGCAGCAGCGCCCACAGCGCCACGAACAGCGGCGCGGAAGACTGGATCAAGAGCGCATTCAGCGCCTCGGTATATTGAAGCGCCATGTAGGAGATCGCGTTGTTGAAGGCGAAGCCGGTCGCCGACAACAGCAGCATCAGCGGCAAATTGGCGCGAAGAAGCGGCCAATCCCGGCGCAGATGCTCCTTTGCGAACGGCCACAGCAGGATGAAGGCGCCCATCCAGCGCACGCTGGACAGCGTCAACGGCGGCACGTGGCCGGCGACAAAACGCGCCAGCACGATATTGCCGGCCCAGAACAGCGAGGTCAGGCTGAGCAGCAGATAGGGCTGGTTGATGATCCAGCGCAGCGACGAGAAATGTTTTGGGTCGGCGGACAATGCGCTGGGATCAAGTCTTCGAAATCGATGCTGCAGCTTGTGCTGGAATTATCTGTAACGACAAGGCGGCACGGCGGATTGCTGTTATGCGCGACCATTCTGCGCTGTCATGCCCGCCTTCGCGGGCGATGACATGGAATTCGTCGTCTGCCTTACTTCTGCGGCCCGGACAGCGAGATCTCGCGCTCGGCGCGGAAAACGTTGCTGTAGAGATTGGCGATCCACTGCCGGCCGCGCGAGGTGACGTTGAGATAGCGGATCGCGGTCTGCACATGCGGCGCGACGCTGTTCCAGTAGAACTGCGGATAGAGATTGACGAGATCGGCGGGCGAGGAATAGCCGAGCTGCCGGTTCAGGCCTGCTTCCTCGAATTCGTAATACAGCGCGTTGGCTTTGCGGATGTAATGGGGATCGCCGAGCTGGCCGATCAGGTCGGCGGCGCGTAACAGCGCCGCTTCCTCGTCGACCTCCTCCTGCTCGCTCGGAATGCTCGCGGGAAATCGCGTGCCTTCGACGGCGCGCGCGATGCGGTGCTTGTCGAGCTGCGCTATGCCCTCGATGCGTTCCATCACGAACATTTTTGAGCGGTCGACATGATAGGGCAGCAGCGAAGCATCCGACGCGCCGCGCGGCAGTGCCACTTTCCGCGCCGCGGAATCGACGACATAGCCCTCCTTGTCGTCGGCCTTGAACAGGCCGCGGACATAGCCGATGTCGTGGGTCAGGCAGGCGATGATGACATGGGCATAGTCTTCGGCCGGCATGTGGGTGTGCAGCGCGCGTCCGCGCAGGATGTCGTGGCCGGCGAGCGTCACCAGCATGGTGTGCTCGACATTGTGATAGAGCGCATCGCTGTTGCCGATGCATTCGAGCGCGATGCGCGCGATCGACGGTACCGTTTCGACGAGATGTGTCTCCGACGAGCCGAACCGGCGCCGCATGTAATTGGCCAGGAATTTGCCCAGCGCGTCGGCCGCAAGCTCCGGAACGGTTATCATCACCACTGCCCCCGAACACCCCGGTATTTCGCGCGAGGCACGCCCCGCCCATGCTAAACCATAACGGGCGGTTGTGACATCATCGTTGCAGCGAAAGGCGGCGCGGGGAGGGCAAAGCCATGAAAGCGCGATGGTCAGGCCGATTGTCTGCGGGAGGCGACATAGACGCCGGTCAGCACCAGGGCAAAGCCGATGAAATGAAACGCTTGCGGATGCTCGCCGAGGAAGATGATCGCCATCACCGAGCCGAATACCGGCACGACATGGAAGAACGGCGCGGCGCGGTTGGCGCCGATCAGGTGAACGCCGCGATTGAAGCAGAGATAGGCGAGGATCGAGGGAAACACCGAGACGTAGAAAATCGTCAACAGGTTCGGCGTGTCGAACGCCATCACCGGTCGCGATATCAACTCCCAGATCAGGAGCGGGATCAGGCAGGCCGCGCCGGCGCCGAAGGTGAAGGTGGCGAACGACAGGCCATGGATCGCCGGCCGCTTCAAGGTCAGCACCGAGTAGAGCGCGAAGATCACCATCGCCACCAGGAAGATCAGGTCGCCCTTGTTGAAGCGGATGTTCGACAGCGCGGTAAGATCGCCGTGCGTCAGGATCACCAGCACGCCCGAGAGCGACAGCAGGACGCCGATCGCCTGCGCCGGCGTCAGCCGCACGCCGAGCAGGATCAGCGACCACACCGCGACCACCAGGGGACCCGCGGACTGCAACAGCAGCGTGTTCAGCGCCTGGGTGTATTCGAGCGCCCAGTACTGCAGCGTGTTGAACATGCCGATGCCGGTGACGGAGATCAGGATCATCAGGCCGAGCTTGCCGCGGATCGCGGGCCAGTCGCGCACGAGATGCTTCCAGGCAAAGGGCAGGAGCAGCAGGAAGGCGATGCCCCAGCGCAGGACCGACAAGGTCACCGGCGGAATGTGGCCTGCGGCGAGGCGGCCGACGATGGCGTTGCCCGCCCAACACAGTGCGGTGATGCTGAGCAAAAGATAAGGCTGGTTCGCGATCCAGTGACTGGAGGCTTGCGGCGCGACGTGCGAAGTTTGATCGGAAGCAGACATGAGGTTCGAATTCGGCCTTACTTCAATGCGCCGCGGCCCGGCCCGGTGTCTTGCTTCCGGGCCGGCTTCTTGCCCGGCTCCTTCACAGACACGGATTCTCCGTGTGCATCAATGGGGTTGCGCGCATCGCGACCATGCGCGGGAGCGCGATCGTCAACTTTTGGCGTTTTGGGTTTGACCGGACGGACTTAAAAAATGCGCATGCTTGTCTATCCTGCCTCCATGCTTCGACAATTCGCTTTTCTCCTGGTGATCGGCTTGGCCGCGCCTGTCGCCCTGGCGGCCGAGCCGGGTTCCGGCATCGATATTTCCGCAATCGACCCGAGCGTGCGGCCGCAACAGGACTTTTGGCAATACGCCAACGGCAAGTGGCTGGCGGCGACGCCGATCCCCGCCGACCGCGCCGGCTGGGACACGTTTTCGGAAGTGCGCGAGAAGACGCAAGCCCAGCTCCGCAGCGCGATCGAATCGATCGATCCCAATGACAAGGATCATCCCGAGCGCAGGAAGCTCGCCGATCTCTACACCTCCTTCATGGACGAAGCGGGCGTCGACAGAGCAGGCCTTGATTCACTGCAGCAGGCGCTGGCGAAAATCCATGGGCTGAACGACAAGGCCGGGCTGCCCGCCTTGTTCGCGGATCTCGCAAAACTCTGGGTCCGCATTCCCTTCGTGCTCGATGTCTCGCCGGATGAGCATGACGCCACCACCTATGTCGCGCATCTCGAGCAGGGCCGGCTCGGCCTGCCGGACCGCGACTATTATCTGAAGGACGACGCGCATTTCGTGGCTGTTCGTACGGCCTATCGCACCCATATCGCAAAGCTGCTTTCGCTTGCCGGCGAGCCGAACGACGAACTTGGCGCCGACAACATCATCGCGCTCGAGAAATCGCTGGCCGAGCTGCAATGGACGCGGGTACAGAACCGCGATCCCGTCAAGACCTACAACAAGACCGAGTTCGCCGCGCTGCCGGCGCTGGTCGCCAGGGACGATTTGCCGTCCTATCTCGCGGCCGCCGGCGTCAGCCGCGATATCTCGACGGTCGTCGTCGCGCAGCCGAGCTATTTCGCAGGACTCGAGGCGGTGTTCCGCGATACGCCGCTCGACACCTTCAAGGCCCTTCTCGTCTATAACCTGCTCAGTGCCTATGCACCCTACCTGTCGGCGCCGTTTGCGGACGAGGATTTTGCCTTCGAATTGCATACGCTGCGCGGCGTGCCGGAAATCCAGCCGCGCTGGAAGCGCGCGGTCTCCGTCGTCGACCGCCTGATCGGCTTCGATCTCGGCAAGCTCTATGTCGAACGCTACTTGCCGCCGGACGGCAAGGCGCGCGCGGAAGCCATGATCGCCAATCTGATCGCGGTCTATCGCGAGGGGATCGCGACGCTCGACTGGATGGGCCCCGACACCCGCGCCGAGGCGCTGAAGAAACTCGAGGCGATCGTGCCGATGATCGCCTATCCCGCCAAATCGCGCGACTACACCGCGCTTGAAATTCGGAGCGGCGATCTCGCCGGCAATGTCATGCGCGCGCGGCGTTTCGATTATGATTACTGGCTCGGCAAGCTCGGCAAGAAGGTCGACCGCGCGGAATGGTTCACCACGCCGCAGACGGTGAACGCGTTCTATAGTTCAAGCCGCAACCAGATCGTGTTCCCCGCCGGCATCCTGCAGCCGCCGTTCTTCGACGCCGGCGCGGACGATGCCGCCAATTACGGCGCGATCGGCTCGGTGATCGGCCACGAGATCAGCCACGCCTTCGACGACCACGGCAGCCAGTTCGACGGCGAGGGAAACTTGCGCAACTGGTGGACCAAGGACGATCGCGAGCGCTTCGAGAAGCAGACCCACAGCCTGATCGCGCAATATGACACCTTCACGCCGCTGCCCGGCTACCACGTCAACGGCGCGCTGACGTTAGGGGAAAACGTCGCCGACAATGCCGGGCTGGCGATCGCCGCGCGCGCCTACCGGCTGGCGCGCAAGGGCTGTCCGGCGCCCGTGATCGACGGCTTCTCCGGCGAGCAGCGGCTGTTCCTCAGCTTCGCCCAGATCTGGCACGAGAAGCTGCGCGATGCCGCACGCATCGAGCGCCTCAAGGTCGATCCGCATGCGCCGGGTCAATTCCGCGCCGACGGCACCTTGCGCAACCAGGGCTCGTTCATGGAGGCCTTTGAGGTCAAGCCGGGCGATGCGATGTTCCTGCCGAAGGAAGAACGGATATCGCTATGGCAGACCGACCGCGAAGTGGTCTGCCCCGGAAAGGCGCCTTAAAGCGTTGGCTCATGCGGGCTAAAATGATGCTCGCAAACCCTAGAATCGTTCAGCCGGCCTCACCGCCGCGATTGGCGGCATTTCACGATCTGCTCGGCGAGATGGACGAGCACCCGCTTGGCGTCGTGGTCCTGCAGTTCGCGGAAAGCCCGCAACAGGCGCAAATCGAGCAGCGATTGCACCGCGGGGTTCGCCGCCGCCTCGCCAGGATTTCTGCCATCGAGCTGGCCGGACAGAAGGTCGGTCGGCAGTTCGAGGGCCTCGGCAATCTGCCTCAGGCGTCCGATTTCGCTTCGGTGCCGTCCGGGGTCATGCCTCGGTTCGTTAGAGGCCGCACTCAGCACCTCGGCCAGGTCGCTCTGCGAAATACCGATCGCGCGCCATCTGGCTTTGACGAACTGATCGATCTGTCCTTCAGACATGTCCGTCATCGATCGGTTCCGTTCGCTTGATCGGGGAAGCGGATGAGTTTCGGCCGCGATACCTTCTTGAAGCCCGCGAACAGGTTCACGAGCGGCTCGGCGTCCTTGTAGGCCTTCTGCAGATCGCGCGGATGAACGAAGGCGTCGTTGAACCAGGGGAACTTGCGTCCGTCGAACGACTGAATGGTCCAGTCGATCACCTGCTTGACCCTTGCGATCTTCTTGGCGTCGGGATGGTAGGCGATCCAGATATCGAGTTCGAATTGAACGCCGATATCGAGCGGGATCAGCGGGTCGCCGAGCGCCGGCACATAGGTCGGCAGCCAGCCGACGCCCGCGCCCTTTGCGATCGACCACAGATGCGCGGTGGAGACGTTGTTGCGCATTGCGACGAAGCCGATCTGCTCGCGTCCGTCGGCGTATCTTTCGTAAATCTCCCTGCCTCGGGTCTGCTCGGCATCCTGCACCACGATCCGATGATTTCGCTTGATGTCGTCCAGGCTCTTCGGCATGCCGTAGACCTCGACATAGGACGGGCTCACGAACGGCATGATATGCAGGCGTCCGACCCTGATGCGCTTCAGGTCGGGCTGCTTCGGCTCCTCGAGTTGCACGGCAACGTCGGCTTCGAGGCGCATCACGTCGGCCTCGCGCATCTCGCATTTCAGGTCGACCAGCAGGCTCGGATAGGCGCGCTGAAATTCGACCAGCCGCGGGACCAGCCAGAACGTCCCGAGCCCCTCGGTGACGGCGATCCGCACCTCGCCCGTGAGCGCGGGCGTGCCCTGATTGAGCGCGCAGTCGAGACCGAACGAGGCCTCTTCCATGCGCTTGGCAGCTTCCAGCACCAGCAGGCCTTCGCGCGTCAGCCGGACGCCGTCGACATGCCGCGTCAGCAGCGTCGTCTTGTAGGAGCGCTCGAGCAGCGAGATGCGCTTGGAAAGGAAGTTCGCCGACATGTTCAACTGGTCGGCTGCCGCCCGGAAACTGCCGAACCGCGCCACCTCCAGGAAAATTCGAACCAGGTCCCAGTTGGCCATCCGACCCGGCGCATGCGCACCACCGTGCGCACCCCTGCGCTCATCTGAGTGCATACAGCTTCCCTCAGTTTGTCTTTCATTATTCATTGCAGAAATACGCCACTTCCACAACCAAGAGACGCCAACATGACCGCGCTCGACCTCAGCCTCATTCGCAAGAACGCCGGCGCAGCGGCCTCGCAAGGGCGGGCCCCGGCCTTTTCCATCGACCGCATGAACGCAATGCAGATGGCCAGACGAACGGTCATCTTCACACCCGACGCTGCGGACATTGCCGCACTCATCGATGCCGCACGGGTAGACATTCCGGGCCTCACCACCAACGCGATGTTCCAGACGGTGGCCAACCACAATCCGGATACGTTCTGGGCGATTGCCAGGCGTGACCGGCACAACGTGGCGGCTCCCAAGGGAGAAGGGTTCCTCGCGCTATTGATGCTTAACGATGAGGGGGTGCGGCGGCTGGTCGACGGCCGGCTCAATACCAAGCTGCCGGAACTCTGCTACATCGCGCGGCAGCATGAGCGTCCCGCCGGTATCTACGTCTGGGGTATCCACGCCAAGGGCATATTGGCGGCGGCCATACCGCTGGTGCTCGACAAGATCTCCTCGCCGCTCTACCGGGGCGTCAACCTCTATTCGCGTCCGATCACCAAAGGCGGTCTGCGCGTATTGGAGCCGCTCGGCTTCTCGCCCGGCGCGCACTATAACGGCGTTTACACCTCTGCGCTGCAGATGTTCGATCGCTCGGCGGATCTTCCGCCGGTCAAGGCCGCCAAGCCCGATCCGGTCACGGTCGAGGTGGTTCGCTCGATGGACGAAATGGCGCGCGTGATCGCCATCCGCGGCGCGATCTACATGGCCGAGCAGCGCTGTCCGTTCGAGGAGGAATTCGACGGCAACGACTTTTCCGCAACTCACCTGATCTGCCACAAGAACGGTGAGCCGGTCGGTTGCATGCGCATCCGCTACTTCGCCGGCTTTGCCAAGCTCGAACGGCTGGCCGTGCGTCAGGAAGGCCGCGGCGGCGGCCTGGCGGGGCGCATCCTCGATGCCGCGATCGAGCTCTGCCGCAAGAAGGGCTACAGCGTCCTCTACGCGCATTCCCAGAAGCGGTTTCTCAAGGTCTGGCAGTCGCGTGGGTTCAAGCTGATGGGCGGCCGCGAGCTCGTGTTCTCCGATTTCGATTATGTCGAGGTCAAGCTGGAGACGGAGAAGCACCCGCAAAGCATCTCGCTCGACGACGATCCCTACGTGATCATTCGGCCGGAGGGCCGCTGGGATGTGCCGGGAATCCTCGAACAGTCCGCACGTCGGGGCATTTGCAGCACGGCGGACGCGAGATGAGCTCGGTCATCGACTTGCAGTCCTATGTCGGCGCGGCCGGCAGCCGCCTTCTGGTGCTGACGGACCTCCAGCAGTGCAATCGCGACGAGCTCGCGCGGGACCCGTCGTGCGATCTCGTGCGGTCGCTGGACAATTGCATGGCTGCGATACGGCATGCCCGAAGCATCGGGCTGCCGATTGCCTTCACGCGGCAGGCGGAGCGGACGGGCACGGCGAAGAAGGCGCCGTCCCGGTGGATTTCCGGCTTCGAGCCCAATCGGGCCGACATGGTCTTCGAACGGCAGCAGCCGTCCTGCTACGCCAATCAGCTCTTCGACGATATCGTCTCGCAGTTCGGCAGCTTTGCGATCGCGGGTCTCGCTGCCGAGGAGACTTGCCTTGCGACCTCGATCGACGCGTCTTGTCGCGGCCATCGCGTGACGTTCCTGAGCGATGCATCGGTGAGCAGGCGGCGGATGGAGGCGGATGCGCAGGCTGTTCATGTCGTGACCACCAGCGCCATCGAATTGTTCGCCGACGTCGCGGCGACGAACCACTGGCTGATCGCTACGTCGCAGCGGCACCCCAGGGGTCGCCGATATGGATGAGTTCAGCGCCCGCCGTCTTCGCGCCGTCATTCCGGCGCTCCTCGAGCAGCGCAAGACCGTGCTTTCCGCGGGAATGGTTTTTACCGCCGATTTGATCGATCTGGCGATCATGCAGATTAGAATGACGCTCCACGATATTTCGGAAGACGAGCTGATCGAATTCTCCGAATTCCTGAGCCTCACCTTGAATGACAGCGATCAGGTCAATTGACTGGAGAAGCCGTTGCCCGACCGCAGATGGTTGATCCTTGCCATGTTGTTTGCGGCCCGTGCGGCGACCGGATTCCAGTTTCAGTCGGTCGGCTCGTCGACGCATCTCCTGATGCGGGATCTGGCGATTGATTATTCAGAGATCGGCATGCTGATCGGTGCCTATCTGTTGCCGGGCGTCGCCGTTGCCTTTCCAACCGGCCTGCTTGGTGCCCGCCTCACGGACAAGATGCTCGGCATCGCCGGACTGGCGCTGATGGTGCTCTCCGGGCTGGGACTGGCGGCCTCCAATGGACTCGTGGCAGCATTGCTGGCGCGCACGATCGGCGGCGTCGGAGCGACGATCGTGGCCCTGGTTGCAACCAAGCTGGTGACGGACTGGTTTGACCGACGCGAGATCACCCTCGCAATGTCGCTTCTGCAGATGAGCTGGCCGTTTGGTGCGATGCTGGCCCTGCCGATACAGGCCCATGTCGCGCAGCTTTGGGGCTGGCCGGCGGTGATGATCAGCGGCGCGGTTTGCGCCGGCGCGGCACTTTGCTGCTTCACGCTTGTGTCGGAGCCGCAGCAACGGAGCGAGGCCGCCGCGACCGGTCGCGCGTGCCTGCCGGTTTCGGTCTGGCTGCCGGTCACGGTCGCCGGCGTGATCTGGGGGGCCATGAATCTGGCCTGCATCCTGTTCTTCAGCTACGCGCCGCTTGCCATGGCCGCGCGCGGGATTGCGCCGACCACCGCGGCGTCGCTCACGAGCCTCTCGATCTGGCTGACGATTGTCGCGATCCCGTGCGGAGGTTATGTGGTCCAGCGGCTCGGCGCGCCGGTCGGAGCCATCTGCGTCTGCGGTCCGATTGCAGCGCTGGCGCTGCTGTCGTTCGCTCTCGATGTCTATCCGACCACCGCTTGCCTGATCTTCGGGATCGCGGTCGGTCCGTTGTCGGGAGCCATTCTCTCGCTTCCCGCCGCTATCCTCGCGCCGCTGCAGCGTCCGGTCGGCTTCGGCATTTTCTACACCTGCTTCTACGTGCTGATGGCCGTCGGCCCCTCCGTTGCAGGCCGCTTGCAGGACGCCTGGAACTCGCCGATAGCGGCGTTGATCGCCGCTGCGATATTGCTTGTAGCCGGATTGCCACTGTCACTGAGCTTCGTTGCGCTGTCGCAACCCTCGCGCGTCGTCGCGTCGAATGAAGAGCGGCGCCTGCGCGCGACCTCTTGAACGAACCTTACGGGGCCATGCCCCGGGGGGAGGCCGGCCGGAACCGGCCGAGCAACGAATTTTAAGGGGATATCAAAGGGTTGCCTTACGGCGCGGGGCTTCGAATCGCCCCTTCTTGCTTGCCTCAGAGGGCCGCTTCCGTTATCCGGGTAGGCGCCTCGCATGCGAGCGGCCCCGGCCGTGAATTTGAGCTGGGCGCATGATCCCGGAAAGGCGCACTCCAGGCCTGGAGTGTGCGGGATGGGACACGGTTTCCGTGGGGTTCATGCTCGTATGAAGTCGGGATTGCAGAGGGACTAGTCCAGGAATGGCCAACGTTGTCGTCGTCGGCGCCCAGTGGGGCGACGAAGGGAAGGGCAAGATCGTCGACTGGCTGTCGGAGCAGGCCGACATCGTCGTGCGTTTTCAGGGCGGCCATAATGCCGGCCATACGCTGGTCATCAACGGCGAAACCTACAAGCTCGCACTGTTGCCCTCCGGCGTGCTGCGGCCCTCGAAATTGGCTGTGATCGGCAACGGCGTGGTGTTCGACCCGCAGGCCTTTCTTGACGAGATCGCCAAGCTGAAGTCGCAGGGGGTCGCCGTCAGCCCGGACAATCTGCGCGTCGCCGAGAATGTCACGCTGATCCTGCCGCTGCATCGCGAGCTCGACGCGCTGCGCGAAACCTCCAATGCGGTGACCGCGATCGGCACCACCCGGCGCGGCATCGGACCGGCCTATGAGGACAAGGTCGGCCGCCGCGCGATCCGGCTGATGGATCTGGCCGATCTCGACACGCTGTCGCACAAGATCGATCGGCTGCTGGCGCACCACAATGCGCTGCGGCGTGGTCTCAATCTCGAAGAGATCGACGGCAAGGCGATCTTGCGCGAACTGACGGAGATGGCGCCAAAGCTCCTGCCTTACGCCGAGACAGTGTGGCGGTTGCTCGACCTGAAAAAGCGCGAGGGCAAGCGCATCCTGTTCGAGGGCGCGCAGGGCGCGCTGCTCGACGTCGACCACGGCACCTATCCCTATGTCACCTCCTCCAACACGGTGGCGGCGCAGGCCGCGACCGGGACCGGCATGGGGCCGGGCGCGGTCGGCTATGTCCTGGGTATCTGCAAGGCCTATACGACCCGGGTCGGCCAGGGCCCGTTTCCGACCGAGCTCCATGACGAGATCGGCGAGGAGATCGGCCGCCGCGGCAAGGAGTTCGGCGTCAACACCGGGCGCAAACGGCGCGTCGGCTGGTTCGATGCCATGCTGGTACGGCAAACCGTCCGCACCTGTGGCATCAACGGCCTGGCGCTGACCAAGCTCGATATTCTGGACGGCTTCGACTCGATCGAGGTTTGCACGGGATATCGGCTGGACGGCAAGGAAATCGACCATTTGCCGGCCGGTGAGGGCGCCCAGGCGAGGGTGGTGCCGATCTACGAGACCATCGAGGGCTGGAAGCAGCCCACCGCCAACGCCCGTTCCTGGGCCGATTTGCCGGCCCAGGCCATCAAATATGTCCGTCGTGTGGAGGAGTTAGTGGGTTGCCCCATCGCCCTGCTTTCCACCAGCCCGGAACGCGAGGATACTATCCTGGTTCAAAACCCGTTTGAGGCTTAACGGGATATTACTGGAAGGCCCGCACAGTTGAGTTGATATGGCCGATTACTACCCGCTGATCGCTCGCGCTATTGCCGGATTGGACCCCAGCGCCCCCGGCGAAAGCCGCCGTGCGCTCTACGAGCGTGCGCGGGCGGCGCTGATTTCCCAGCTCCGCAGCGTTCAACCGCCGCTTTCCGAGTCCGAGATCACCCGCGAACGGCTGTCGCTGGAAGAGGCCGTCCGCAAGGTCGAATCGGAGGCCGCCCAGCGCGCCCGCGACGCCCGTGCTGGCGGCGGTGGCGCCGCCGGCGCCTCTTCGCGGGGGGATGCCTTCCGCCGCTCCACCGGCACCCGGCCTGCGGATGCTGCCGCGCCGCCAAACGGCCAGCCCGCCGCGCCGACCGCCCGTCCGCGGCCATCGGCGCCGCCGTCCGCTCCACCCCCGCCGCGCAACGACCGGCCGCCGCTCGGGCCGGAGGGGGAGCGTCCGCCCCGTCCGCCACGGGCCGATGCGCCGCCTGCGCCGCGACCGCAACCGCCGGTGCCGCCGCAGCCGCAGGTCTCGATGCAGGAGCCGCAGCTGCCCCCGGTCCGCGACCGCGCAGGGCCGCCACCGCAGCCCCCGTCGCGCCGCCCCGGCGACAACGGCAACTCCCAGGCGCCGGGTGTACGCGGCTTCCGCGACATCGCCGCCGATGCCGACGATCTCGGCCGCGCCGCAGCCCAGGCCAACCGGGCCGCGCGGCGGACCTATGCCAATGTGCCGTCGCCCTCACCGGAGTTCGACCGGCTCGACCCGGACCTCGAGAACCGCGGCGGCGATTTCGAGCCGCCCTATTCCTACGAGGAGTCGATCGAGGAGGCCGAGCGCTATCCGCCGCCTGCGCCACCCGTGCCGCGTGCCCGCATCGGCACCGACCGCGACCGCGAGCGCGAGCCCAAGCGCGCCCGTTCCAGTGCGGTGTTTCCGTTCAAGAGCGCGATCGCCGTCGGCATCGTGCTGATCGTGGTCGGCGCGGCGATCCTGTGGGGCAGGTCGGTGGTGTCAACCGTGAGCGGATTGTTCAAGTCACAGCCCGCGGTCGAGCAGCCGAAGGATGCCTCGCAGCCGCTCTCCAAGCCGAAGATTCCCGATCGCGTCGGCCAGCCGTCGTCGACCGAGCAGCCGGTGGCGCCGGTGGCGCAGCGCGTGGTGCTCTATGACGAGGATCCTTCCGATCCCAAGGGCAAGCAATATGTCGGCTCGGTGGTGTGGCGCACCGAACCGATCAAGGCATCCGGCAACGCCAAGGGCGACATCGCCGTGCGCGCCGATATCGACATTCCCGACCGCAAGTTCAAGATGACGATGTCGTTCCGCCGCAACACCGATTCATCGCTGCCGGCGAGCCACACCGCGGAGCTCACCTTCATCCTGCCGCCGGATTTTTCAGGCGGCGGTGTCGCAAACGTCCCGGGCATCCTGATGAAGTCGAACGAGCAGGCGCGCGGTACGCCGCTTGCGGGGCTTGCGGTGAAGGTCACCGACGGCTTCTTTCTGGTCGGGCTCTCCAATGTCGATGCCGACCGCGCGCGCAACATTCAGCTCCTGAAGGAGCGCTCGTGGTTCGACGTGCCGCTGGTCTATGCCAACCAGCGCCGCGCCATTATCGCGATCGAGAAGGGCGCGCCGGGCGAGCGCGCTTTCAACGACGCCTTCGCGCTGTGGGGCGAATAGGGCTCCCGCCATCGACTATTTGGTCGTTCAAGCCTCAGGCGCCGCTGCTGGCCCGCCGCAGTGCAGCGAGGCCGTAAAGGGCGTCATCACAGGCGATCTGGGACCCGGAGCACGTCAACGTGTTGTTTGCCTGGAGGCAAAACCTGACGCTGAGAATGAGTATGAGGCGCTTGGCGCGATCGATCAACACGTTCTCAAAGAGGTTCGAGAACCGCTGCCATGCCCTTGGGCTGTATTTCTTTTTCTACAACTTGCGCGTTCACAAGACGCTTGATGTAGACCAGGCAAAGGCGGCTGGTGTTATTGATCGCATCCTAGCGGACGGAAGATTGCGTTTCCGTTATCGACGCCAGGCCGGCGCTGCGAGCGTGCTTATGAAATCAGATGAACTGCGGAGACCAATACCGGTGGCAGGCTTCGCCGCCGCTGCTATAAATAGCCCGGAGGCGGAGGGCAGAGCATGAAGCGTTACCTGATCTTCGCGGCCGTGGGACCGCTGCTGGGCGGATTCTGGCTGCTGCTGACGACCACGATGATGTCGGGCTATTTCAGCCATCCGCCGAGCGCGGCCGAGATCGGCAAGCTGCTCGCGGTGTTCGTGACGACGCTGCACTTCAGCTATCTGTTCGGCCTGCTGCCGGCGCTGATGATCGGCGCGATCGAAGACATCCTCTATCACGTCAAGCGCATCGGCCCGACGTTGCGCATCCTGCTGGTCGGCGTGGTTGCGTTCGGTGCGGCCGAACTCTTGTACGGCTCGCGCGGCCAGGACAGCGGCCTGTTCCAGTTCATCATGTACGGTCTGGTTGGTTTCATCCCAGGCACGCTGAGCGCTTTCCTCGTGCATAAATTCGTCGAGGAGCCGGGGCCGCCGGCGCAGGCGTCGCCCGCGACATAGAGCGGCTTGGGGTTGCGCGAGATTTGGGTTGCGCGAGATAAAGCAACTTGCGCTGGCCTTGCGCGTTACCATCTGATGGCCGTGGCAAACAATCAGGCATTCCGCAACCCGCAGGCTGGGCGCGCTTCCCGCGCGAATTTCAGCACTCGGGAAGCACGCGGCAAGATCATCGACCAGGAGGGGCGGGAGGTTCCGGAAGCGACCCCTGGCGCGTCCTTCGGCGGCATCCATTTCGATTTCCGCCATTCCGCGGCCAACCCGTTCGGCCAGCTCACCCGCGAGCAGCGGCTGAAGCGGCTGGAGGCGGTCGCGAAGGTTCTTGACGTTGCCTTCATCCTGCCCGGCACGAAGATCCGCTATGGCGTAGACGGCATCATCGGGCTGATCCCCGTGGTCGGCGACATCATCGCGACCGGCCTGTCGCTGTGGCTGGTCCATGAAGCCCGCGCGCTCGGCGCACCCTGGCACGTTACCGTGCGGATGCTCGGGAACGTCGCCTTCCAGGGCGTGGTTGGCACCGTGCCGATCGCCGGCGATGCCATCGACGTGTTGTTCCGCGCCAACATGCGCAACGCGCGGCTGTTGCGGAACTGGTTGGAAAAACAGCCGCGCTAGCGCATGATCCGGAAAAGTGTGTAGCGGTTTTCCCTCGCGACAGACGCGTCGCGTTTGCGCGGAGATCATGCGCAATCAAACAGAAAAATGCCCCCGGATTTTCGTCCGAGGGCGCATCGCACGAAACAGAGAGAAAGCTTACGCCGCGTCCTTGTCGCTGGCGGCGGCCGCCGGTTCAGGCTTGCGCGGCCGGCGCGGCAGCGGGAACGCCTCGCTCTCATAGAGCGAGCGGATGCCGCTCTGGTCGAAGCGGGCTTCCTCGACCTGCAGATAGGCGCCATTCAGCGAATCCGCAGGCA
>Ga0210402_10002403_pt1 | contig 18299 bp, 13 predicted proteins | sample IncBWC7MmetaG_FD_161055 | JGI IMG/M metagenome (GOLD analysis project Ga0210402, IMG submission 161055) | Forest soil microbial communities from Barre Woods Harvard Forest LTER site, Petersham, Massachusetts, United States - Inc-BW-C-7-M | ecosystem: Environmental > Terrestrial > Soil >... | reverse complement strand
CAAATATCTGTTATCGTCGCTTGACCAGTCGCTCAAGCGGATGGGTTTGCCATATGTGGATATTTTTTATTCGCACCGGCCCGACCCCGACACGCCGCTGGAGGAAACGATGGGAGCGCTCGCGCACGCCGTCCGCAGCGGCAAGGCGCTTTACGCCGGCATCTCGAATTATCAACCGGCGGATACCGCGCGCGCGGCGAAAATTCTGTGCGAACTCGGCACGCCGTGCCTCATCCACCAACCGCGTTACAGCATGTTGGATCGCTGGGTTGAGCCGCAACTGCTCGCCACGCTGGAAGCGGAAGGCATCGGCAGCATCGTCTTTTCACCGCTGGCGAAGGGCTTGTTGACGGATCGTTATTTCAAGGGCATTCCGGCGGATTCGCGCGCGGGTCATGACAAAAGATTTCTCAAACCGGATGACATCACCGACACAGTGTTGGCAAAGACGAAAAAGTTGAACGATCTCGCGCAGTCGCGCGGCCAGACGCTGGCACAGATGGCGCTAGCGTGGGTGTTGCGGCATAAGACGGTGACCAGCGCGCTCATCGGCGCAAGCAAGGTGAGCCAGGTAGATGATTGCGTGGGCGCAACAAAGAATCTTAATTTCACCGGTGAAGAACTGGCACAGATCGAAAAAATTCTGGTCGGCTAGGTTTTCTTTTCCCCGCGATACGCCGTCAGAAAATAAATCAGCGCCGCCGCCACCGTCGCCGACAGCCCGCCCCAAAAAAGTGTCCACTGCGTTCCCGTCGGACGTGCGCAGGTGGCGAACCACCAGCCGGCACCGAGGTAGCCGATGAAGTTGCCCACGCCGCTGTTCATCAAGGTCAGCAACGCTTGTGCCCGCGCGCGCCAGGCCGTGTCTACGCGCTGTTCGAGATAAATCTGGGCGGTGATGTAGACGAGCGCGAACGACGCGCCGTGCAGCCCGATGCCGATAAGCAGGCAGGTCTGGCTGTTGACCGCGCTCAAGGCGAACCGCAGCACGCCGAAGCCGAGGCCGAAGGCAAAGATCCATTTCATCCGCCAGTGCAGCAGCAGCCAGCCCATGCCGAAGATGGCCGCGACCTCCGAGCATTGCGCCAGGCTCATCCACGCGCTCGTGTGCGTGAGGCCGAGGTCGCGCAGGTTCGTCGGCGCATACGGATAAAACGCCGCAAGCGGGATGTTCAGCAGCATCGTGGTGATGAAGACGACGCGGATGTCCGGGTTTTTCAGCAGCGTGAGCGCGTCGAGGCCGAGTCGCTCGTGCCACGAAAGATTTTCGGCGGACTTGGGGACTTCCAGCTCCGGCAGGAAAAACGTGAACGCCGCCAGCACCAGCCACACCGTCGCGCTGGTGTAACCGGCGAGTGACGACGTGTCCGCGTTCAACACGCTGGCCAGCACGCCGCCCGCCATCCAGCCGAACGTCAGCATCACGCGCATCGGGGCGAATTCATTGGAATGGGCCAGCCGCGCGAAGATGATGGTGGACGAGATGCCCAGCATCGGCGCGTTGCACAGGGTCAGCAACTGAATCAACGCGAGGACGAACCACGCGTTGGCGTGGAACTTGATGGTCGTGCTGACCAGCGTCATCATCACTGCCGTGGCCAGCGCGAGCCAGCGCAGCACCCGCGCCGGGGCCACATGCCGGTCGGCCATCGCGCCGAAGATTAGCGGCGAGACGAACGCCGCCAGCGCGCTCGCGGCGAAGGCGAACGGCTTGATGCCGTGCATCCCGTGCGCGTCGAGGATGGAGCCGAGCGGCACGAACCACGTGCTCATCGCCACGCCCTGGATGAAGAATAGGAGTGTCAATTCGGCGTATTCGGCCTTGCGAAGCGTCGTCAGCACGCGCAGAGGGAATAGATTGCCGCGGAAGATTTCAACTAAAACAAAACCATCCGCCGAAGTTCCGTTGCGATTTGGATTTGCTCATTGAAAATTCAACACCGTTCACTGTTGATACACGCGGACATAATCCACCGCCATGACAGCGGGGAACTTCGTGGTCTCGTCGGGGTTTCCCGGCCAGCCGCCGCCCACGGCCAGGTTCAGCAGCAGGAAGAACGGTTTGTTGTAAACCCATTTTTTCCCGGCAGGCAAATCGGCGGGCGTGCGGCGTTCGTAGAACTGGCCGTCCACATACCAGCGGATTTCGTTGGGTTCCCATTCTACAGAATAGACATGAAAATCATCGGCGAATCGTTCCTGGTTCTTCAGGCGAAACAATCCCGACGGACCTTGGGCGCCGGAATAACCCGGGCCGTGCATCGTGCCATGGACGGTGTCCGGTTCCTTGCCGATATTTTCCATGATGTCCACCTCGCCACACGACGGCCAGCCCGTCGTGGCAATGTCTTCTCCCATCATCCAGAACGCCGGCCACATTCCATGCCCCGCCGGAATTTTGATGCGCGCCTCGATGCGGCCATATTTCACGGAAAATTTTCCCCGGGTGTTGAAGCGGGCGGAACTGTATGCGCCGTCGCCGAACCTTGTCTTGAACGTCTGCGGCGGCGATTTCAACGCGGTGATGTTCAGAAAACCGTGGCCGTCGAGCGCGGCGTTGCTCCGGCTGGTGGTGTAAAATTGCCATTCCTTGTTTCCGTTTCCATTTCCGCCGGTTTCCGTCGTCCATTTATTCGTGTCAACGCTCGCGCCCGCCGGGCCGTTGAATTCATCGTGCCAGACCAGTTTCCAATTGTTGGTTGAATTAGCCACCGGCAGCGGTTCGGAATTCGTTTCGGCGCAACGCGCGGCGAAAGCGAGAAATAAAATGGCGGCAAATAAAAACAATCCGCCGGAGTTGCGTTGCGATTTGGTCATACGCCAATTAGCACCATTCCGTCCGCCGAGGCAATCCCGAAAACAAGTCGCCGAAGTCCCATTGCGATTTGGTTTGTTTGCTCATCAGAATTTCAATTTAATTAAGCCATAGATTGAAGTCAGAGACAAATGCGGAAATTTATACATCCTGTTGTTTTGGTTTTCGGGGCTGGTGCAACGAGAGGTTCTTTGTCTGCCAATCCAGATCAGCCACCGCCTTTGGATACAGATTTCTTTGATCTCATTGGACGAATTAAAGGACACGGAACGCCGATATTAGCGAAGCGCGTGTTAAAAGACGTATGGGAACTTTATCGGAGAACGACCAACATCAGTCTTGAAGCATATTATCGCGACATTGAAACTCGCGCGATAATTGGAAAATTCGCTAAATCCGCTAATCAGCCTAAAGATTGGAAACGTCGGCAAGAAGACTTGGAAGAATTAATTCGCAGGGTTTATATTCACACAACTTGTGACACAAACCAAGCGCCGGTTGCGCCATATACGAGCGAGTTTCACTTAAAGATTCTCCGCATTCTGTCGAGTAAAGATTCCATTTTAACATTCAATTATGATCTGACCATTGAAGAATCTTTCGAATCAGCAAAACTTTGGAATCCAGTCACTGGATATGGTGTTACAACAGGCGGTAAAAAAAGTGACTGGTGTCGTCGTTGGCTCGAAAAGCGTCCTACCAAAAAACCCGGCGGCCAAAGCAAAATTCAACTTTTGAAATTGCACGGCAGTATCAATTGGACTCTTTACAATAATCAAAATATCCGGTTGAAACCTCGTCCATACGTTGTCCGAACAATAAATCGCAATCCTTCATTTGAAAAAATTTCCATTCTTGCACCCGGCTGGAACAAACCGATTCATAAAAACCCATATAAAAAGTTTTGGCGCGAAGCCAGACTTCGGCTTGAAAAATGCAAGAGCCTTGTGATTCTAGGATACTCGTTGCCGGAAACCGATTTGTTAGCAAAAGCTTTACTCGCTGAAGTTGTTCGGCTTCGAAGCGAAAGAGGCAATTGCCTTCGTGAACACATTTGTGCGATCCAAGTGACATTGTAAAACAGCGATTCATTGATCTTTTTACACCAGCACTGGAATCACGCGGACAAGTTTTTCGGTATGCCAGCATCAAAGAATTTGCCGACAGGTTAGAGACTTAATAATTTATTTTATAAATTCTCCGACACGCGCTGGATTTTCAATGCCTTGCCACTGGCGTTGTCAATTTCAACCACCGCGCCTTGCAGCTTCACGTCGTTGCGCGCCACTTCAAACCGTTGCGGCATGGCGGTGCGGAATCGCGCGAGCACCGGCTGGATTTCGCGGCCCAAAACGCTTTCGTGCGGCCCGGTGAACCCGGCGTCGGTCAGATACGCCGTGCCGCCGGGGAAAATCTGCTCGTCCGCCGTCTGCACATGCGTGTGTGTGCCCACGACGGCGCTGACCTGGCCGTCGAGCATCCGCGCGAACGCGATTTTTTCCGAGGTCGCCTCGGCATGAAAATCCACGAAGATGATGGGCGTGTGCTGGCGCAGCCATTTCGCCTCGTCGAGAGCGAGCGTGAACGGATTGTCCAGCAGCGGCTGCATGAAGGTGCGGCCCTGCACGTTCATCACGGCGACGGGCGGCAGGTCGCGGATTTTCAGAATCGCGCTGCCCTTGCCGGGCGTGCCGGGTGGATAATTTAGCGGGCGCAGAAAACGTTTTTCATTTTGCAGCAATTCCATGACTTCCTTTTGATCCCACAAATGGTCGCCGGTGGTGATGGCGTCCACGCCGTAGTCAAAAAGTTCGGCGGCGATGTCGGGCGTGATGCCGTTGCCGCCGGCGGAATTCTCGCCGTTGGCGATGATGACATCGAGGCCGTGCTGCGCGCGTAATTTCGGCAGAAGAATTTTTACCGCGTTGCGTCCGGGGCTGCCGACGATGTCGCCGATGAAGAGAATTTTCACGCAGAAAATTTAACCGCGAAAGAAACGAAAGACACGAAAGAAAACAAACCACGGATTACGCGGATTCTCTTTGAATTTAATCCGCGTAATCCGTGGTTACAAAAGGCAGGCGATGCCGCCAACCATCGCGGCAATCAGCCAGAGCAACAGCACGGCGCGGGTCCGGCTCATGCCGATGCGCGTGAGCCGGTGCGACAGATGATTGGTGTCGCCAATCCAGAACGGTTTTTTGTTGAGCGTGCGGAACAGGCTGACTTGCGCGAGGTCGAGCAGGGGAATCGTCAGCACGAGCAGCGGCGCGAGCACGGCGAGCGGGTGCGGATTTTGTTTCGTGTAAAAATGCGGCAGAATCGCCATGACGGCGAGCAGATAGCCGACGAGGTGGCTGCCGGCGTCGCCGAGAAACGCGCGGGCGGTCGGGAAATTCCACGGCAGAAATCCGACGAGCGCGCCGCATATCAGAAAACCCATGAGCGCGACGAGATATTCGCCGTTCGTTGCGGCGATGAAGGCGAACAGCAGCGCGCCGATTGCACCCAGCCCGGCGCAGAGGCCGTTCATGTTGTCCATGAAGTTGAAGGCGTTGATGACGGTGAGCAGCCACAGAATCGTGATGGCGTAGCTGAAAATTTCGCTGGGAACGAACAACGTGATGCGCTTGCACGCGGCAGCCACGGCGACGGCGATGAGCAATTGGCCAATGAATTTTGGCAGCGCCTTCAATTCATGCTTGTCGTCGAGCCAGCCGAGCAGCGTGATGGCGACGGCACCGAGCGCGATCACAGCCAGTTCCATCGCGCGGCGATCAATACCGTGGATAATCAATCCAGCGGCGGAAATTTTGACGATGCCGAGTTTAAGCAGAACCGCGCCGACACAAAGCGGCAGGAGAATTCCCGTCAGCACGGCGAAGCCGCCGGCGAGCGGAACCGGCGTGTTGTGGATTTTGCGATGGCCGGGGTCATCCACCAGGTTCGTGCGCAGACACCATTTGCGCCAGAGCGGCAGCGCGAGCAACGATGTTGCAAACGCGCCAGCAAAGGTGGCAATAAAAAAATTGAAGGGAAAAGTCACGCACGTATGCCGCGTTCAACGGCCAGTTTCAGATAAAGATTGTAGACGGCGTCCACCATTTTTTCGACGGCGAAATTTTCGCGGACAAAGTCCTGACCGGACCGGCCAAGTTTTTGCCGGAGTGTGGGATCAGTTGCGAGCCGGATGATTTTTTTGGTCAAATTTTTCAAATCGCCAGGCTGGATCAGAAATCCAGTTTGCCCATCGAGGCAAACTTCCCGCGCACCGTCACAATCGTAGGCGACGACCGGTTTGACTGCGGCGAGCGCCTGCGGCAATGCACGCGGCAGGCCCTCGCGCAACGACAAGTGAACAAGCGCGTCCATGATGCCAACGTAACGCGGAACTTCGCTTGGCGGAACGAGTCCGGTGAAGATGAAATGTTTTTCAACGCCAAGCGACCTGGCCAGATTTTCAAACCGTGTACGCCATTCACCGTCGCCGACGAGAAGAAATTTGATTTGCGGTCGGCGGCGGATGAGTTCGGGCGCGACGGCAAACAAATCATCGTGGCCTTTGAGCTTGAACAACCGCGCGATTTTGCCGACGACGAAATCGCCGGGCGCGATGCCCAGTTTTGTGCGGAGTTCAAGATTGTTTTGCACGGTGAGAAACGGTTCGAGCGGGAAGCCGCTGAAAATTTTTGTGTATTGCTCCGGTTGGCCGATGCCGGCGGCAAGACACTGTTTTTTCATCGCGTCGGCGACGACGATAAAATGATCGGTGGCGCGGGCGGCTTTTTTTTCGGCGCTTCGGAAAATAAAATTGCTCAAGCCGTTCTGAAAACTGCCGAACGACGGACCATGAACCGTGTGGATGATGAGCGGCACGTCCGCGCGTTTTGCGGCAAGGCGGCCAAGGATTCCCGCCTTGCCGCTGTGGGTGTGGACGACGTCCGGTTTTTGTTCGCGGAAAATCTTTTCAAGTCGCCGCAGCGCAAGCCAGTCATTGAGCGGATGAACGGGGCGGACGAGTTCAGGGACGACGGACAGAATTTCCCGATAATTGGTGAATTGAATTTCTAGCGACCCTTCGGCACCGGTGGTCGGGCCGGAAATCAGACGGACTTCGACGCCGGGCTTTTGGCGCAGGCCGAGAACGGAGGCGACGGTGTTTTCCTGTGCGCCGCCGACAATGAGCCGGGTGATGACGTGGGTGATTTTCAAATCGTTGAATGGTTAAATAGTTGAATCGTCAAATCGCTTCAACAATTTAACAGTTCAACGCCTCAACGATTTTAACCGCTCAATGATGTTTGTCGCCTCGACCGTGTTGGTGTTGGCGTTGGCCAGATAGACTTCGTAATTTTTGATGGCCTCGTTGGTCTCGTGTTTGCGCCAGGCGATTTCACCAAGGCCGTAGGCAACCTGGAACGAATTGGTGAAGGACTGGCCTAATTGTTCATAGTCGGCGCGCGCGGCTTCAAGTTTGCCGCTTTGGAGGTAAGCGACGGCGCGGTTGAAAAGGGCTTCGTAATTGTTGGTCTGGATGGCCAGCAGGTGCGTAAAAGCGGCAATCGCGTCGTCATAGGCTTTGATCTGAATGGAGGCAAACCCTTTGCCGAAAAGCCAGGTCGGGTCGTCTGGTGTGGTTTGGAGTTTGCGATCAATAATATCCAGGGCGTTGGTGAAGAGCCCGCGTTTCAAATAAATCTGCACGGCGGTGACGAGCAGAACGTCATTGGTCGGCTGGCGGGAAATTTCAGTTTCGACCAGTTCGATGCCGCGCGCGTTGTTGTTTTTCTGAAAATAGGCGGCGGCGGCGAAGATGTTGAGCTGGGTTGAATTGGTGGCGGTGAGCGAAAATTTTTCCGGCTGCTCCAGCGGTTCACGAAGTGCATCGAGAGCGCGGTCGGGCAGGCGCGAGGCCAGGTAGCATTGCGCCAGCCAGAGTCGCGCAGCCAGATTGTCCGGCAGCAACTGGCGGACGCGTTCAAAGGGTTCAACCGCCTGACGGAAAAATCCATTTTGTGCGGCCAATATGGCGCCGTTCTTGAAACAAAAACTGGGCTCGTCAAACGGCCCGTTGTCATTGAGCACGGCATTCCAGGAATTGTATTTGCCAAGTTGTTCGGTGGTGGTTTTGTCCAGGTCAATCGGCACGGATTGTCCGGCCTGCAGGCTGTGGTTAAAATCGAGGTTGACCTGGGCAACGATGTTGTCGGGATTAAGTTTTTGGGCCGTCTCAAAATGCCCGGCGGCATTGGTCAGATCACCGGTGCGTTGCAGTTGCACGCCCCAGAAATTCAGGCTGCGCGAGTAAAAAATTCCGGCGACGATGGCGTTGGGGTTCGGCTCGCGCGCGACATGAAAGCGGTCCAGCAGTTTTTCACCAAGACCTTTCGCCGTGTTGGGTTCAGGCGGTGTGACGGCCCGTATGACCGGGGCAAATGTCGTGGCTTCCGCCTGCGACCAGAATGTCTCATTGGCGGCAATCAGGTTTTTGTCCGGCTTTGGCGGCAGCAGCGTGTCGTTCGGCAGCGTGTTCAGTTTGTAAACCAGACCGTGTGGTTCCATGCAAAACTCCTCAAAGTAATAGCCGAAACTCGGATGCAGATAATAAATATCGTTGGTTCTGGCGAGCGTGGCCAGCAGGCCGATGAGATGCAGCGCATTGATGCCGTTGGTGGTTTCGAAGGTGCTGATGGTGTCCGGCCATTTTTGCGGAGAGACTTCATGCAGGTAGCGATGATACGAGGGCACGGGCAGAAATTGCGTGTCCACCAGCAGAAAATCCTTCGCCCGGCCGTCCCGCGCCAGAGCCGCCTGGACAAAAAGCGCGCGGCGCGAATCGTCGCTCAACAAAATGGCACCGGTGCGCGGCAGATTTTCCTCCATGAGCGCCGCGTATTTTTTGAAAATATCGCCGTTGATGTCCCGCATCTGCGGGGCGTTCTTATAAACCAGCCCGGTCACGGCAAACGCGGCAAAGAGCCAGATTCCGGTGATAACCACCCGGTCCAGGGATTGAAATGGATCCGGCCCTTGCCAGGGCGAACGATCTTGCCGGCGGCTATGTGGCTTACCACTGAACACGAGCAGAAAATATCCGCTGTAATATCCGATGCTCAACGCGCCCAGATAATAAAAAGTCAAAAATGGCAGGCCAAAACCCAGATGTCGCGGACTGAACGGCGAATCGAAGGCGACCCAGACGCAGACAAAAAGCAGGATCGCGTGAATCACATGAAACATGAAGCTGGCCAGTGCCAGACCGATTTTGCTGCTGTCGCCAAAGGACGCCCGCCAGCGGATGGCCATCATTAAGACCGGCAGCAGCGAGGCGGGCGAGAGCAGGAACACGGTTTTTCGGACTTCCGGCTGGATGAAAAACGTTTTCACCATGCTCAATTGAGCCGCCAGATTTAGCTTCAACGCCTGCCAGAAGGTGAATGATTCTTGATGCGACGCAACCGCCAGCAGCGGCAGCAATAAGTAAAAAAGCATCCCCGCCAGCCCGCACAACACCATCCATTTGATGAAACGCAGATTGAAAAAACTCAAACCACGAATCCAGATCACAGCCCCGACAAACACCGGCAGAAAACCGATCATCGCCCAATTTTGCGTCATGCCCGCGCCGTAAATCGCAGCGGCCAGAAACAACCTTCCCTTGCGCTCGTCCAGCCGGTATTCCAGCAACGACCAGACGACGAACGCGAACAAAAGCAGGTCGAACATTTCGGCGGTGCAATTCGTCGCCTGTTCCCAAAACGTCAGTTGCAGGCCGCAGGCCGCCACGGCCAGAACCGGCGGCAGCCACGCGCTCCAGATCGTCAAAAATGAAAAATCGCTGCGCTCGCGCTCGCGTTGCGCGTCCGTGCGATCGTGCGGCAGAATGGCGACCGACCGTGCCAGCAGGCCCAGCGTCACCGCCGCGCACACCGCGGAAAAGACATTCAATCCGACGGGAATTTGCGACACCGGCAGCCAGTGAAGTGGATAAGTGACGGCAAAAAAAACGGGATTATAGACTTCTGGCTGCCATTCCCAGCCCGACAGTTTGGCGACCGTTCCGAGGTTGAACAGCGACACCCAATGGTTGAGCGTCAGCCAGTAGACCGCAATGGCCGCCGCTGCAAGCAGCCACGGCAAAATCCGCGGCACAAATTTTTTCCGCGGGTCAGTCCGCTTTTCATTAGCCATTGAGTCTATACAGTTGAAACGATTTCCGGCGGTTTGGCAAGGTTTTGTCCCGCCCGTAAATCCGCCACGCACTCGACGTGTTGCGTCTGCGGGAACATGTCCAGCGGCTGCACGCGCGCCAGTTCAAAGACACCGTCCGCGCACAATATGTTCAAATCCCGCGCCATCGTCGCTGGGTGGCACGAGACGTAGATAACCTGCGCGGGTTTCGTTTCGCGCAGTAATCGCAATGTTTCCGGCCAGCAACCCTTGCGCGGCGGGTCGAGCAAAACCGCAATTTGATTTTGGTGGGGCGAGCGTCCTCGCGAGCCGACATCATTTTTTAATTGCGGCTCGCCGGGAGTCTCGCCCCACCGTTTCAATAATTCCGGCAGAATTTCTTCAACTTTCGCGGAAATGAATTCGCCGTTGGAAATTTTTCTTGAAGCAATATTTTTGCGCGCAGAATTGATAGCGAGCCGGTCATATTCCACGCCGACGAACGACTCGACCAAATCCGCCAGTTCAATCCCGAAAAATCCGACACCACAATACAAGTCCACCAGATGATGCGCGCCGCCGTCTCGCAAAAATCCGCGCACGGTTTCGACGAGTTTCGGCAGCAGGAAAAAATTATTCTGAAAAAACGAACTTTCTGGCACATCCCAGTTTTCCGGCGGAATCCGCAGCACGATTTTGATTCCGCCTTTCGGCGGCGGATTGGCGCGGACATTTTTGATTTGTTCGCTGATGGCTGGCTCGGCGATTTTACATTCCTCGATGTCCTCGACGAAATTGTTGTCCGCGCGGATGAAGCCGATCTCCAGCTTCCTGGCCGGGCCGTTCCACTGGCTGCGGATCATGATGCGGTTGCGATAGCCGTAAGGCTGCGGACTCGGGATCACCGGCGCGATTTTGTCCGCCGGAATGCGTCCGACGCGCTCGAACAGATCCGAAATCTGCTTGTGCTTCAACCGCAACTGCGTCGCGTAGGCGATGTGTTGATACTGGCAGCCGCCGCATGCGCCGAAGTAACGGCATTCCGGCGCGACGCGTTCCGGTGAGGATTTTTCCACACGCAACAGTTTCGCCCGCGCAAAATTCTTTTTGACCTCGGTGATTTCGACCTCGACCGTTTCGCCGACGATGACGAACGGCACGAAGACGACGAAATCATCAATCCGTCCGACGCCTTCGCCGCCGAATGCGATGTCGTGGATGGTCAGGGTGAGCTTGTCGCCGATTTTGAGAGACACGCGGCAAGTTTAGAAAATAAAACGCGCGCGAAAAGTTTATTCGCCGCGCGTGAAAAGAAATTTCCGAAATCTTTTCAGCCGCGGATGAAACATGGATGAAAATTTAAGTCAACAACACGGCGCGATATCAATCATTTTGACCCCATAGTATTGGCTGAAACTCACGAGTTAATTTTTGTGCCTCGGTAATCTGATCGGGAGTCATTTGTTGAGCGACGACATCGCGATCAGCTGTTGCAGGCCTATCTAAAACTGAATCTACATAACCTTGGGCTGAAGCAAGGCTGAACCATTTGTAGGCTTCAAAGATGATCAAATTTCTGGCAATACTCATCCCAAGAAGCGAATGGTTTGTTTTTGATAGCGGCGAGAATAATTAGCGAACGAGAAACGCAGCCGGATTCACGAAATTGTTTTTCTTGTTCAGCGGTCATATTTGCAAGTAAAGGGGTCAGTCCCAGTTTTGACACAAACCGCCGTCAATCCTTTTTCAAACCGGCAATCGCCGCTTTCATTTCCGCAAGGTGGACGTCGGGATTGCCCGTGTCGGTGACGTGGACGATTTTTCCGTCGAGGCCGATGAGGAAGCTCACGCGCTTGGCCATGTTTTTTCCGGCCATCCGCACGCCATAAATGTCCGCGATCTTGCCGTCGGGATCGGCGAGCAGGGTGAAGTTCAATTTGTATTTGGCGATGAATTGCAGATGGCTGTCGGCGGAATCAAAACTGACGCCGACAATCTCGACGTTGTTCGTGGCGAAATCCTCAAAGCCGTCGCGGAAACTGCACGCTTCCTTGGTGCAGCCGCCGGTGAAATCCTTCGGGTAAAAATACAACAGCACGATTTTCTTGCCGACGAGATCGGCCAGTTTGAAATCCTTGCCGTTTTGGTCCGTGCCGGTGATGAGCGGCGCAGTGTCGCCGGTTTTCGGCATGGCGGCAAAAACCGACAATGTGGCGAGGAGCAGTGAGAAGACTAATAATTTAATTTTCATGGATGACAAGATGTTTTTGGCGGTCAAAAAGTTTCACGGTTTGATTTTCTCAACAAATTTGGCAAAGCCTTCGGCCTGCGCTTTCAAGCGCGCGAGCAGTTCGGCATCTTTGATTTTGCCGGAATCATCGAGCAAATCGTAAATCTGCGGCAGGAAAACGCGCACGGGAAAAATGTGCGCGTTGCGATAGCCGAAAATGGCCTGCAACTGCTCGACCGGACGCAGCGCGCCCCAAATTCCCGCCGCGAGACCGGTGAAACAAACCGGCTTGTGTTCGAAGCTTTCGGGAAACTTCAGCATATCAATAAAATACTTCAGCACGCCAGGCACGCTGCCGTTGTATTCCGGCGTGACGACGTGAAGTCCGGCCGATTTCAAAACTGCGTCAGCGAACGGGTGAAATGATTTCGGTTTTTCAGCGTAGGAAGTCGGCGAGAAAATTTCCGGCGGCAATTTCGCCAGATCCAAAACGTGCAGCGGCACTTTCAATCCGGCGTAAATTTCTTCAATCTGCGCCGCAACCTTGCGCGTGTTGCTGCCTGGACGATTCGTGCCAATGATTAAAGTAATCATGGCGGATAAACCTAAAGCAAACCGACGCGGATGAAAACAGGCAATTCGTGAATCGTTACATCGGTTACCGTAGCGCACGATTCAACGATATAACAATTCAACGATTTAACGGTTTGACGGCTTCGCCCGCGGCGACCGGTGCAAACCGTTCTGCAACCACAACCGCCAGACCAGCCAGAACGCTTCATTCACAATGCCACCGGCCATTTTTGAATGTCCCTGCGTGCGTTCGGTGAAAATGATCGGCACTTCAACGATCTTGAATCCCTGCCGCCAGAGCTTGTGCGTCAGTTCAATCTGAAAGCTGTAGCCGTTGGAGCGCACTTCATCAAGATTGAGAGCTTGCAGCGCGCGGCGGCGGAAACATTTGTAACCGCCGGTCGGGTCGCTGAACGGCATGCCCGTGACGAGCGCCACATATTTGCCGGCGAACCGGCTCAACATCAGCCGGCCCAGCGGCCAGTTGATGACGCGGATGCCGCCGACGTAACGCGAGCCGAGCACGAGATCGGCGTCCCTGGCCGCTTCCAAAAATGCGGGAATGTCATCCGGGTTATGCGAAAAATCGCCGTCCATCTCGAAAATAAATTCGTAGCCGTGTTCCAGCGCCCACTTGAATCCGGCGATATAGGCGCGGCCCAGACCGTTTTTGTCGGCGCGATGCAGGACGTGGATTTGCGGATGTTTCGCCGTGAGGTCGTCGGCGACTTTGCCCGTGCCGTCAGGAGAATTGTCGTCCACGACGAGCAAATCCACGGCGACGGGCAGCGACAAAAGTTTTTCCGCCATGCGCGGGAGGTTTTCCCGCTCATTGTAAGTCGGCACGATGATGAGCGTCTGGTTCATACGGCGCGCAGATTGTTAAAGAGAATTGACCATAAAAACAAGCGGACAGTTCAACCAGCAGTGTAATTCTTCGGAGCGCGGCTGTGCGCGCAGCGTCAGGCGCAGCAAGCTGAAATGGCGGCTGGTCTTCGACACGCCGCGCTCCGTTCAAATCAACCGGCTTCAAAAATGTTTCGTTGCCAGCGGAAATCGTCCGGCATAGCTTTCCCGCGAAAATGTTCGCCTCGCTGCTCACCAACATTCAGGATTGGCCGGACTTGTTTGCCAATCCGGTTTGGCTGGTCATCACGGCGTTTCAAATCTGGATGCTGGTTCACGCCCTCCGCAGCCGCGAATGGCTTTGGGCGATCTTCATTGTCATCGGCTGGGGTCTTTCCACGATTCTCTATTATTTCATGGTTTATCGCGGCTCATCCTCGGCCACGAGCGGTTTTGAACTGCCCGGCGCGCAAAGCCGCAAACGCATCAAGGAACTGCAGGCGCAAATCCATCATATCGGCAACGCCTCGCACCATTACCAACTCGGCGATGTTTATTTCCAACGCGGCAAACTCGCCGAGGCGGAAAAATGTTATCGCACCGCGCTGGAACTTGACCCGAAGGACGTTGACACGCGGGCGCATCTGGGCCAGTGCCTGCTGCGGCAGAAAAAGTTCGCCGAGGCGCGCCCGCTGCTTGAGGGCGTCATGCACGAGAAGCCGGAGCACGATTACGGCCACACGATGATGGCGCTGGCCGAGACGTTGACGGCCCTGGGCGAAACCGACAACGCGCTGCTTTACTGGCAGCACATCACGCAAACGCATTCCTATCCGCGTGCCAAGGTGCAGATGGCAGAGCTGTATATCGCAAAAAATCAAACCGACCTTGCCCGCGCGCAGCTCAAGGACGTTTTGAGCGACGATGTTCACGCGCCGGCGTTCCAGCGCAAGCGCGACCGCATGTGGATTCGCCGTGCGAAAAGTTTGATGGGGAAATTGAAATGAACGCGAAGCTCAAATAAACTAAAAGGCCAGGTTCAATGCGTATAAGCACATTTACATATTTTTTGGTTGCCGCATTCGTAAGCGGTTGTGACCCGGGCGGGCAACTGCGACTTCAATTGCAATTGCACAATCCGCCATCTGATAGCACCAACGTCACGATTGTTTCAGCCGACACGCAGGAAGCGCTTCAGACCATTGACACCATTTTTGTGAGAGACGGGTTTCAACTCGTCAATAATTATACCAATCAAAGCGACCACGGTTACATACGACTTTACTCCAGAAGTTTTATACAGCCAATGGCTGATGGCCAAGTTTATGCACAAACGATACCGTGCCATGTAAAACTTATACCAACTGGTCTTAAAATAACATTCGGCGAAGTTGGTTTTTTAGCCGTTAATCCAGCAAAAAATATATTCGAGGACATGCGTTCTGCTTTGATTAAGAAATATGGAAAGCAAAACGTAATGAGTCATCAATTGGGAGGCGATACGCCAGACTAATTTGCTTGCGCCTTCAGCTTTTATCTTCCTCGCGCACGAAAAATTCTGCATGATGTGCCAGTGTCAAATCTCATCGCCATCGTCGGGCGCCCAAATGTCGGGAAATCCGCGCTGTTCAACCGCATCGTCAAGCGGCGCATCGCCATCGTCCATGACCAGCCCGGCGTCACGCGCGACCGCGTGAGCGTCGAGGCCGAGTGGAATGGAAAATCTTTCTCGCTCGTGGATACCGGCGGCATCGGCCTGCTGCGCCGCGAGAAATCTGAAGATGTGATCGTCAAAGCCGCCTTGGAACAGGTGGAAATCGCCATCGAAGCTTCGAGCGCCATCATTCTCGTCGTCAATGTGCAGGAAGGCGTTGTCCCATTGGATCGTGAAGTCGCGCAAAAATTGCGGGCCAGCGGCAAACCCATTCTGGTCGCGATCAACAAGGTGGACACGAGCCTCGCGGAAAAGAACATGGACGAATTCGCCCGGCTCGGTTTCGAAAAAATGTTTCCGGTCAGCGCGATTCATGGCGAAGGCATCACAAATTTGATGGACGCGGCGACGGCTTATCTGCCGGTGCAGAGTGACGAGGGACAAGTGACAAGTGACGTGGAAATCCCTGCGCCGGTCGAAGGCGAAGAGGCGGTGCCGGTCCGTCGTAAAAAAGGCCCGTTGCGGCTGGCGATTGTCGGCCGCCCAAATGTCGGCAAATCGTCCATCATCAACGCGCTCACGAAATCCGAACGCGTCATCGTCAGCCCGATTCCCGGCACGACGCGCGATTCGGTGGACGTGCCGTTCGAGGTCGAGACCGAGGGAGGGCGCGAAAAATATGTGCTCGTGGATACGGCGGGCATTCGCAAGACGCGCAGCATTGACGATTCCGTGGAATTCTTCAGCGTGCAACGCTCGGAAGAATCCATCTCGCGCTGCGACATCGCCATTTTGGTGCTGGATGCCGAGGCCGGCATTCTGGAACAGGACAAGAAGATTGCCGACCGCATCGTCGAGAACCGCCGTGCCTGTATCCTGGTCGTGAACAAATGGGATTTGTTCGAACAAGACATCCGCGAGAAGCGCAAAGAGGAAATCATTTCGCGCGAGAAAAAGGAAAACCGTTCCGCGCCGAAAAAGATGACCACGCTCGGCGAGTTCGGCGAGTGGGTGCAGGAAAAATTATTTTTCCTTGATTACGCGCCGGTGATTTTCACGTCGGCAAAATCCGGTTTTCACCTGGACCGCCTGCTCGAAGCGGTCCGTTACGTCGCCGCGCAATTGCAGCAGAAAGTTCCGACGGCGATCTTGAACCGCACGCTCCATGATGCCGTCGAAAAACGCCAGCCGGTGAGTGATGCCGGTCACCGGCTGAAATTTTATTACGCCACGCAAGTGCGCCAGTCGCCGCCGGCATTTTTGCTGTTTGTGAACCGCGATGAGCTTTTTTCCGATCCGTATAAAAAATATTTGGCGAATGAGATGCGCCGCGCGTTCGGTTACGAAGGCTGTCCCATCACGTTCGTGCCGAAAGCGCGCCCCAAAACGGTCGAATCCGTGCGGAAACCCAAGCCGTCGAACAAAAATCTGGCAGGGCGGATGGACGCGTATCGGGCGGCGCGGCACGAAAGATATTCCCGCAAGCCGAAGAAAAAGACGCGCTGAAGTTGTTCACAGTGGCGAATAAGTCACCAGTTTTTCAATCCCACCGCGCAAATCCTCTTGATTTTATTTGGGAATATCGTTCGCGTAACTTTTTTGTAAAATTTTCTTGAAACCCACAACGGGTGGTAGCATGATGTCCTCCGTTCCCCAATTAGTTGGGGGGCTTCAGTTTTGAAGAAAACTCTGTTTTTCTTGAAAATTGACGATTTTTAGCCCCGGTGCGTTTCTGTCTCACTTGAAACCATCCGGATGAAGTCTTAAAATTAAACCCGGAGATAACCATGATTGATGCCCGTGAGGATGTCTCGGCGCCGGCCCCGAAAGCCGCCAGCCGTCGTAACAACAAAGTTTCAAACGACCGCTCGATGAAACCTGCCAAATCTGAAACCAAAAAGTCGCTGCGCATTGAGCGCGTGTTCAGCGACGCCAAGGTCAAGCCGTTCGACCAGATCGAATGGGACCGGCGCACCGCTGAAATCACCGACGACAGCAACAAGGTGATTTTCAAGCAGGAAAATGTCGAGGTGCCGAAGTCGTGGTCGGTGCTCGCCACGAAAGTCGTCGTCTCGAAGTATTTCTACGGCGAACAGCATACCTCCGAGCGCGAAACCTCCGTGCGCCAGCTCATCCACCGCATCACCCGCACCATCGCGGACTGGGGCATCGCGGATGGCTATTTCAGCAAGGCGGACGGCGAAATCTTTTACGAAGAGCTGACCTGGCTGTGCGTGAACCAATACGGCGCGTTCAATTCGCCGGTGTGGTTCAACGTTGGACTGTATCACGAATACGGCGTCGGCAAAAATTCCAGCAAGGGCAACTGGTTCTTCAACCGCAAGACCAAGGAAGCCGAGCGCGCCAAGACGCAGTATGAATATCCGCAGGGCAGCGCGTGCTTCATCCAGTCCGTCAAGGACGACATGGAATCCATCATGCATCTGGCTTACAGCGAGGCGATGCTGTTCAAATACGGTTCCGGCACCGGCACCGATTTGACGCCGATCCGTTCCAGCCGCGAGAAGTTGAGCGGTGGCGGTCGCCCGAGCGGCCCGATGAGTTTCTTGAAAGTTTATGACCAGGTCGCGAACGTCGTGAAATCCGGCGGCAAGACGCGCCGGGCGGCCAAGATGAACACCCTGCGCGACTGGCACGGCGACATCGAGGAATTCATTGACGCCAAGCAGAAGGAAGAGAAGAAGGCATGGGCTTTGATTGAGCAGGGCTACGATGGCTCTTACAACGGTGATGCTTATGGCAGCGTGATGTATCAGAACGAAAATCTTTCCGTCCGCGCGAGCGATGAATTCATGCAGGCCGCGCTTACGGGCAAGGAATGGTGGACGCGTTCCATCACCAGCGGCAAGCAACTCGAAAAGAAAGACGCCGCCAAGCTGCTTTACAAGATTGCCGAGGGCACGCATATCTGCGGCGATCCGGGGATGCAATACGATGGCGCGATCCAGAAATGGCACACGTGCAAAGGCACCGAGCCGATCCACTCCACG
>Ga0210402_10002402_pt1 | contig 18303 bp, 20 predicted proteins | sample IncBWC7MmetaG_FD_161055 | JGI IMG/M metagenome (GOLD analysis project Ga0210402, IMG submission 161055) | Forest soil microbial communities from Barre Woods Harvard Forest LTER site, Petersham, Massachusetts, United States - Inc-BW-C-7-M | ecosystem: Environmental > Terrestrial > Soil >... | reverse complement strand
CGATGGAAGTAATCGTGACCTCCTGTATGTCAATTCCTTTCTCTTCGTATTGCCGTGTTCTGTGCTCAGGAAAGATCATAGGGGTGGACTCTCACATTCCTGAACATTCCCTTGGCATAGACGATGCAAATTGGGTTACAGGCGAACGATTGTCAATCCCATGCCCTTCAATATTCAGGATTGCGCCACATCTGGAAAGACGTCCTAGTGATATTATTCGGTAATCGTTCCTTTGATGGAATCATTGAATGTACTGTTTATAATGTGTCTCGGCCACCGAAAGGCTCTCCTCGTGGCTCGACAATCTTCCTCTTATGACTGTTCAACGCACCCTACATATTTTGTACCCCGAAACGCGTCGCTGGGGATTCTCTCTCTGTGACGAGGATGACAAAGACAGAAGAATATTTCAATACTTCTTGTGGGCGCCACCAACCCAGGGTGTAATAAAGCCCGAAATTGTTCAGAAACAGGTGGTTATCGCTTTTCAACCGCCGTGGATACTCTCCGAACAAGATTTGAAAGAATTTTCGGAATGCCGATCAGTATGTTCAAAATTTGACTCAGATATAACGTGAATCTAATACATGGCTTGCAGTTCCCTCCTTTCCGCGTACCCGGGCACGCATTCCCATCCCCTCTCGAAAGTAAAGAACGGCTGTGGGCCAAAGTATGTGTATTATTCCTGACTTCAAACCCAACTCACACGCAATTAGATATGGGATATCTGTGTCAGTCGAAATACTCCTTGGTTTGTGATAACCTCCTACAACCAGTGGGTTTTTGGTGCTTTCTCGACAGGTCCGCAATGTCATATCGTATCATAACATAACTTTTATTTATCATTTTATAGGGTGGACTACGGCCTTTGTGACCACCCTATATAATTTTGACACCTGCGGTCCAACAATACTTGAATGGTTGACATTCTGGATTGCGTCTGCTATGAGAATTAGCGGAAGTTCCGCAGTCCCACAGGTGTGTAACGAACCTGCATATGTTGCTCCAGGGGTTTCTTGCACCGTATACGATATCATGGGTCAAAGTCCTGCGGCGGCTACCGCTCTTTTTTTTCTATGATGGTTTCCAGAAAGGATCTTATAAAACTTGTCGGTTCTTCGTGTAGGTCCCGGAACCAGTTCACCATCTGGGTTCGCTTTCCATACCCCCATCGGATGGTGCTAATTTCTCGATCCCAGTAGCAGTAAACTCAGAGTCCTATTGGGACGGGAAGAGTGAGGGTGAGTTTCCTTTTACAATCCTTAGTATGCGATACTTTGACTTACTTACCCGACTTAATAGAAGCCGGCTCCTCCGCTGGCGTCGATAGTATATTCTCGGCTGCTATATCAGATGCCGATCTACCACATCCATCTGCTCCCATAGACCGGCCTGGACTTTCGGACGAAAAGGTTATGAGATGGATGCAAAGGGGTGTCGATTCCGTGCCCGGTCTTCCAACACCTGTAGGGTGGTCGAGTTCTCCTCCAATGATCAACATTCTTGGGGTTAATAACAATAAGTACCAGGGCGACTGGCTGGCGTAGAATATATTATGATTCAATGGCGATAGGATCTTTTCATTAGGGCCAACTACCTAAGGAATAACGAAATCAACTTGGATAAAGTTTTTGACGTTCCGCTGGTTCGTCATCTTTCCATTTGATCATGAAATGACTTTGGCAGGAGTGTGACCGCCGTGCGATGAACTTGGTGTTCTACCAAGGACGTTCTCGGAGGAACGTGTAGGCGCTGGATTGTTTGATGAGTGGGAAACCTGTGAAAAGGGAGCATAAAGTCTTGCGCGCGTTGATGTCGGGGGAGGTACCTGCCATGAAGGGATAGTAAGCGTTGTTCGTAGCAAGCAAGGAACGGTGCCTACAGCGACGATGGGTGAAAGATAAGGGTAGGTGCCTTGCACATCTTGTGCAGAGTAGAATTCGAGAAGAACACTCAAAGCCTCTACAGAACTCGTAGTATTAATAGATACCAGCAATCTACAACAACATGGAATTGAACCTGCGACGGAGGCGAGTTCGAGGTCGTTGAAGTCGAAATGTTCAATAGCATATCGAGACACATCGGGTGATGCAGGCTTATGAGAAGGAGGCGTGGGCAATGATGTAGATGGCGCGGCGGAAGATATGCGGGCATCAAGAGAGAAAGAATTAGGGCCGTCTACAACACGCTGAGCAAGAACATAACATGCGGTTGCGATGATTCGAGGTGCATAAAGGAGACACAGAGGTGTTCGGTATCTATGCGATATGAGTGATATAGGACAAACGACAATCAAATATGTACGAACGAGTCATGTGCAATGCTCCAGGCGTATTCCTGAACCAGAGGATCGTCGTCGTGGGCTTCAAAAAGATCCACCAATTCGGCATGCGGACTATCGATTACAAAATCAAAACAAAGCGCCTCAAGCAAAACTTCTTCAGTTAGTAGAATGAGGGCTTGACATTGATCGACTTCCTGAAGGATGTTGGCCCTAGCCTCGAGTCGTTATGAATCGTATCACACATACTTTGCTATCCGCAAGGATTTGGGTTATGTCGAGTCCAGTGACTTTTGCCTGGCAAACTCTAGCCACATCACGAAGCTTCCGACCACATTCTTCGGTTTTAGTTGCAAGAAAGATGCACGATGCAGCAACATCCTAAGGAAATCGTTCTCTAAGAAAGCAGGATAAGGCAGAGGTGAGTGTCTTACTTGACGGTGGTAGTGTTCCATCGAGTATCGCATGTAAAACCGATGAAACCACGTTGCTGCAGTAAACATCGCTGATGTTGGTCTGGAAGATATAGGGACAAGGATGAACGAGCCATGTGTAAGGGCAGAACAAAAATAACCAACAATCGCAGAGATGAACCTAAACGAAGCAGGAATTCGACGCCTCTGGCTCGGTCATAGAGTTCTTTTTCTAGAGGGTAGTTGGTCGGCGTGGCTCGAAGGGCTGATAAAGGAAACAACCATTGAACGTTCTGAACCTGCATGACCCCGGCCTGGGCAGTGAACTTGTATACTAATAATTAAAAGAAGACACATTACGTAACAACAAATTTTGCAAAGTTCTGTGGTTCACGTCTGGTCGAGGAAAGATTCGATCGATCTCGCTGTACATCGCCACTCATCCTTCTTCTTGAATCTCTTATACCTTGTAGGTGCCGTGGTATGGTATTCCTATGCGACCACTTTTTTACTCTTTTCCCCTTTTGAAAACTCTTGAGGCATTCACTCATCCGTTGGCGGTCACCTTGATTGCCAGTGGGGTTGAAACGGAAATCATGGACTTTACAGTCAACCCGTTGCTGATCAAGGGACGTTCGCTCGAGCTCTACATGGCCCATCAGCTGTAGAGAATGCGATATGAATCAGACCTGTTGGCGAGCCATCGTCGTATCTTAGAGTCCCCTTGCCACTTCCACACAGGCTTGGATGTGAGTTCTCTATAAATCGCAGAATACACACGGGCTAAATAATTTGGAGATTTTTCATGATCACGGAGACAGGAATAATCATTTTGCCCCATCCAGGTAGTCATCCCTATCAACGATGATCATCTATGTCAGAATGTGCCCACACTGGGCCTGTGGACACAGTCTCGAAAGGCTGCTTAGGGAAAGTGTCATCTGAATCACAACACTTTCTTCGGAACCATCCTGCGATATCGGTCGACAAGTTCCGTTTTCGCTCTTTTACACCCTTGTCAGTACCTGGAATCCTTGCGGTGATTTTTCGCACGCCGCACAAACTTACGGATTATTGGGTGATAGAGTTTTATCACCTTTCCCTGTATCGGGCTAGCGTCTGATTTTTTAGGCTCTCAGCACCCCCGAGGACTTGGGATTTGATTTAACGGCGACTCCCAGTTAGACCGATATTTGCCAATTCCATGAGTTTTGCGCCGGAGGTTATACGTAGTTGGCAGCTAAGTTTTACGGTTTATCTACGTCCCTCCTTACCAAATATAACACGTCATGATTTTTCAGGAAGTTGTTCAGTTCTGTCGCTTTGAATCGTCAATGAGCAGTAGAACGTCCGCTGCTGACAAAATTTTAGTCCTCTGCACTTATCATATCTACAAAGGATAGCACATGTCACAGGTTGTATGGTTTTCCACAAACACCGGCTTTGCAATACCCTCAGCCTCGCCCCTCACCCTGGATGTCGCCCACCCTTAAACCGTGCCTTTAGCTTTTGCTATCATTTCCCGTCCGTCCCGGATGTCCGTTGCTGTTCGCAAGTGGGACACCACCTGTCGAGTTGAGGATCTATCAAGAGATTGGCTGGATGAGTAAGCTTCAAAACGTGGTTCTAGTCGAGACTGACTGTATTGCTCGGGGAATTGACGACTGGCCGGGAAATTTTTTAATATCGTAGCTCATGGGATGGGTAGGTGCACAACTTACTACTGCCAGCAAGTGGTAGGGCAATTCGCACCGCAGTTATTGGGGTGGATGGTACTGAATTTGCAGTAACGGTTATCGCATTGAATCTGACACAGAGCGTGAGTCCTGGTAGCCAAATATTTTAGATACGCCTTCTAACCATCTGGTCGGGCTGATACATATAATTAGTTTTTAGCAGACTCTTTGTAACGTTTCACAAACCAGGTCGTAAAAATGTCCGCAGCGCCGGTATGTGTTTTGAACTCTTCAGAGCCCTGTGAATAGCCCATTAACGACTTCACGATCCAGATCGCTCTCACCGTCGCCAACGACACATGGATGATTAGTTATACGACGAGTAATCGAAGTGGAAAGTCAAATCAAGCCAATAACTTGGAGTGTCTTATGTTTCGCGAGCTTTATAGAACTGATGACGATTCGAGAAGACCCGGTATCTCTAATGCAGGGAAACCATTGATTAAACGTTGATCGGACCGCTTCCTAAGCGTTAGGAACATATCAAGATGGAGGTATATGTTGTCCTGGTGCGTAAAAGGACCGTATCCGAATTTACTCAATACTGGGGACGAGAGGCAACCATAATGGTCCCGTATCCGGAAAGATGAACTGTGAGATCAGCTTCGACTGCTAAAACGTTAAAAATGTAAAACTATGTTCTGACGTTGATATGAGTATACATACGGTCGATATACTGCATTCTGTGAGCGCTGGTTTCTGTACAAACCCGCATAGATATACGGGGTACCATCGACCCCTGTCATGTATCAACGAATTCGGTTAAAGGACGAGAAGATAAACATTTCCAGGCTGGGAACGGGATGCCCGTTTGAGTCTCGACTCGGCAGAGGCTCTCTACTGTGGAGACGGTGGACAACTTCGCAGTTTCCGGGGAACCATTCGGCAAACTTCGGTCCATTTGAATTACTTTGTCAAATCCATTTGTTCCTGGGAAATACATGATACGGAAATTATCTGCTGCAGGACCCAGCCTGCAGCATGTATATATATAGTTTCTTGAGCGTGGGCTTTGCCATCTCAATTAAAATAGGTGTCTGGGCCCCTTCATTATATCTATATTTTTCACTTTTCGATAAACGTGCTGCCAAAGAAAACATCGAGGATGCCAATCGTTACATAAGGTTTGACTGCGTGGACATGCGCACTACGGCCCTAAACGATCTAGAATCTTTTCCTGGATCTCTGAGATACAAGCTATCAAAAGTCCATCCCGAAAACTTGACCTCGACGTTAAATCTGGTTACCGGTTCAGGGTAAAGGAAATACACCCCCCAACAACCTTCCGCCATGCCCAACATGCCCACCCCTCCCCCAATCATAACCCTTCCCCAAGAAAAAATCACCATTATAGCAGACTACCGTCACCCGGCAAACATTCCAACGAGGTATTGGCTGACACCCTGGGGTGTTAGGCTCCCCACGTCCGAAAACACGAGGGAGATCAGATCAGGGCTACACAGTCCTTCATTAGAACAAGCAAAGGGAATGAAAACCTCCACACACCTCGTATAGTCTACATCTGGGTTGTTCAGAGAGATCTGTTCCGGTGTCATAATCGGTGAATCGGAAGAGGAGTCCTTCGAGCTCATCAATGAAATGTGCGGCGGTGTCAATGCGTGTTTTATAACGGGAGAAGGTTTTGCGATCGAATTAGGAGGAGGTCGTTGGTTGGGACGGCGAAACGACAGAATACTTGGATTGTGGCTCGGTAAATCATATTGTGAGAGAGGAAAAAGTCGATGGAACTTGTAGCTGGGAAGATACATCACCGGTGAATGTGCGTGTGGGAGTGATGTCAACGAAAGGGTACCTTTCAGCAAGTGCATAAAATGGCTTGTTTGCTGCCTTAGCGATGATCGCCATTTGGTTGCTCCCGACCGCATTTATCAAGCCACCACTTTCTACCACTGCTTCAGAGCCTACCAGAACAAAATCTACCTTGTCCATCACGTATGCAACCGCTGAATCGAGCACAATGGTACATGGGATACCAGCAGCAACCAATGCTTCGTAAGTCTTGATCCTAAACGGACGGTTAGGTAGTAGGTCCGGTTTCAATGCTGATGGGCTGACCCGAGACCACCAGGTCGCGCTTCTGTCACAAAGACTTGAATCCCAAATAAATTAGTTGGTTTACACCGTAAAAGGCAGGTTCGAATAATTAAATTAACCTGAGATTCGTTTCCGCTCGTGGGCTCTTAACAGAGTTTTCATCACTACTCGTGAATAGGAATGGGTGAGGATCTTTCCACACATGCCTCAACGTATAACCAATGATAATCATCGAGGTTGTACTTACGACTGAATCGTCTTTAATGAAACCAAGGGCTAGTTCGGCAATTTTCATACGAAATGTTAGTGCATCTCTGGCATAATTTTGGCCTTGTCGAACAAGTTCAGTTTTGAGCTCGGAGAAGCTCTGCCAAGAACGTTTAGGAAAAAAAAGTGTGAAAGGAGGTGGAATGAAGTTTACTGCTGAGTCGTGCGGAAATAACGTAACAAAAGCGATGAACAACTCGCAACCAGCGTTGAGACCGATTGGATTGGATGATCGCTTCTTGAGTTCTCCAGCACCATCATTTAACGCCTTTACGAGTTCAAACATTGTTCCGGCTAGAAGTTGAAATTTAAGTAGTCTTATTCCATCGAGTGGGTGTTGTGTACTCACCGTTTGATTTATCGATCAATTCAGTGAGGACGAGTATAGCGGCCAAAGGAGTGGATATCTTGTCACAATAACATCATGTAATGCAAGTACAGAAGTGACCTCGAAAACCTACTTCATCGTTCTCTCGGATATGCTGGTATGCATCATGGATGTCAAAATGATTGTCTTGTCCTGGTTCCACAAGTGAGGTACTTGAAGGGATAAGAACGCCGCTCATTGTTCCTAAAAGAATTTTTACAACCGCAGTAAACAACTCTCCAGCTGGCTATATTTTGGGCTTACAGCAATAGGATATCGGGTACTAGATTTACAAGTTCAATTGCAAGTTGCGAGTCGGTTGCGAGTCGGAATCATGATAATTTTAGAGGACAGCACATGACTGCGACAGTCACGCAACCGTGACTCATGAAGTGTTTTGATATGAGACTCATTGAGAGTCTCGGGTCGGGCTGGATCGAGTGTTTGTAGGCCTAGGTCGAGTTCTTTTTCTACATTGTCGCGATCCGAATGCTTCTTCATATTACTTTGTAAAACCAAAACGTTCGAGACACGCGTACATGAGACACACACCGGAAACTTTCAACCTGTGCAGTGATGTGCTTCAAGCGCTTCGCGGGGTGCCAGCATTGGTTGGCGAAATGCTACATATATACTACTAGTAAGTCTTACTAATACTTACAATCTTGATATTGATAGGCTTCATTAATATTGCATATGCTGGCTCTCTTGTAGTGCACAATTGGTAGCAACCAAGTAGCAACGTTAACGCACCCATATGTACCCACAATTGTCGAGAGTACATAAACGACATAAAAGCTGTTGGTTTACTCAAATATGCCGTTAGTTCATTTTTCTCAAGAATCTGAACTTCAAGATGACCGTGACAATCACAAAAATAGCTTCAGGGGTTGTGACTACTAGGAGATGCGTTCAAGCAAAACTTTTTAACTAACTGGTTAGATGCTTTTGTCAGAGCTCGGAAAGAAGTCAGATAAAAAATCTAGACCTAGGCGTCTTAGCTTGATTCTTTCTTGACTGTGGCACATCACATATATCACATTCGGACTAGTTGACCATCTCAGATTCCTATATTTTAAATTTTATATGGTTGCCAAAGAAACGAAGGAGCCGAACCCGTCGGAAGTCATCAATGTTCGATGAAGGACACGCCAGTACTGAATATTGAGCGGTCTGCAAGCATAGCAAATTCAAGAACTTAAACAGACTTGAATTGAACTCGCAAAGACATTTTCCATCCCGTTACCTGTGAGGGTGTAAATTTAAACCATACAATTGATTTGAAAAACTGATTCCCGGTAATGTCTATGTACGTACCTTACAATTTTATCAACCATGTTTGGAATAAAGCACCGTTCCTAGATCGCTCATTGTGGTAGTTTTGAGTCAAATGACGAAATTTTTTGACAGAAACTGCTTGATATGGATATGCGCTCCTTAAGATCCTGAGAATTTTGATCAAAAGAAAAGCTCGCCGTCGCAAATACACGTGTAGCGGGCTCAACGCTCAAAAATGCATCGGATCGGTGATTCGTTAATATTCCATTTTTTCTTCAGTGCCAGGGTCCTGCGCCTTCCGCCGCGCCCTACAAAAACCCACCTCAAATTATGCTCATCCTCCCCACCCCTTCCTCACAGTGAGCTCGCCATTCTCAATCACGTCTTCTGCATCTTCCCGCGTCCCATAAACTCTGGGCTGATCTTTTATCGATTGACTCTCCGGCTGCCTGTACAACGCCAGGCTTTAATAACCTCCGTAGGCAAACCCTTGTTCCTACATCAATGCTATTATCTAAACTTTTCAACTCAAATGTAGTTCCTCAGCACGTCGACATACACTTGTTTTTTTCCCGCTCTACTGCCAGTGCTCCGCCATTCTCGATATGCAATCATCCCAACCCAAACCCCGCGCTGAGGTCGTTTTTTCGAGCGATGTGAAGAATATGGATGATTGGGCTAGACGCACACGCATCCCTCTGACCACTGCTGAGGCTTTGGGAGCAACTTATGCTCGCTCACATCGCTGGCTGCAGTCATTGAGGGTACAACTTATCCACGAACATAATTGGACAGACGCCCCTTCGTCCGACCCTCGCATGCTCTTTTCTCTCGAAACATCGTCAATCTGGCGTTCTTCCGTCGGGCTGCCAGCGGGCCCTAAACTGAAGCTACAGCTTCCAGTTCATGCGAGCTCATTTTTCTCCCCCGAACGGCGCATACAGTGGCAGATGGTTTTTCACAGCGACATTTTCGAATCCGTGCGAAAGATATGTCCTCCCATCAATGACATCCTGAGCTTGGTCCAGTGCCTCCTCACGGGTGTGGTGACTCTCGCCTTCGAGGAATATCTCCCACAAGGGGTCTACAGGACCACTCGTGGCTTGCCGCCCGTGTCGTGGATTAATGCGAATGAGGCGGCACTAATTGAAGTTTTCGGTGCTTCCCACTTCAAGGCTTTGCGGAAAGCCTGCAACGATACTGCAGCAGCATTTAAACTCGAAGTTCTCCCCCACCATCATTGAACAACGGCCACTGAATTATCTATAGCGTCAATGTCAATGACACTAGCAGAGTCATTTTCCTGGCGGAACATGGTCCACGAGGCCAGTCGATCGAGTTCGTGGTTCCTATAACCATTCGAACCACACTAAAATCTTCCCCCCTCTTTCCTCAACTCGCTCATCGCTGTCATATATTGCTTTTATCTCTTGCATTACTTTACTACCTACCTACTTAGATTCGCTATATTGCCTTCACCCATCCATTTCACTCCTCTCGCATATAATTTAACTCTCGTCGCTGAGACAGCAATGCATTTTTTCTCCCTCTGCCCATCGCATATAATTCCCATTTGTGCTTCTCAACTATGTATTATGTGGTCCCCTGTCTTTCCCAATAGATTCAAGCAAACTAAGATAGTACTGATTGTTGGGATGCAAGTGATCCGAAACTGTGCGGTCCTGCTGACATTACTTTTGGGAAGGTTCACGGATTAGCTTAGTGGCCAAAAAGTTTGGAAGTCCGCAGAACTGCTTCGTGATTGGACTCATGATACCGTGCCCGTAACCAACTTCAGACCAAGCCTTGCTCAAGCCTGAATAAATTCAATGACTTCAGTTGTTTTCTGTCAGAGTTCGACCTGTCCCAACGGTAATCCCCCGTCCCGACTCGAATGCCCCACCTGCAATAAGTTCCATACTTTCAGTCTGGATTCGTTAGCGATCATTCTGATTATTTCATGCTTTGCAGACTCGGAATACGGGGATCCTTATTTTGTGGACAGGAATGCTTCAAGTCAGGATGTGAGTTGTTTTCAGTAAACGTTAGGCCTTGAGAGATTCTTAATGTGGATATACACAGGGGCAAGTAAAGAGTTCGTCGGAGGAAAGTTGTGTGACATCGGTTGACTGTCTGCGTCGTCATTTCTAGAAAGCACATAAGATCATCCATGATCTTGCTACAGCGAAGCGGTCTTTAGTCACCAATGCTACCGAAAACAAAGGTATCCCGTTAGGTTTACATACCTCAAATCCTCAGCTCATACTTTCTTAAGATGGTACTTTCAACCCATTCATCAACTACAATTTTACAGGAGCTGTACGTCCAATATATCCACTTAGTCAGAAGCGTATAATCCCCGCCCATATTCCCCGCCCGGATTATGCTGAAGACGGTAGGCTGATGACTTTGTTCACCATATAAAGACAACCGGTGGCCTTGCTGAACTTATCTTGATTTGCAGGAAAACCTGCATCGGAAATTAGACGCGCTGGCCAGCCGCCACGTGTCTTGAGCGGGGAGGAGCAGGAAAGGATGCGAACGGTCTGTCGGGTGCGTTAGTTACTCGACGAGATTTCAAAAACGACATCACTGAACCACACCCCTCCATTAGCTTGCCCGAGAAGTCCTTGACATTGCAGCTTCTCACATCAGACCTGGAATTACCACCGATGAGATAGATCAGATCGTCCATAACGCAATCATCGAAAGGAATGCATACCCTTCTCCTTTGAACTATCGCAACTTCCCCAAATCCGTCTGCACGTGGGTCCCAACAATGCTCAACCCCATAAATATTTATCCAGTTACCCCCTCCAATCATTTGGAGTTACTAGATCTGTGAACGAAGTCATCTGTCACGGGATTCCTGACCAGCGGAAATTGCAGGAAGGGGACATCCTGAATATCGGTAAGCTACGCCAATCCTTATGCAGCAGGACCATTTATCAATTTGTATAAATTTAGACGTGACATTGTTTTATGAAGGCTGGTAGACATGTTCATGCTATCCATACGTTTCTGATTGTAAAGCTGGTCTAGGCTACCATGGCGATCTCAATGAGACTTATCCGGTAGGTATTGTCGATGATGACTCTAAGAAACTTATTCGCACAGCACGGGAGTGTCTGGATGAAGCTATCAAGCTATGCAAACCAGGCGCGTTATTCCGCGACCTGGGAAAGACGATGTACATATGGTTTAGTATGCCTTAGTCGAGTCCGTGCTAAAATACTCTCCAGTGAACCTATCGCCCGCTCGAACGGATGTGCTGTGGTGCGAACCTATACTGGCCACGGCATAAATGATCTCTTCCACTGTTCGCCGAATGTACCGCACTATGCCAAGAATAAAGCAGTGGGTACTATGAAGCCTGGCATGGTGAGATAGCTCATCACCCTTCTGTCATCCCCACGCTTCTTACTCCTTTCCTTTGTCAGGTGTTCACCATAGAACCAGTTTGTAATGTGATTTGGCCCTCTCAAACCATGCTTATACACTTTATCACAGATGATCAATCTGGGGCATAACTGGGGGGAGGTCCATTGGCCAGATAACTGGACGGCTACCACGGTGGACGGCAAGAAGAGCGCCCAATTCGAAGAGACTTTGTTGTATGTTGTCACTGTCATTCAATACATACCCGACCTAACTGTTACAACAGAATCACAGAAAAAGGGGTTGATGTTCTAACGGCAGGAACAAAAAGGGATCTATAACAGGACTTTGAGTTTCCCCAAGATCGATTTCGTTTTATTTTGAGTCTCAGCGGCTGTGTCGTCCTTGCGGAAGTATATCTTGATCCAGCCGGATTTAGCGCACCTTCTTGCTCTTCTTGCCCAGTCGTGTGAACGTCGGATGGAGCATCCTATCTTTCTGCGCTTCCTTCAGCGGACAAAGATATGGAAACGAGAATATTCTGTTATCGCAGCATTTCCTGATTTTCCAAGCAACACATTTGCATGTCGCTCGGCCTCTCCTTCCAAGCAGTGACCGACAGACAACCTATATATATATATAATATTCTTACCAAGCAAATACCACCGATATCTTTCGCCCTGTGATCGACGGCGAAACGTATGATAGTTTAAGACAGAACGGTAAATACCTTATCTTCTTAATCCATTTCAAGGTCACAATTTAAAGCAATCGAAAACCGGAGATCACATATGAAATGGATTTTGGTGGTCCGTCTAAGCCCGCAAATTTGTGTCCGCATAATAATACATCACATGACTACCTACGCTCCGTGCTCCGATTTCTTCTGGCGTATTTTATCATTGAGACCATGTGTGGCATCGACGAATAGTTCTTGATGATCTAGCGCAGCAACCCGCTCCACAGGAACTCGGTCAGAAAGGCTCCCTCTCCAGTCCCTGCCGGTGTGAATCGAAGGAAGATGGAGCTCATCTCTCTCGAAAGCTGACGATATCGATGTGCTTGACGCAGAAGAAGGCTGCGATGAAAGCGGAGGGATTGACGGACATACAGGGGGAAAGGTTGAGACGCGAAGCCTCTGTAGGTCGGCGTACGAGCTTTGGCGACTCCGGGAATTGTGGGCAAGATTGGGTTGATCCTCGTACGCTGGAATGAACCCGATGACATTTTCGTAATCACCTGTATCCTCATCATCCGTCCCATCTGGAGTTCCAGCCCTGCTGATATCTTCGGCAGAGCCACCCCAGGCGCTAGTCCCGTGTTTGGCGCTTCGGCTCCAACCAAAGAGTCGTTCATCAATCCAAGTCATGGGATGAGTGAGACCAAGGCCTTGAGCATCAACTGCACCGGTGCCGCTCTTCCGTCGCCATATACCTGGGGTACCGCTCGAAGGTGGAACGCTTGCTGAAGGGACCAAAATACGCCACTAGGATGACACCATGTTGAAGTGATAATGTCACAGAAGAAGAGAAAGCGGACCTCATTGAAATCGTCATATAGTGTAGGGCCAAAATCGTTGATCAGATCTGCTACCTCGTTCGAAAGCTGAACCCTCATAGTCTTCAGTTTATCGAGGTCACGTTGCTGCCCAGGAATAAGAGCGACAATCAAAGGCCTCAGAGACCTGACATAAATATCAGTCATTACAAGCCACTCTTATAAAATTGAACGCGTACTTCAGAACATCGATTCCTGCCTCTCCAAATTTGAGTGCCGCATAATTCATGAAGGGTAAAGCTACGATGACTAGAAAAGGGGTCCAAATTCTCCACTTCAGTGGAGCCTTGGCCTTGATTGCAACAAGAGTGGCGAGAAATGCATAAAAGCCGTAAAGGACGGGAGCGACACCGAGAGATATGAGAACCTTCCAGGTCGCTAATACATCACGTCCAGCTACCTTGACTACAGACCCAGCCAGAGCCTCTAAACCCGATGTATCAATTGTCAGAGAATAATTCATAAGGGATGGAGTGCGTCTACCTTTGGCTTTCTTCTTTGAGATCAAGGAGGCCAAAATAAACATAGGTCCATTGAGTACGGTGCCAGGTAACGCGAGCAACGTCCAGACCATAAGAAGGCCTACGCGGTAGGTGAGCAAACCCAACGTCTTCCACCCGGCCTTTTGGGCGCGAGGAACCTTAACCGATCGAGTCAGACAAGAAAACAAGAAGACTGAACATGTCACATACTTGGTGATCTCGCAAACCAAGGTCCCTGACGAGACGGTTATACTTGAGAACATCTGTTCGTAGCTTTTGAACTCGTGGCTCATCCTTGAAGTGAACATAGCCTTCCAAAAGACGTTTGTTTAGCTCAACAACTTGACCTAACGTTAGATGCTGCCCTGGAGTTTTGTAAAGGCGGCGTACGGCCTGGATGAGCTATGGTGACGAACGGGATGAGTAAACCGATAAAGGAGTCAAGATCGTGCGGGGACTTGCCATCAGGGTGTCATAATCCGGAGCCCGAATTGTGACCGTCTTAAGAGCATCGTATATAAGGTCGAGGAATTTAGCAACTGCATCTCTCTTCTGTGCACCGCCCTGTTTGAACATATCCACGTATTCAATTGGAACGTCCATTGCTGTGCCGAATTCTACTACTGCTCGAGATCGGAACCGGTGGGCGTGGAAGTATGAAAGCCCAACTGGCACGATTTTGACTCGGACGTTAGGATCGCCGGCCATCGCTCCCAAAGCCATCATCGATACTCCAGCTTTGAGGGGAAGAAGATCAGTGCGATCATGACTGCCACCTAGGTAACACAACTATTTTCCTTAACCGCACAAATCCTGGGAATGAAAGAAAGCGAACCTTCAGGAAAAATGCCTATACCTCCGCCTTGTTTGAGACATCGGTAAACGTGACCGTACATTTCCTGTTGGTCAACGAAAGGAAGTTTCTTGAATTCTAAACCACTTTGTCCTTCTGCCTGCAACTCTGAGATCTTTTCCCGAACCCGTGCTGTACCTTTACCACTCTCTCCTCCGAATTCTCTTTTGATTTTCAATTCAGTGTCTGAGAGAACTTCGGCGATCTCAGCTATCGCGGAATTGAGTGACTTAGGAAGCATGATTTGCATTCTGGGAGTGAACTCCGAGAGAAAGCAAGTTCCATCACCCAAAACAAGACAAGGGTCATCCGGGGAGAGCCATATATGACCAGTACCCGGGCTGGCCGCGTCCGCAGCACGAGCGACAGGAACTTGACGCAACGTCAGATGAAGGTGGTCAGAGTCTTCAAGGAAAACATACTGCTATCCATGAGCCGGGCGAAGAAACCCACAACCTTCCTTTCCATGCTCTTGGCAGCGGCAAGAAACTGAACATGCCGGTGAGTTTCGCGGTAAACCTCCAAGCTGAGGAGAAGAGGATCAAGAAACTACAGACAAATGAATAGATTGCATTGCGAAGGTGAGATATGCCATAATTACTTGGTTGTGGTGGGGAGCGCCGACAAATATTACGGGTCCATCCCTAGGTATGTTGAACGCACCTCTTGGTCGGATTTCCCTGAAAAAGATTTGGGTGATTGTTCTCCAAAATATCATGGCAGCATCGTAGGCTATGTTGGAGTCGTGGGTTACGGAAGCCATGGTGTAATACGTAGATTCCTGCAGGTTACCGCAGGTATTAGCTTGTTGGAAGCCCGACGGATATGTGAACACGCTTCGACGTCATATGGGACTGATGTTGATTTTTCCAATTCAGTGACTCTACTCCGTGTTTAAACTCCGGCTTGTTGCAGAACTACTCATCAAGCTTGTCAGGAAACCCTCCTATGCACATCGAAAGCCATTATTCAGTATTATGATGGAGGACTTTTGTATTTTAGAAAAGAAAGCCCGAAGGCGATGCACAGTTTACATATGAGAATGTGTCAGATCATGGAAAGTAATGGGGGGGGAAAAAAAAAAAGGCCACCAAAATCTAAAGCTAGCTTAGGGATGTCCGAGTTGCAGAAGATGTTGGTCGACCATGGGATGACTCATTGCTGACGTTACTGAGTGTGCTGGATCGATACTGAAAGATGTCATGTAATCGGGTCAACTTATCTTGAGTGCCAGCCTTCTCAGATGGGCTTATTCGTCGAGGCGATCGCGATGAAGCCTCCGTGTTATTGAGAGGAGAAGTAGGGGTCGGTACGCGATGACTGGATTCCAATTCTGTCAATATCAAACTGTTAGCATAATCAACATCCCATCGCCAAACAACGAACACGAACTTGATAACGTATCAGCCACTGCAACATCCCTTTCCTGATCTTCTGCCGCTCGGCTAGCGAGAGCACGGTTGATGTATTTTCGGAAAGCTGCACCGGTGGACTCGAGCATCTTCTCCACCCGGGGCTTCTTGTGAGGGTAAGCTTTTAAGAAATGATGAAGCTCCGTGATGCCTTCCTTGTGCAATGCCCCAGTGGTTTCACTAGAGATATGTCCAATGATCGTGAGCAACTGTGCATCTGGGTCGGGTTCCTCGGCAGTCGGTGAAAATACCTCGTGTCCATTCACCGAGGATGAGCTAGGACTGGTACGGCGACTAGGTGGAGAATGACGACGGCTAACAGATGTCGCAGAAGATGCAGTTCCTTGCGGTGACATGGGTCGACTAGAAGCGGGTGAGAACGGTCGTGTCGGCTGGTTAACGGCAGTCCCATTGCGGCGAGCTGGTATGTCTCCGCCTGCTCTTGTATTCGAATTAAGTATCCGGTACACGTACGGATACACGATTGTCGCAGAAGGGTCGTCAAACGAAGCAGAAAGCAAGTCATAGACGTCGTCCCCGTAATGAGCTTCAACGACGGCTAGTTCAACAAGTGATCAAACAATATATAAAATAGAGATAGCTCACCGACGACGTGCTGAATGATGACCTTGATAGTCCTCAAAGGCATATCGCCACAGGGGACTTTATTTGTTGCCCGAGCACGCCATTCATTTGGAGGTATCGACTGCAAAAAGTGTTCAATGGCAGGGAACAACTCGACAGGATCCAGGTGTTGCTCGCTCAGGTCTTGCGGTATGTTTCTGGCCAACTTCCAGACACACTTCAACACTAGTTCCGCCACCTTGGATTCCTTCGATTCCGATGAGGTACCATTGCTTGGAAACGGCTTCACAATTTGGAGCAGGAGCGCAAACAATGCTCTAGATATAGCAAGAATTTGAGACACATTTGAAGATGGGGGACAACAACACACACCGGAATATCGACATTCTTCGGCCTGTCGCGAATAGTCGCAAGATGATCATATTGATGAAGCGGGACAGGTCTTTGACCTTCTTGACGGGGTTGTCGTCCGTTTCAAGAAGTCGCAGTGTCAACTCCTCTAATAACGATGTCAAAATATCGACTGTGAGCGATTCTGCCAGGAAAGCATGATCACAAAAGTTATTTAGGGTTTGTATTAGATGTTTTGCCAGCCGAAAATTGTCATCAGGTACAAGTTCATCTGGTCGATCAAAAACATGGGCCATCTGGAGTGTGATAGTCTCTATCAAGCCTTCAGTATGCTCCGCAAGTTCGCGATACTCAGGCGATGAGGGACCCGCCTCCGGTCCCACGGCCAAGGTTTTTTGGATTTTTTTGAGAGCATCAACGCTCCGAGTGGGATCGCTGCTGAGGATACTGGAGATAGTGATGGTAATATCGTCCGAGGTATTTGGCTGGACGGCATTTGCGTCAAGCTGCTGGACATTATATAAAGAATCGGAAGGCGCCACAGGAAGATGGGATGGAGCTGGGTCATCTAAACGTGTACCTTCATGCGATACCCCATTCGATGGAATCTGTGTAAAGTTGGCACGAGGACGTCCCAAACGCGAAGGTAGCATACTTTTCGGACGACCTATTCCCGTTGGAGACAAAGGAATAGCAACATGAGATACTGCAGGTTCTCGCGAGGTTCTGTTCGGGGGAGGGACATTCGAAGGAGTAGGTGAAGCCGATCTTAAAGTACGAGTAGGAGAATCCGGACGGGCTAATCTTGACATACCAGCAACGGAAGGACTGGCGGGTCGGGAAAGTCCAGCTATTCGTGAGGTGGCAGCTGGAGAGCCAGGCCGAGCGATGCCTGCAGTCAAACGAGCGACTTGCGCTGACGGGGCAGGGGCTTCATGTTTGTCAGTGTTGCTGGGTCCTGCAACACGACGCAAACGTTCCTCTAACTGCGTCTTGTCTTTGGGAGGCAATGGACCAACCAAGGACCACACTTTCTCTCCCACAAGGGTGTATGCCTCGCTGTGTAGTGATTTGAGTGGAGAAACTCACGCATCATCAACTGACTAACCTTAGGGTACCAAGTGCCGATTTGCGAACTTGGGAGTCCTTGTCGGCAAGCATTGAAGCTATCATAGGGAACGCCCTGGAGGGTTCGCATGCACCCATGCCTGAACGCTTTAGTATACCTCCTATCTCATCTAGAGTCCCTTGCCGTGTCTTGGCGATTTTAGAATTCAGGTCATGATAA
>Ga0210402_10002401_pt1 | contig 18304 bp, 17 predicted proteins | sample IncBWC7MmetaG_FD_161055 | JGI IMG/M metagenome (GOLD analysis project Ga0210402, IMG submission 161055) | Forest soil microbial communities from Barre Woods Harvard Forest LTER site, Petersham, Massachusetts, United States - Inc-BW-C-7-M | ecosystem: Environmental > Terrestrial > Soil >... | reverse complement strand
CCGAAACGCTGGCAGGATCGCGGCTGGCCTCCGTCGTCAGCCTGCGGAGCCGCGCGATCCCCGCCGCCAGCCGCGGCAGCGTGTCGAGCAGATGCCGATTGTTGGACCCGATCGGATACCACGCATCGCCGAAGCGGGCCGCACGGCGCAGCGACGGTCCACTTTCCCCGCCGACCCAGATGGGCGGGTGCGGTCGCTGCACCGGTCGCGGCTGGAAGATCAGATCGGCGAACCTGGCGTAGCGTCCCTCAAATCGCGCATGCTCGTCGGTCCACAGCGCGCGGAACGCCTCCAGGTACTCGTCTGTAACTGCGCCGCGTTCGGCGAACGGCGTGGCCACGACGGCATCGAATTCCGCCTTCAACCATCCGGCGCCGATGCCGACGACGAGACGTCCCTCGGACAGAACGTCGATCGTTGACAGCATCTTGGCGGCAAGCACGGCCGGACGGTGCGGCACCACCATGACGGCGAGAACCAACCTTATGCGCGAGGTCTTCGCGGCGATGAAGGCGGTGGCGGTGAGTTGCTCGTGGCGCTCGGTGGGCGAGTTGGACATGAACTCGCCGGACTCGGAATACGGGTATCCGGGGACGCTCATGTCAGGTAGTACGACATGATCGGTAAGGGTAAGATAATCGTAGCCGAGGGCTTCGCCCTCCTGCGCGATGCGCGTGAAGCTGCGCGGGCTGGAGGTGGGACCGCTGATCGGCAGGTTGAAGCCAAGCTGCATGATGTTCTCCGATGTCATTGCGCCGCGACGGTCGCCGCGGCGCAGGCGTGGTCAAGAAGTTGCTCGCCGGCGCCCCAGTTGCCGGTCGCCGGCGTGGCGTGGCCGGCGAGCAGCACGAAGCCGTCCTTGCCCTGGAAGCTGTCGCCGATCACCACCAGCGTTTCATGCGCCATGTCGGAGCGCGCGCCGGCCACGCCGTCCGCCAGCAGAACGAACGGATTGATCGCGCCGAGTTCAGCTTGTTCTACCCGCATTGCCATGTAGTCGTGGCCGACAAGCGGCACCGGGAAACGCGACCAATGCGTTCCGATGGCTGCGGCGTGCTCGCGCAATGCCGCGTGAACGTCGAGGCGAATGCAGTCGATATGGATGTGCAGTTGGTTCTGCGTGCGTCCGCTGATCGAGTTGATCGCCAGCCCGATCATGTCACGCGGCAGATGCCGCCGCACGCGGTCTTCAACGAAGCTGCGTGCCTGCCAGGCGTCGGCCCAGTAGTTCGGCGCGCTCGGCGAAAGAACATCGGCGCTTTCGATGCCGCTCATGCGGGTGGTCGGGATGAGCAGGAATTGCGTGTTGCCTATGAGGTCCTTGAGCACGGCATAGCCGCCGGCAAGGTTGACCTCCGCACAGGGCACGGGTGAGTGATTCTGCTTCTGGTCCGCGACGCACTGTTCGCTCACGATATGCCACAGCGCGTTGGCATCGGCGGATGCGGGACGTGGTGCGGCGGACAATGCCAATGCACCGAATAACGATACGCGCCACACCCTTTTCCAAGGTCTGCTCACATCCGCACCGCGCGGCACAAGCACCTCCAGCAGGGACACCATTCCCCGTCGCATGATCCGCTCACATCATTGCCAGAGACGCGAGCGTGTGCCCGCCCGCGGGTGGCGTCAAATCGTCCGCGTCGTCTGCACGGCCATCGACAATGCAGCCTGGCCAAGCACAGCCGAGCCAAGCAACACGACTGCCACGGTCAGCACCGAACCCGGATTCCAGGTCTCGACGATTACCGTGCAGAACGCGCCGTACGCCATCTGCGTGAAGCCGTACAGTCCTGACGCAGCGCCGATCGCATGCGAATTGACGCTGACCGCGCCGGCCAGCGCGAATGGACTGGCCATTCCGGCGCCAACCATGAACAGCGCTACAGGTGCGATCACCGTCGCAACGCTGAGCATCCCGGCGAGATCGGCAAGCATGAACAGCGCCGCCCCGGCGATGGCGAACGAATTTGCAAGCCGTAACGCCACCTGCGTCCTGATCCGACCCGCCACGCGGTTCGCCAGGAAGCTGCCCGCGGCAACGCCAGCCATCAGCAGCAGATAGTAGAGCCCGACACGTTCCGTAGGCTGGTGCAGCAGATCGATAAGGATGAACGGCGAGGCGGCCATGAATGCGTAGAACGACGTCGTGGTGAACGCGCCGCCCAGCACGTAGCCGCAGAATGCGCGCGAACGGAACAGGCGGATCGAGCCGATCAGCATCGATGCGCGGGTGCCCGATTGCACGCGGTTGGTTTCCGGCAGCAGCAGCACGGCCAGCACCAGCGTCACCGCACCGACGATGGCAAGCAGTGCGAAGGCCGCCCGCCAGCCGAACCAGGCGGTGGCGTATCCGCCGAGCACCGGCGCGATGGCGGGCGCCATTGACATCACCATGGTCAGCATCGCGAGCTGTGCCGCCGCGCGGTCCGGCGCCGCCGAATCGCGTACGATCGCCCGACCGAGCACCAGACCGGCACATGCGCCGATCGATTGCAGGATGCGCGCGATCACCAGGGCCCATGCGGTTGGCGCGGCTGTCGTGGCTATGCCGGCGAGCGTGAACAGCGCCAGCCCGCCGAGCAGTACCGGCCGTCGGCCGAACCGGTCGGAGATGGGCCCGTACAGCAACTGGCCGATCGCCAACCCGATGAGATACAGCGTGATCGTGAGCTGTATCGCACCGGCCGAGACGCCCAGCCCGCGGGCCGTGTCAGGCAAGGCGGGGATGATCAGGTGCATACCCAGCGTGCCGCAGGCGGTGATCGCCACGATCAGCGCGAAGGGTGCGCGGTCCCGTCTGCCGTACGGCGGCGTTCTGTGCCACTCCATGCCCGCCAGGTTCCTTCGAGGCCGTTCAATGCCGATGCCAAGCACGGATGCAAACGCGCTGCCAAACTCTGCTGGAGAGCGGCGCTGGGGCCTGGCGGCGGCCATCGCCTCGGTCACCGTGTTCGGTCTCAGCATCGGCCAGGGTGCACCGCTGCTGCCGCTGCTGCTGGAGGCGCGCGGCACCAACGTGGCGCTGAACGGGCTGAATGCCGGCGCTGCGTTCGTGGGGGTCATCGTGGGGCCGCTGCTGGCGCCACGCTGCGTGCGGTGGCTGGGGATCCGCAATTTCATGCTGGTGTGCTTCGGCATCGACATTGCCCTCACGCTCGCGCTGAAGGCGTTCGACGGCATCGCGGCGTGGTTCGTGCTGCGCGCTCTGCTGGGCCTGGTCGGCTCGAGTGTCTTCACCACAGGCGAGGCGTGGATCAATCTGCTCGCCGGCGACAAGGGCCGAGGCCGCATCATCGGCGTGTATGCCGCGGCGCTGTCGGCGGGGTTCGGCACCGGGCCGCTGGTCCTGTCGCTCACAGGCATCCAGGGGTGGTCGCCGTTTGTCGTCAATGCCGCGATCACCGCGGTAGCGGCACTGCCGCTGCTCGGTGCCGGAGATGGGACGCGTGGCTTCGGCAGGGAACGCGGCGCCAACCCGCTGAGGATGTTCGCCCGCGCGCCGCTCATCGTCGGTGTCGTGGCGATATTCGGTCTGTTCGAGGCGGCGCTGATGGCATTGCTGCCGATCTGGGGCGTGCGGATCGGATTCAGCGTGCGTACGGCCGCCGCAACTTTGACGGCGGTATATTTCGGCTCGATCGTGCTGCAGGTGCTGATCGGCTGGCTGTCCGACCGGCTTTCCCGGATTGCTGCGTTGCGACTGTGCAGCGTCGTGGGGCTGGTTGGGGCGGTTATGCTGCTGAACGTGCCGGCCTCGCCGCTGGTGCTGTTTGGCCTGCTGTTCGCGTGGGGCGGGGTGGCGTCGGGGATCTATCCGGTGGCGCTCAGCATGGCGGGCGATCGGTTCCGTGGCGGCGATCTCGTGAGCGTCAATGCGGCGATGATCATAGCGTATGGGCTGGGCGGCCTGGCGGGGCCGGCGATGGGCGGAGCGGCAATGGACATGCGCAACCCGCAGGGGCTGCTGTGGCTGTTCGTGATGCTGTTCGCTGGATTGCTGGCGGCCACCTGTTGGGTGTTCGGACGTGGGCGCAGGCTTGATCGTACGACAGAATAGCTACAGGACTTCATGGCAGCTCCTACGCCACCTGGGATCAAGAAAGCGGAAACGCAAATGAACGCCGATAAGGAGGGATGCACGCGAAGGCAATGAGGTGGACCCCAGCGGTCAATGTCCAACCCGATGGCGGTGCGAGCGCGCTATCCGCGTGCATCCCTTCTTATTAGCGTGCATCTGCGTTTCAACTTCCTGTTGCGTGATCAAGGGCGAGACCGACGCGGGGGCACTAAAGCAGATCCGCCACCGCCGCACGGTACCGCGTGATCGCCGCCAGGTGCTCGGCCGCACTACGGCCGTCGATACGTTTGTGATGACCGCTCACATAGGTGGTGTGTGCTGTCACATGCGTCACGCCGGCCTGCTTCCAGAACGCGAACTCGCGCCGCCAGTCGTCTTCGTTGCCGCCGCCCAGGGATGTCCACACCTCGATTCCCATCCGCGACGGATCCCGTCCCGCCTCACGGGTCATCCGCCGCAGCTTTTCGAACGTGGCCAGCGCGGTGTCGTTCGGCGGGTAGGCCAGCGGCATGAAGCCGTCGCCGTACTTCGCCGCGCGGCGGAATGTCGCATCGGCGTGGCCACCGTACCAGATCGGCACGCGGCCCGACGCCGGGCGTGGGTTGATGCCGGCATCTTCGATGCGGTGGAAGTCGCCGGCGAAGCTGACATGCAATTCGGCCCATAGCGCCTGCATCACCCGGACCTGCTCCTCGGACCGCTTGCCGCGGTTATGAAAATTCTCGTTCAGGCCGATGAATTCCACCTCGTTCCAGCCGACGCCGATGCCGAGGCGGAACCGTCCGCCGCACAGCACGTCGAGGCTTGCCGCCTGCTTCGCCACCAGGACCGCCTGGCGTTGTGCCAGGATCAGCACGCCGACGGCGAAGCCGATGCGCTGGGTGCAGCCGGCGAGGAAGCCGAACAGCACGAATGGGTCGTGGTATGGGTTGGCGGTGGTGCCGACGCGGCGCCCGCCATGGTCTGCCGCCGGGTTGACCCCGAGCACATGGTCGGGCGCGATCAGATGGGCGTAGCCGAGCCCCTCCGCGGCCTGTGCGTAGTCGCGTAGTACCGTTGCGCCTGTGCCGATATCGGCCACTGGCAATGACGCTCCGAGTTGCATGGTTGGCTCCTCCAAATCTGATTGCGGGCAAGGCAGCGGGGCATCGGGCCCATTGGTTACGATTGACAGTGACAGCGGCGTCTATTCGGTTGGTCTGGTCTGGCTAAGGAGACAGAAATGCCTATCGTCAACATGCTTGAGGCCAAGTCCAGCCTCTCCCGGCTGGTGGAATCGGTCGAGAGCGGCAGCGAAGCCGAAATCATCATCGCCCGCAACGGCCGGCCGGCGGCGAGGCTGGTGGCAATCAAGGCCCCCCGCGCAGGCAATCGGATCGGCGTCGCCAAAGGCAGGTTCACGGTGCCCGATGACATCGATGCCGATGCAGCCTTGGTTGCCGCGCTGTTCCGCGGGCGCGGCGAGTGAGGCTGCTGCTCGACACGCGCATCGCGCTATGGGCCGTTGCCGATGATCGGAGACTTTCGGCCAAGGCGCGCACTCTGATCGTCGACCCGGCCAATGAGATCGTGGTGAGTGCGGCGAGCCTCTGGGAGATTGCCATCAAGCACGCGCTCGCCCGTGGCTCGCCGAATGACATGCCGATATCCGCACCCGAGGCGCTCGGTTATTTCCGGGAAGCCGGTTATGAATTGCTGGATATCTCTCCAGCGCATGTCATCGCCATCGAAACATTACCGACCTTGCATGCCGATCCGTTCGATCGGATCCTGATCGCACAGGCGCTGAACGTGCCGCTCCGACTTCTGACGCACGATCCCAAAGTGGCCAGCTACAGCGACTCCATCATCGCAGTCTGACCGCCGGCTTCCCCCGCGCGCGTTGACGCCAACCGCCATTGCGTTCAGCCTTTTCCAGCCAACAGCAGACGGACATCCGAGGGGGAAACGCCAATGCCGCTACCGGCAGACACCGATGCCACCACGCCGAAATACCTGCGCGACAAATACGCCATCGTGGGCGTCGGCGAGACCACCTACACGCGCGGTTCCGGCAAGACCACCCGCGCAATGGGCACCTTTGCCGTGCGCGCCGCAATGCTCGACGCCGGCATGAAACCCACCGACATCGACGGCATGCTGTCCTACTCGGGCAACGATTCCACCCCGTCGCCGTTCCTCGCCGGCGATCTCGGCATCCGGCTCAACTTCTTCATGGACGTGAACGGCGGCGGTTCGTCCACCGAGGCGCTGATCGGCATCGCCATCGGCATCATGGAAGCCGGGATGTGCAAGTGCGTCGCGATCTTCCGGTCGATGAACGGCTATTCGCAGGTGCGCATCGGCGGCACCGGCGCGCGCTCGGCCGCACCGGTGAACGGCGACGCGCTGCACAGCCGTGCCTATGGCTGGCAAAGCGCCGGGCAGATGTTCGCGCCGACTTTCATGCGCCACATGTACGATTACGGTACTACGCCTGAGCAGGTGGCGATGGTGAAGGTGGTGCACTCCGAGCACGCATCAAACAATCCAAAGGCGTTCTACAAAAAGCGCTACACCGTCGATGACGTGATCAACAGCCGCATGATCTGCAAGCCGCTGCACTTGCTCGACTGCTGCGTCGAGACCGACAACGCGACCTGCGTCATCGTCACGCGTGCGGACCGTGCGCGCGACCTGCGCCATACGCCGGCGATGATCCGCGGCGTGGTCGGGCGGTGCAGCAAGCCGCGCACCGACATGCACTACCAGCACGGGCCGATCTCGCGCGTCGCCGGCTACTATGCGAAGGACATCCTGTGGCCGAACTCGGGCGTGGGGCCGGAGGACATCGACGCCGTCGGGGCGTATGACGCGTTCACCTTCACCTCGATGCTGCAACTCGAGGATTACGGGTTCTGCAAGAAGGGCGAGGGCGGCCAGTACGTTTCGTCCGGCATCACGCGTCTCGGGGGAAAACGGCCGCAGAACACCTCGGGCGGCCATCTGTGCGAGGGCTACACGCACGGCATGAACATGGTGATCGAAAACGTGCGCCAACTCCGCCACGATGCCGATGATTCGTGTCCCGTCGGGCCGGACGGCAAACGGCAGCACACCTTCGACTATCGCGAGGGCGGCTGCCGCCAGGTGCGCAACATCGAGGTGACCGCCAATCTGGGCTGGGCCAATCCGATGACCGGATCGGCCATGGTCATGCGGCGCGGCTGAAGGGGAGGAACGGGACATGGCAACGCGGTCCGAGTATCTTGGCATGGCGCTGTCGATCGATGATCTGGACGGCGAGAACCTGGAATATTTTCGTCACTGTGCGGACCACGATTTTCATCTGCAGCAGTGCGATGACTGCAAGCTGCTGCGCTATCCGCCGACCACCGCATGCCCGTGGTGCACTTGTTTGACGTCGACCTGGACACGGGTGGAGGGGAAGGGCGAGGTGCACTCCTACGAAGAAGTGCATCATGGGATCCAACCTGCGTTCCAGGCACGCGTGCCGTACATGGTGCTGCTGGTGGAACTCGACACGCAGAAGGCGAAGCCGACCGAGTACGAGGCGTTGCGTGTGGTCGGTAATCTGACGACCACGGATGGAATACTGGCGCCGCCGGACATGGTGAAGCGGGTCGGGATAGGCTCGCGTATGCGCATGGTGTTCAGCGACGTTGGGTCCGGGATTTCGCTACCGCAATGGACGATCGACGATGCCGCGGCGCAACCGGCGAAGCCCTGGCGCTATCCGCGCGAATAGTACAAAGAGCGAGGTTTACGGCTATACTGAATATAGACTCGTTCTTTAGCTAATCTTCCTTGCCGTCTACTTTGTTGTTACCATACTGTTATTGCCGGCGCTGCGCGGGATCTTCTTTCTTCCGCGCAGCAGTGCATGCTCCTGTCGCCGGACATACAGCCATGCGACCAGCAACGCCGCCACTGCGATCACGCCGATCGCTATCCCCACCGGTCCGGCCACGTGCTTTGCTTCATGTCCCAGCGCATAGGCGCCAAAGCCATAGAGTCCGGCCCAGACGACGCTGCCGACGACGTTCGCCGCCATGAACCGCGGCCACGGCATGTGATTGGCACCGGCCAGCAGGCCAGCGATGGTGCGAAGCAGCACGACGAAGCGGGATACGATGATGACCTTCACGCCGTGGCGGCGGAACAGGGCTCGACCGAAGGCAAGCCGCCGGTTGGTCAGGCCGATATAGTGGCCGTAGCGGCGCAACAGCCGAAAACCGACCCCCCAGCCAATCCAGTAACCGGCAGCCTGACCGATGATCGCACCCAACGAGGCGAATAGGACGACGAGACCGATATTCAACTGATGTGTCGTGCCAGCCAGCACGGCGGACGCAATCAGAACGGTCTCGCCAGGCAGCGGCAGACCGACGCACTCGAGACCGATGACGATGGCTAGTACGGAATAGCCGTACGTGTGCAGTAGCTCGATGAGATGGTGCGGTGAGAAGAATTCCATGCGCGGTCCAGTATTGTCGGAAAGGAGGGGTCAGGCGTGGGCTGCGCAGTCGCTGCACTTGGTTGCTATAAGGTCCTGCGAGCGCTGTGCAACAAGGTGCAAGGCAATGGTTGAGCGTTTTGACGTGGTGGTGGTAGGCGGCGGCCATGCCGGATGCGAGGCCGCGGCAGCCGCGGCGCGAATCGGCGCATGCACACTGCTTCTGACCCATCGGCTGGATACCATCGGGGAGATGTCGTGCAATCCATCGATCGGGGGCATCGGTAAGGGACACCTCGTGCGCGAGGTTGATGCGCTGGACGGCCTGATGGGCCGGGCCGCGGATGCGGCTGGCATACACTTCAAGCTGCTGAACCGGAGCAAGGGTCCGGCGGTCCGCGGCCCCAGGGCACAGGCGGACCGGCGGCTCTACCGAGCAGCTGTTCAGCGATTGCTGGCGGAGACTGTCGGGTTGACCGTCCGGGAGGCGTCCGTCGAGGATCTCCAGATCGGGCCGGATGGGCGGCTAACCGAGGTCTTGTGCGGCGGCGGAACTCGGATCCGTTGTGGTGCCGCGGTGCTGACGACAGGCACGTTTCTGCGCGGCATGATCCACATCGGCGAGCGCCACTACCCGGCTGGAAGGGCGGGAGAGGGACCCTCGGTTGGGTTGGCGCTGACGCTGTCGCGGCTTGCCCTGCCGCTCGGACGCCTGAAAACGGGGACACCGCCACGGCTCGATCGGCGGACGATCGACTGGGACGGGCTGGCAGCAGACGCGGGCGACGCCGTGCCGGAACCGTTCAGCACGTTGACCGAGCAGATCATCAACCCGCAGGTGGAATGTCGGATCACTGCCACCACGCCAGCAACCCACGCGGTAATCCGGGCCAATCTGCACCGTTCGGCAGTGTACGGCGGGCAGATCGGGGGCGTCGGTCCGCGCTATTGTCCCTCGATCGAGGACAAGATCGTGCGGTTTGCCGGGCGCGAGCACCACAACATATTCCTGGAGCCGGAGGGGCTGGACGATGACACGGTATACCCCAACGGCATTTCGACCAGCCTTCCCGAAGAGGTGCAGCAGGAGATCCTCACAACCATCCCGGGTCTCGAACGCGCCGTCATGACTCGGGCAGGCTATGCAGTTGAATACGATTACGTCGATCCGCGCGCTCTGACGCCCTGGCTGGAGGTGCGACGGCTTCCAGGACTTTTCCTGGCCGGGCAGATCAATGGCACGACCGGATATGAAGAGGCCGCCGCCCAGGGCGTCATGGCAGGGATAAACGCTGCGCGCCAAGCCGGCGGGAGTGCGCCGGTGACACTCGATCGCGCCGAGGCGTATATCGGCGTCCTTATCGATGATCTGACGACGCGCGGCGTCAGCGAACCCTATCGGATGTTCACATCGCGCGCCGAGTACCGCCTGACATTGCGGGCGGATAACGCCGATCTTCGCCTGACGGAAAAGGGGGCAGCCTGGGGGTGTATTGGTACCACGCGAGCGGAATCCTTCACTGCGCACAGCGCCAGTCTGGGGGTAGCGCGCGAGCGTGCGAAGGTCGAGGGCGGCTGCCCTGCGGACCTTGCGCGGCAGGGCATAGTCGTGCGGTCTGATGGCCGCTGGAGATCGGTGCTGGATTTGCTGGGCTACGACGGTGTGGATACCGCAACACTCGCGGTCGCATATCCCTGGTTGCAGGCACTCCCGGCGCGCGCACTGGTCCAATTGCAGACGGAAAGCCGCTACGCGGGATATCTGCCACGCCAGCAGGCGGATATCCGGTCGTTCCGGAAGGAAGAGGCGGTCGCGCTGACTGGTGTAACCTTCGGGGAAGTTGGTGGCCTGTCGAGAGAGCTGCGGGACAAATTGACTGCGGCGCAGCCGGTGTCGTTGGGGGCGGCGTCTCGCATTGAAGGCATGACCCCTGCCGCACTGGCGGCCGTCGCCGCACATGTCCGCAAGCACCGTGGCGGGTCTTCAGCCGCGGCGGCGTAAAGCGTTTCACGTGAAGCACCATTCGATGTTCAATGACGTTCCACGTGAAACGCAGGCCGAACTGGACCGGTTCATCGCATTACTCTTGCGATGGAACTCCACTGTGAACCTGGTGGCGCGTGCCGATGAGCCGTTCCTTTGGGACCGACATATTGCCGATTCGCTGCAATTGGTTCCACTCATGCAGCCGAGGTCCGAACGTGCGATTGATCTTGGCTCTGGCGCAGGTTTTCCCGGGCTGATTCTCGCCCTCGTTACGGGTGTCCCGTTCGACCTTATCGAGGCCGATCAGCGCAAAGCCGCCTTCCTGCGGGAGGCAGCTCGCTTGACTGGCGCCCCGGTCCAGATTCACCCCATCCGTATCGAGGCCGCCAATCTGCCGCCCGCCCCACTGATCACGGCGCGCGCGGTCGCGGTTCTGCCCAGGTTGTTGGCACTGGCTGCCCCATTGCTGGCGCCCGACGGCATGTGTCTGTTTCTGAAGGGTGCCAATGTGGATGCGGAATTGACGCACGCGGCGACACAGTGGCAGATGCAGGCGGATGGAATTCCCAGCCGCACAGCCCCCGACGCCCGCATCCTTAGGATCACCCGGCTCAGCCGTGTCGCTCGCACAGTCTGAGCCAGTCCAGACAGACCAGCCGACGGAGCGCAGGGCGCACATTCTCGCCATTGCCAATCAGAAGGGCGGCGTCGGCAAGACCACAACCGCCATCAACCTCGCGACCGCGCTGGCGGCGGTGGGTGAAACCGTTCTGCTGATCGATCTCGACGCGCAGGGAAACGCCTCAACCGGTCTTGGGATCGCCCGAACTGACCGCGCGACCGGCTGCTATCGGATGCTCACCGACCATCTGCCCCTCGCCCAGGCAATTCGTGCCACCGGCATTGCCAATCTATCGCTGATCACGGCTGAGGCCGACCTCGCCGGCGCAGAAATCGAACTGGTCAGCCTCGATCGTCGCGAATTCCGCCTGCGGGACGCTCTCGCCGAACTGCGCACTGACCTCAGCGTGTACAGCTTCGTACTGATCGATTGTCCGCCAAGCCTGGGCTTGCTCACGTTGAACGGCCTCGTGGCGGCCGATGCCGTCCTCGTGCCGTTGCAGTGTGAGTTCTATGCGCTGGAAGGTATCAGTGGACTGATTCGAACGATCGAGATGGTCAGGCGCGGGCTCAATCCCTCCCTGCGTCTGCAAGGCATCGTGCTAACCATGTTTGATCGGCGCAACAACCTGTCAGAGCTTGTGGCTGCGGATGCCCGAGGTTTCTTCGGCCCGACCGTTTACGAGACAGTGATTCCACGCAATATCCGCATTTCCGAGGCCCCAAGCCACGGGAAACCAGTGCTGCTCTATGATTTCCGCTCACCGGGAGCCCAGGCCTATGTCCGGCTTGCCGGTGAGGTCCTGCGGCGGCAGCGCGTCACCGAGACCCATCCAGGGAACCCCGAATGAGCGCCAAGGAGATCGGCCCACGACTCGGCCGGGGCCTCGCCGCACTGCTCGGCGATGCCGCCGTCCAGCCGCCGCCATCTGCCGGTTCCGTCCGCCAGTTGGCGCTCGATCAACTCGAGCCCAATCCCTTCCAACCCCGCTCCACAATGGACCAGGGCGCGCTCGACGAGCTCGCCCAATCCATCCGGTCCCGCGGGATTCTCCAGCCGCTGCTCGTCCGCCCGCATCCGACCGAGCCAGGTCGATTTCAAATCATTGCCGGGGAGCGTCGCTGGCGCGCCGCGGGGGCCGCCGGACTGCACGAGGTGCCGACGCTCGTCCGCGAATTGGCGGACACGGACGCCGCCGCCGTCGCCCTGGTCGAGAACCTGCAACGCCAGGATCTCAATGCGATCGACGAGGCCGAGGGCTATGAGCGCCTCATCAACCAGTTCGGCCTGACCCAGGAGGCTGTCGGCCAGGCCATCGGCAAATCCCGCAGCCACGTCAGCAACACGCTGCGGTTGCTGAATCTGCCGACCACGATCAAGGAAGCGCTCCGCAACGGCGTCATCTCAGCCGGTCATGCGCGCGCCCTGTTGGCTCACGAGGAACCTGAGATAGCGATGCGCGACGTGGTCAATCGGCATCTTTCGGTCCGTCAGACCGAGGCACTTGCGGCGCGCAAGCCGACACCGACGACATCGCCAACAACAACGCCTGAGCGCAACCCAAATATTGCTGCACTCGAGCATCGCCTGACAGAGCGCCTCGGCCTCCGCGTCCGGATTACTTTCGACGGCAGCGGAGGAACCGTGCACATCCGCTATGCTGATCTTGACCAGTTGGACGGTTTACTGAACAGCGTTCTACTTGATCAGTAATGCATAAATATAAATCTACGCTATTTTTAGGCTCGACTTTTTGCTCTCGCTGCTCTCCCAGCCGCGGCCCTCCGCGCCACCACCAGAATTGCGTTGCGGGACAGCACGAGATCGGGGGCCCCGGTGCGCTTGCAGGTCCGCTCGGCCTCGGCGAGCGCCGCCATGGCCGCCATCAGTCCGACTGACGACCAAAGCCCTAATGCCTGTGTGAAAGCGCCCATCCGCCGGAAAAACACCGGAGGCCGAGCCGATTTCGTCGCTTCGGCTGCGGGCAGGCCGTCGTCGGCCAATAGCCGCGCCCGGTGCAGGCGCTGGAGATGCATCAGCGCTGCCCGCAGCACGCCGACGGGTGTCGCACCTTCGGCAATCGCCAGTTCCAGCGCCCGGTCGGCCAACGCCACATCGCCCTCGGTCGCGGCGAACAGCGCGTCGTCCAGCGACAGCCCGGCAAGATCGCCCACACACGCCAGCGCCGCATCGAGGTCCACCTGCCCGCCAGGGCCGACATACAGGGCGAGCTTCTCCAGTTCCTGCCGGGTCGATGCCCGATCCGCTCCCAATTGCGCCGACAGCCAGGCCAATGCATCACGGTCGACGGTCACACCCGCCTCGTTCAGCACACTCCGGATCGTCTCCTCGAGCGCGCGTCCCTCCTCCGGGTAGCAGGCGATTGCCGCCGCGTCGGGCGCTGCTTCGACCAAGCTGCGCAGCCGTGATCGCGGCGGCAGCGCCGATGCCTCCAGCACGACGAGGGCAGGTGCGGCACCCTTCAATATCGTCGTCACCGCAGCGGCCGCGGCGTCGGTCGCGTCCCTCAGCCGCACGACCCGCCGCCCCCCGGTCAATGGCAGGGACGCGGCCTCATCCGCCAGACGCCCCACTTCGTCCCGTGTCAGCTCCGCCACCAAAAATGGATCGTCCACGGCTCCGGCCACAGACCGCACGAGAGCCGATGCGCGGTCACGCATCATCCCGGCGTCCTCGCCATACAGCAGAACGACGCGGCACGCGCCCGGATCGCGAAGGAACGCAGCCACGCGCTGCGGCGACAGCTTCACGCTGTCTCAGCCAGTCGCCGCCGCACGCCTGCGGAAAAAGATCGCGAGCTGCATGGTAATCTGATCGGCTACTGCTCCGGCCACTCGCTTCTGCAACGCCTCGTTTTCAAGGTCTGCGCCGAAGTACTGCTCGTCGAAGATATTCACGGCGTCCATCGCCTTCGCGAAGCCACTGGTCACCCTGGTGCGGCCGACATCCTGTGCCGATAAGGTCCAATTGGCATTGCCGGTCTCACGGAGGCGGGTCGCAATGTCGTTCTGTTGCACGGCAATCCCTTCGGCAGCGATCCAGAATGACACCTTCAGATCGTAGCGTCGCGCCACCCCGCTCGAGCCCCGTTCCAGCCGGTCTTGCAATGCCTGACGCAGTAGCTGGCCCGGCCGATCCGGTATTATCGCGACCTGGATTGCCGCGAGCTCACGTTGCGCCGCACCGGCGGCACCCGAAGCCGTCGGCATGTAAACCGGCTGAAAGCCGCAGCCGGATAGACCAGCGCCAGCGGCCAGCGCCAGCATACGCCGCCGCGGCAGGCACACCGTCATCCTGCGACCACGAAGTTTACGATCCGGTTCGGCACGTAGATCTCCTTGACGATCCGCTTGCCTTCCAGCGCGCGCGCGACATTCGGCTCGGTCTTTGCCAGCTGGATCGCCCTTGCGGCCGCGGCGCCCGGAGGCATTGATATCGTGCCGCGCAGTTTGCCCATGACCTGCACGGCAACCGTCACGGTGTCCACTACCAGGAGGTCGGGGTCCGCCTCCGGCCATGGCAACTCGGCCACGAGGCGGTCCGTTCCCGGGTTCAACCGGACATGCATCTCTTCCGCGAGGTGCGGCATCATTGGCGAGATCAGTCGAGCCAGCATCTCCACGGCCTCGCGCCGCGCCCACACAAGGCCGATCTCCGTCGGATCGCTCGTGCGTTCGTCGTCGGCGATCGCATTGGCCAACTCGTACAGCCGCGCCACGGCCACATTGAATGCGAAACTGTCGAGCGCCTCGCCCACTGCTGCGATCGTGCGATGGGTCACGCGCCGGAGCGCCCGCGCGGCCTCGCCGAATGCGTCCGGTTGCGCCGGCACGACCGGGTCCAGACCCTCCACCAGGCGAAACACCCGCTGGGTGAAGCGGAACGCGCCAGCGACGCCGCCCTCGGTCCACTCCATGTCGCGCTCGGGCGGATTATCCGACAGGATGAACCAGCGCGCGGTATCGGCACCGTAGCGGTCAATAATCGCCCCCGGGTCCACCGTGTTGCGCTTCGACTTGCTCATCGCCTCCACGCGACCAACCACCACGGGCTCGCCAGTCGAGCGGTGCGTCGCGGTGCCGTCCGGCAGCTTCGCCACCTCGTCCGGATAGAGCCACATGCCGTTCGACCCCGGCGCGTCGCGATAGCTCTCGTGCGTCACCATGCCCTGGGTGAACAGGCCGGCGAACGGTTCGTCCATGTCGAGATGGCCCGTGCGCTTCATCGCCCGGGTAAAGAAGCGCGAGTAGAGCAGATGCAGAATCGCATGCTCGATGCCGCCGATGTACTGATCGACGGGCATCCAGTGGTCGACGGCCTCCCGCACGACCGGCGTGTCCGCCCGCGGGCTGCAGAACCGTGCGAAATACCAGGCGCTGTCGACGAACACGTCGAACGTGTCGGTCTCCCGCCGCGCCGGCTTGCCGCAGCGCGGGCAGGCGACGTGCTTCCAGGTCGGATGGTGGTCCAGCGGATTGCCCGGGCGGTCGAACGTCACATCGTCGGGCAGTTTCACCGGCAATTGGTCGTCGGGCACCGGCACCACGCCGCAGTCGCCGCAATGGATCACCGGGATCGGGCAGCCCCAGTAGCGCTGCCGGCTTACGCCCCAGTCGCGCAGCCGCCAGTTCACCTCGCCATGCCCCGCACCGAGGCGTTCCAGCTCCGCGATGACCGCCCGCTTGGCCGCCTCGACGTCGAGCCCGTCCATGAAGCCCGAATTGAAGATGGTGCCGGGACCGACATAGGCCTCGCTGCCGATGCTGAAAGTCGCCGGGTCGGCGCCGGGCGGCAAAACTACCGGCACCACGCCCAGGCCGTATTTGCGCGCGAAGTCGAGGTCGCGCTGATCGTGCCCGGGGCAGCCGAAGATCGCGCCGGTGCCATATTCCATCAGCACGAAGTTGGCGATCCACACCGGAAACGATACCGGCTGCCCGGCCGCATCCTTCAGGAACGGATGCGCGACCCGGAGCCCGGTGTCGTAGCCCTGCTTCTCGGCGGTCTCGATCACCGCCTCGCTGGTGCCGAGACGCCGGCATTCGGCAACGAATGCCGCGGCCGTCGGATCACGCGCCGCCACCGCGGCCGAGAGCGGATGCTCCGGCGCCAGAGCGAGGAACGACATGCCGAACAGCGTATCGGGCCGCGTCGTGTAGACCTCGACATCGGCGATACCGCTCTCGGGCGGTGCGAGCGCAAAGTTCACCCGCGCGCCCTCGCTGCGGCCGATCCACCGCGCCTGCATCAGCCGCACGCGCTCCGGCCAGCGGTCGAGCGTGTCCAGCGCGGCCAGCAATTCATCAGCGTACTCAGTGATCTTCAGGAACCACTGGCTGAGCCGCTTCTTCTCCACCAGCGCACCGGACCGCCAGCCGCGGCCGTCGATCACCTGCTCATTCGCCAGGACGGTGCCATCGACCGGATCCCAGTTGACCCAGCTCTCCTTGCGCTCGACCAGGCCGGCGCGCAGGAAATCCAGGAACAGCTTCTGCTGCTGGCCGTAGTACTCCGGATCGCAGGTGGCGAACTCGCGCTCCCATTCCAGCGACAGACCCATCCGCAGCAACTCGGCGCGCATGGCGGCGATGTTCTCGCGGGTCCATTTCGCCGGATGGATGCCGCGCTCGCGCGCCGCGTTCTCCGCCGGCAGGCCGAACGCGTCCCAGCCCATCGGATGCATCACTGCGTAGCCGCGTGCCCGCTTGTAGCGAGCCACCACGTCGCCGAGTGTGTAGTTGCGCACATGGCCCATGTGGATCTTCCCGCTGGGATAGGGGAACATCTCCAACACATAGTACTTCGGCTTGCCGTCCATCGGCACGTCGGCCACGCGGAAGCAGCCGCGCTCGGCCCAGGCGCGCTGCCAGCGAGGTTCGGCCTCACGGAAGTCATAGCGTGGCACGTCCGCGGCGCCAGGGGGGGCGACGGGGGCAGTGTGTGTCAAACTCTCGGCCATCGGCAATCGGTCTGTTGCAGTGTCTGCCTGTATCCGTCGCGAGCGCCTGTCGCGCAAGGGGCCTGCCGCGGCGTGTGTTTCGCCGGGCCACGATGCCTCACTGCGCCAACACTTGAGAAGAAATCGCCTGCATCGCTCGTGTGTTCAGCCCGAAGGCCGTCTGTTTTTGGTCAGACAGCGAAGCCGTGCCGTGCCCGGCAGTCGATCTGGGATGGGCCGGTGGCGGCGCGGGTACCCACGAACTGCCGAAGGAGCTGCTCCGTCAGCGGCGCGGGTTTCGCCCGGTCGTCGTCAACTGTTGGCCAGTGATTGTTCCCGCAACTCGCGAGCACGGGACAAAACCTTGTTCTCGATCTCGCCGATGGTGACCGGGCTTACTCCCGAATCGACCCACTGCCCGTTCTGCAGCACCTGGCGGAAGATCGTCACGCGAACCCCGTCGCTCCGCAGTTCCCGGCCGAGGATATAGGCGGTGGCCTTGAAGCGTTCTCCGGAGGTGGCAGCCGGCGTGTACCAGTCCGTGATGATCACGCCGCCAAATGGATCAGCCGATGCAAGCGGCATGAAGCTGAGCGTATCGAGGGCGCCACGCCACAGATACGCGTTCACGCCAAGGGCTCCGCCGCCTCCTGCCCCATTGTCGCCTGGCTTGTTTTTCGCTGTGCCGAACACCAGCGAGCTGTCTCCCAGGATGCTACCCCCGGGCATGCTGCCACTGCTGGCCGGCCCCTGTTGGCCGATATAGCCCGGATCAGTTGGACTGGGCTTCGACCCCGAGCAGCCGGCCAAGACCAGCGCGGCCAGCAGGGTAACGGCGACAAGGTTTAATCTGATTGGCATTGCCTGCCTGTCTGAAGCATCACGCGGAACCGATGGATTCCATAGCGGTTCCTGTCCGCGTCGCCAAGGCCTGACGCGCTGATTCGCCAGACAACGAAAAAGCGGCGGGGAATGACCCCGCCGCCAGTTGTCGCCGAATGTCGCGATGCGTTCAGAAGTTCACCACATCGCCAATCAGGAAGGTCTGCCCCCTGATGTTGTTGTTCGCATTCGACCCGATCGCGCCGGTGACGAAGTTACGATCGGCCTGGTACTGGTCCATGTAGAGATATTCGGCAAACGCGGTGAAGCCAGGCGCTAAGGTGTAGCTGAAGCCGGTGCTGAGGCCTCGGGCCCGC
>Ga0210402_10002400_pt1 | contig 18309 bp, 22 predicted proteins | sample IncBWC7MmetaG_FD_161055 | JGI IMG/M metagenome (GOLD analysis project Ga0210402, IMG submission 161055) | Forest soil microbial communities from Barre Woods Harvard Forest LTER site, Petersham, Massachusetts, United States - Inc-BW-C-7-M | ecosystem: Environmental > Terrestrial > Soil >... | reverse complement strand
GCAGGTGCCGGCCGGGCAAACGATCGCCGAGCAGCGTCTCGACGAAACCGAGATCGGCGAGGGAACGACGGTCACGTTCGTCGACGCCAAATGGCCAAACGGATCCATCGAAACATCCGACGCCCCCGAGGTCGCTCGCCATCTCGGTCTGGATCCCCGCGCCGGCGGCCTAGTGACGTGGGAAGTCTTCGATGCCGTTCTTACGCCGGGCGACGCGATTCTGATGATGGTCTGGAAGTCGAAGGGAGACGCAGCCGCTTTCGCGGGATCGGCCAAGCTCCCTCCCGGCGGTCGGTTGCGGCACGTCCGCGTCGTGCGTGACTACGGCATGTTCGATCGCCGGGAGGCGCCCCAATATTATCCGGAGGCGTCCCATGGCTGACGCCGAGCTCGGTTTCCATAGCGCGATCGCGCAATGCGCCAGGAGCTTGGAGAACTTGGAGGCCTGCCTCCAAAAGGCCGAGCGATATGCGCACGACAGGAAGTTCGATGTTGGCGTCCTCATGTCCGGACGCCTTGCTCCAGACATGCAACCGTTCGTCTACCAAGTTCAAAGCGCGTGCGACTACGTAAAGCACGCAGCCGGCTGGCTCGCCGGCGAAGCGCCACCCAAGCATGCCGATACCGAGACGACGGTCGGCGAGATAAGGGAGCGGATATCCAAGACGGTTGCCTACGTCTCCAGCGTGTCGCCGGCGCGATACGACCGTGCGGCCGCGCAGAAGATCGCGCTTCCGTGGGCCCCGGGAAAGGTCATTGGACGGGAGGACTACCTGCTGCAGGTGGCGATCCCGAACATCTACTTTCACCTCGCGATGGCCTACGCGATTCTCCGGCACAACGGGGTCGATATCGGCAAGATGGATTTCCTAGGCCCCATGAACTTCGTCGAAGCCTAGGCCGATCGAACCCGTCATGAAATCGAAAATCTTCTATGGCTGGCGCGTAGTCGCGGCATGCTTCGTCATCGCCTGTTTCTCCTGGGGGCTCGGCCTCTTCGGCTCGAGCGTCTATCTCCAGGCGGTGACGGCAGAGCACGGCTGGACGATCTCCGAAGTTTCCTCCGCAATCACGACGTTCCTTCTGATCAGCGCCGCCGGGGAGAGTGCACTGGGGCGCAGCATCGCTCGGCACGGACCCAGGCCCGCACTCCTCGTCGGCACCATCTGCATGTGCATCGGCGTAGCGTCGATCGGCCTAGTCGGCCGGCCCTGGCAACTCTATCCGTGTTTCGCGCTGCTCGGTATCGGCTTCTGGGTGTCCTTTATATCCCGAGCCTCATTGACTGAAGGAAACGCCCGCGGCCCAAGGCGTGTTCGTTTCTCTACCGCTTCCCTGTCCGTTTGGTGTCCCTAAGTCGATCCCAGCGGGCACGGATTGCGTGCCGAGCGATTTCGACCTGGCGCTTCTTGGAAAGCTTCTTGGGGCGCGCCTTACCGCCCACGGGAAGCTGCTCTCGTCGATCTTCACACGCACACGGCCGGGATTGAGTGGGTAGATGGCGCGGGGTTGCTCCGTATCGTTTTTCACGCCGTCGAGAAGCCAGTGGAAATTGCCGGTCCATATAGAATGCGAGAAGCGGCAAACAGCGTCGGCAAAGCATTCCTCGTTATTTTCTGCACGGTCGTTCGTAGGCATGAATACGGCGCCAGGATATCGAGTGGCGAATACGCCGCTGGTGATATGAACCGCCTCATGTGCAATCGTGTCGATGTCGGCCCGCGCCCGCGAGAGATGCACAATACCAATACGACCCGCTCGATCCGCTTTGTGAAATGTCTCTGCGTAGGCAATTATCCGCCGTGCAGGTGTCCCGCATATGATGCAGATGTGGTTTGACCGAGAGTTGAAGACCAATAAATAGTTCTACTTTGAATCGTCCGTGGCGCGTTGTCGGACCGTGCGTTCAACGAGATGCAAGATGCGATATTCGCGGAATAGCTTATCGAACTCTTGATGTAGTTCCGCCGCCCAAAAAAAGGGTTCGTGCCTGCTCTTGACGCTTATGAACTGAAGGTGCTTCTGAGCGTTCGGTTGATAGTGGAAGGTAGCGTTACGGAAGACACGCAACTCATCGCCTAACTGCCCCATTTTATGTTCGATTGAGTCGCAGTAGACACGAATATTCGACGACTGTTCCCTCCAAGGCACAAGAGCGGTCTGTATGAGAGGTGTCTTGAAGCCTTCGGCAAGGACGTACAGCGCCGCAAGCCAAAGCTTGCGCAACTGGTACTCATCTATCTCCTTGTTCTTCGATAGCCGCCCTTTGCTAACTCTCTCGCCCTCAAGCTTCTTGTGAGCCCTGAACAAGACATCGGCTTGCAAAAAGTAGTGCGCATAGAGCCGTGATATTGGATCATCGTTTACGTGCGGTACTTTGTCCAAGAGACACCCCGATATCGGCCGACGTTAGTATTATCCAGAGGGCACCGCTGGCACTATTTGCTCGATTGCCGCCTTTGTCCGAAATTTCTTCGACCCTCGCGGCGGCGTTGGAAGAACGAAAAAATGTTTTTGAAATTTAGCAGCAATCATTGCCAGCTTTTGACAGGCCAATCGAGGTCTGCATGCGCGCCCGTTACTAAGATTGAGCCCTCATGCTTACGGTAAAACCCGGGCGTTGACGCTTCTGCTGCAACAAAATACCTCGTGGGTTCAGGCTGCAAAGATGCCGCTATCTTTATCAAGAAAAAGCCGGGCGACGTTTCTCGAAAAATCGGAAAGTCATTCGGCGGGGCGAAGTTTTTGGTCAGCGAAACTACCTTCTGCGCATTAATCTGAATGACTTTTCCAGGCTGTAGCATCCCCTTTTCCACGACCTTGAATCGATCGTCAAAGAAGAGCCGCAGGGACGTGTAAATGGCTGGCGTAGAGCTTCGGTTTTCGACGGATACATTGACGGGAACGACAACGGTGTCGTTACCCGATGTGTCGTGAGAAGGGAAGGCGGGCAGGTTCCACAGCTTTACCTGCAGTACGGGATATTCGCCACGACGCATTACGTCCTTGATTTCATAGTCCTTCATTGGCGTGCAGAGGCCATCGAAGCGTTTGTAGTATTTGTCGTCGGGCGCTTGGTGTGGGCCGGCCTGAGTTGCCGGCGCCTCTATGACGAAGATAGCCGCTCCTGAAGGAAGGACCATTCGTGCGATGCTTACGCCATCGATGCGGGGTTGTATTCGACTGTTCAATGTCTGCTGTATCCACTCGCGTGTGATCTTTGGATCGGAAATGCCTTTATCCAGGCACTTCGGCTTATGCGTTGCTTTGTCCTCTTCCACACCATAGACAATTTGGCCGCCAGCGGAATTCGCCATGGCGGAAACGTCCTTACATAGTTCGTTGATGTTGGCGCTATCGCGAGTGAGAGCCGCGGAGGCTTTGTACTCTAGCTGCAGCCCCTCTTCGATCCCGTCATCTATTAGCGACTGAATGTCCTCGATAGTATCAAGCTTGAGCATCTAACTAAAACACCTCTGTCCCTAAGCATAATCGTGACGCGATCTGCTAACGAGTCTCCATCTTCATGAAGATCCGACTAGTTAGGGATGTTCATTACATCCTAAGGTACCCGAGCGGGGTAGACTTCCAGCGTTTACCAAACCGCATGCCCACAAATCTCAATTGGCTGTCGTCGATTCCATATACGTAGTGATATGCTTGACGGCGGCTTGGCCAGAACATCGGCGATTTCGGCGGTTGAAAATTCCCGATCATCGCTCGCCTTCGACTTGGTCTGGACATAGAGCTCGCCGTCGCCGGACTCGATTACGAAATCGTCGAAGCCCTCTGGCACCACCGCGTTGCCCTGAATGCGTCCAGCCCAGCACAGGACTGCCGCGGTCGCTGCTGCGGCGTCCTGAAAACGGAAGCCGCGCCCGGCACGGGCGCCGGAACGGCTACGTTTCCACAGCTCTTCGGCATCGGCGATCCCGGTCATTGCAATTCAAAAGAGGGCATTCCACGAGGAGGATGTCGGGTAGCGGTTACATTGTTCCTAAACTAACCATTGCATTCTGAACAAATCAAGAACAATACTAAGGTCTGCCGAGGCGCGTGGTTGTGCGCGCAAAATGCCGAATCATTTCAAGCTCATTTTTCGTGACCAAGAAGCCGGTAACAAAAGCAGCCAAGGCCTCGAAGAAGCGGCCGGTACGGCAAGCCAGGAAGAAGCCGACGCGACCGAGCACGACGCGGTCGACGGCTGGGCCCGGTTTTGACTTCGAAGACAGGGTCGCGGCATGGCTTCTTCTGAAGGCGCTTACGGGGGAGCAACTCCCTGCTGTTGAGGGCACCGCCGAACGACTTCAGATGCAGGTCGAAGCGTTGCTCTGGACGATCGACGACATCTTGCTGACAACGCGGGTGTCACAGGATGACCGGCGGCAGCTTGCGATCTCATGCAAGGGCAATGTGCAGGTCACGGCATCGGCTTTGCCCGCCGATTTTGTCAGTCGATGCTGGGAGCAATGGAGCAAGCCTGATCCAAATCCAATACAGCGCGGCAAGGATCGTCTCCTCCTGATAACGCGTGGGCAGAACAACGCGTTCATGGCGACGTGGAGCGAACTTAAGAATGCAACCGACAGCGCCGATGATGCGTTAGCTCTCGGGCGGATGCGCGCCAGCGCAAAGCACCGCGCGTTGTTTGACAGCGTGAAGAAGCCCACCGCGGATGCAGGAACGAGTGTAAGCGACAGCGATGTTGCCGCGATGATCCGCACGATTGATGTCGTGCCCCTGGACTTTCACATCGCGCTTTCAAAGGACGAGGCAAGCGCCATACGCCAGGCACGCACACTGCTCGTGAGCGGGAGTGCGACGGAAGGCAAGAAGCTATGGGGAGCGCTGGTCGCGCTGGCTACAAAGACGCGCCTGGGCGGTGGGACTCTGGACCTGTCTGAGGTGTGGCGCGAGCTCCGTGTTGCCTTTGTCCTCAAGGATCATCCCGATTATAGCGGTTCATGGGATCGCCTTCGGGCGATCACTGCCGACTACCGGGCCGAAATTCAAACGGCGTTACCCTCGAATTATTCTCTTAAGCGTGACGCCGACGCCGCCCCGCTGAAAAAGGCGATAGCGAATGAACCGGTCTGCATCGTGTACGGTGAATCGGGCACCGGCAAGTCCGCCCTCGTCCGGATGGTGCTGGATTCAGAATTCCCCGATGCAACGCAAGTCTGGCTCGGACCTGAGCAGCTTGAAACCGCCTTGAGTGAAGCGAAGCGGCATGCCTTAGGTCTTACCGCACCTTTGCTTGACGTGCTGCGCTCAAGCGCCAAGCCAGAAACGATTTTGGTTATCGACGCCGCCGAACGCCTCACTGATGGCTGTGTACCGAAAACAAAGAGACTTATCGCGGCGCTTGCCGCGAATATTTCAGCGATAGGCTGCCGCGTTCTGATTGTCGGGCAATCCGATGCAGGGGTGAGTGGCACCCTGCAACAACTGGCAGGGTCGGCCTCACCACCTACTGTCGAAATTCCACGCCTCGAAGCAAAGGAAGTTTCCGACGTACTTTGGGCGACGGATGGGCTCCAATGGCTGGCGGCGCAAGATGACGCAGTTGAGGCCTTGAGAAATATCAAGGCACTGGCGTGGGTCATAGACGGTACCGCACTGTTCCAGGCGGCGAGCGGCGGGCAACAACTATCGCTAACGACTATTGCGGACCGGCTTTGGCCCTACTGGACTGGCAATAAACCCTCGTTGCAGCGGCTGCTAATGAAGCTCGCCGAACGCGAAGCATCGTTCGAGCACAGTTTCGCGCTCACAAGCTTTGACAGCGGAGAGGTCACGGAACTCAACGCACTTCCAAAGGCATGCCCTCTTAGAAGTGGCACCAACAACCGATTTCAGTTTGAGCATGACCTCGCCGCCGACTGGGCACGTTTCCAGCGCCTGAAGCAGGATAATCATGATGTTAAGGCCTGGGCTGCCCTAGCTGGCAATCCGCTATGGAATAATGCGTTGCGTATGCTGGGCCAGTACCTGCTCCGGCAACCCAACGGCACGCGCACGCAATGGGACGTCGCGCTGGAGGAAGCCGAGCAACTGCATGATACCGTGCCTCTGGCAGCCGACATCCTTCTGGATGCGCTCTTTCTAGACCCGAATGCCGAACCGTTCTTGAACGAGCGCGCGGATATGCTGTTCACGGACAACGCCAAGCGGCTTAAACGCCTGCTGCGTCGCTTTGAACATGTAGCATCGGTACCCGGCAATCAGCCGAGCTTGCCAGCCGGCGGTATTGACATCAGTCTCTACCTCGAGGCGCAGTATCGCACGCCGATCTATCTTCGTTGGCCGGCGATTGCGAAATTCCTGACGCAACATCGTGATCGCATCGTTGCGCTAACGTCCCCCGTCGTGGCCGCCGTTTGCGAACGGTGGCTGACAACTACCCCTGTAGGCATGCCGTTCCGCAAGGAGTTCGCGGAGATTGCCCTGGCGTCGGCCCGGGAGCTGCAATACGCCAATGAAGTCACGATTATCTGGTCTCGCGACCCGGAAAAGGCCATCTATGGCGCGGCTTTCGCGAGCGCTAGCGACCTTCCCGACGACGTGGCGGAGTGGGCGCTTGAAATGATTCAGCGAAGGCCGCTACGCGCTGACATTGTCGCAAGGGTTCGTGAATTCAGGAGGCGGGAGGCGGAAGAGCACCGTCAGAAGCTTGACGCGGATCCTGAGTACCGGGCAAAACGCGCCGAACGAAAGAGATCGTTCTCCCCCGCGTTTCCGTCGGCAAAAAAGCTACCGCCCTGGCCGCTTGGTCCGCAGCGCAGGGTGGAAAGGCGTTTCCGCGAAACCGTGCTGGGCTCGCCGTTGTTTCAGGTGTTGATGCGCGCGCGGCCTACGACAGCGTCTGAAATCCTTGTCGCGGCGATTATCGAGGATTCGCCAGAGGAAGAATACAGCAGCCGCATGCGGATCGAGGACGATCTTGGCATCGAATACGAGCACGAGAGTTATCCGACAGCTTACTGGAAGAGCCCCTTCTGGGCGTTCCTCCAAATTAATCCCGAGGCCGCCTTGAGTGGGCTGCATCAGCTTGTGAATTTCTGTACCGAGCGGTGGGCGCACGCAATTATCCGCGAGGGCGGCACGCCCCCAAAGTTCGCGTTCACGCTCGCCGACGGCACCGTGCGAGAATTTACTGGTGGATTTCGTGTCTTCTTATGGTCGCAGGAAAATTCTACCCGCAATGGCCAGCTTCATGCGGCGCTTGCCGCACTGGAGAAGTGGCTGTGCACGCTGATCGATCGGGGCGTCGACGTAACGCCCTATCTTGATGACCTTCTGCGCACTTCGCACTCACTCGCGGTGGTTGGAGTCCTAATCAACGTCGGAAAATACAAGCCTGACCTGTTCAAAGGCCCCTTAAAGCCGCTTCTCGGCGACGATATTCTTTATTTCTGGGACCGCCAACGTATCGAACATGCCGCGATGGGTGTGGACATGTCGAGCTGGGCGCGCGGCGGCGAGTTCATATTTCAGTTGGGCCGGGATTGGGTCTTGGCGCCGTACAGGAAGGTGAAGCTGGAACAGGTGGCTGCGAACATCGTCACGCAAGACGATGGTGTTGCCCATTATCTGTTGGCGGTAATCGCGAAATGGGAAGCACCGAAACAGGAAAAGGAAGCGGTCGAGTTTCGCATGTTGGTGGCTGAGCTTGACCACCGGAACTACACGCGCACAGTCGACCCAGCCTCTGGTTTGGAAAAGGTGGAGTTTAAGTATCCGGCCGACGTGATGGCAGCCGCCCAGACGTTCAACCAGGGTGTCGTCTTGGCCCGTCAGGCACTGGAATTGCCGCAGCAGTGCCGCTCGGTTCTCGAATGCACCGGCGCGCTAACTGAAAAATCGGCGGCATACCTCGCAGAAATGATGCAGGTAACCAGCAGCAATACGGACATCAAGCTCAACAAGGAGTTCAAGGACTTGGCTTGCGTCGCTGCGGCGGCCGCATTGCTTATCAAAGCGCCTGAATGGCTTGCGACCCATGCCGATGTCGCACAACGCGCACGCGCCATCGTGGATGAAGTGGTGAACGGTATCGGTACGGATTCCGAAGACAGCCGCTCGCGCACGATACGTGGCGCGCCGGAGATGCAATTTGCTGCTTATGTCGTTGCCGAAAACTGGATTACCACGCCTTCTAAGGAGACAGATGAAGCCGTGATGCGCATCATAACCGGCGGTGATGACACGGCTGTCGTGGTGTTGTTCAATCTCGTTTATCGCAGCCGGGATGTACTCGGTAGCGCGTGGTGGCGTCTTCTCTTCCTCGCACTGCTGCGCTCGGGCCTTTCCATTTTGGCACCGAGATATGGCGACGAGGATGATATAGAACCCCGCTGGCCGCGATGGCTGCGTTGGCTTCGCACGCGGCGGATTTCCAGTATTCCGGCATCCATCAAGAGCGTTGATCCTCTCGGCATTGCAGAGCGGGTCGAGAGATTTGAGCGGCGGCGGTGGCGACAGCGGTATGCCCGCGATGGCCTTAGGGACGATATCCAGCCAGACCGGCGCATGTCGGGCGGGCTCGACACCCATTTTCTGGAACAAGCGTTCGCGTGGCTGTTAGTTGAAGGCGCCGGCCTCACCGACCCCGCCGAACAAGCAGCGATCCTCGGAGCATTCTGGTCTCACGAAGCATGGTGCTTACGGGGAAGTCCGGACGAAGACGACGGCGACTTCAAATCGAGAGGGCAGCTAGGTTATTCAATTGCCTGGGCGTTGGCACAGCTTGCAATGTCGTCGCCAGCAGAAAACGCCCAGGAGGTTTGGGAGCAGATTCTCGCGCTCGGGCCGCGCGCACACAACATGATCGATGCGTTTCTTAGTCAATGGTTCTTGTTGATCAAGGAGACAACCGATGTTGCCGACTTCGCGAAGCGCTGGCGGCCCTTGATTGAGTACTCGCTTAGCAACGAGCGGTGGGCAGCCGAGGGTCGATGGTACTATGTACAGCAGCTTGAGCGTAAAGTTCTGGGCTTCGGCTCCACAGATTCTTTTGCCCGCGCCCCTAATCATGCAGCCCTGATTGGCGGCATGCGCGATCTTTACAGGGCTTGGGCCGAGACTCGGCTGCCCTCTGATCAAGACAACATGGCTGGGTTTTGCTTTTTTTTGAGCTCCGGTGCGGGCCATGTGCTGCGTATGGATGGGCTTGAATGGATTGCCGCCGTCATGCGCTCGGCCCCGGAAACCGGCAAGTGGTACCGGGATTCCACCTCCAATGCATTCATGGGATTATTGGAAGCTGCCGTCTTGGAAGATGCCGACGAACTGACGAAGAACCCAACCGCTCGGCAAGCCCTCATTGATCTTACTGCCCATGCCGTAGCGCGCCAGTTGCCTCGGGCGTTGGCTCTGCAGGAACGCGTGCGCAGGCTTCGCTAGCGGTGGCACATTGGCCCGCAGCCACTTCCGCCTCGCGCATAATAGGCCTGCCAGGGATACACTTCGAAGTCGGTGCCGGAGCACTAGCGAAGGCCGGCGGAAGGGCTAGCCCACTCGGGAAAGCGATAGCGGGTTGATGCTTACCAAGGATTGCAGAGAATAAAATCAGGTGTATTACGGCGGCAGGACCACGGGGGATTCGGCTTCGATCCTCGCGCTCATTCTGTGTTGCTCGCCGGAGGCACTCGCGCGAAAGGCCCGCCGCTTTGCAGCGTCGCTATCACTACCCGTCGCGCGGGTGCCTTGTTAACCGGTCTCGCAACTGCACTCGCTGTCGGGTCCCGCCGTTGCGGCGTCGTTATCACTGCCCCGAAAGCGGGTGCCATCTTCGCGCCTCCGCTGCCCTTCCGGGAACGTAGACTAGCGCCACATCCCTCGCATGCGAGCGCCGATGTCGATTCGAGGGCCTTGGTTTGGGCCGCGCGCGGCGGCGCTTGGAGACGCGGCGGGCCAATTCGTGCGCTCGAACAGGCTGAGCAGCTTCTCGGGTATAAAACGCGTTCTAGATGCATAAACGTGTCGGTCACCTTGGGAATGCTGGCCGTGTGTGAAGAAACGCTGTGGCACCACGAGATGGAGATCGTCCTTTGCCCGGGTCATCGCGACGTAGAGCAGGCGGCGTTCCTCTTCCAGCTCGGCGGAGGTGCCGGCTCCCAGATCTGACGGCATGCAACCGTCGACGACGTTGAGCAGGTAGACCGATTTCCATTCCTGGCCCTTGGCCGAGTGGATCGTTGACAGGATCAGGTAGTCCTCATCCAGGAGTGGCACGCCAGCTTGGTCGCTGGTCGCGTCCGGTGGGTCCAGAGTGAGTTCCGTCAGGAAGCGTTCGCGAGAACCATATCCGCCGGCTATTAGTTCGAGTTGAATGAGGTCGGCGCGCCGGACCTCGGCGTCTTCGTGGATGCGGTCGAGATGTGGTTCGTACCAAAGGCGGGCACGCTCCAGATCGGCAGGCCATTCTGAATATCGGAGGTTTCCGATCGTTTCGACGAAGGTGGTCCAGTCGTCGCCGGCGCGCGGCGGGGTGGGAAGGGTGCAGAGCGCGCCGAGCGGGTCGGTCGTCTCCGCCATGTGATCGAGGATGCGCTGCGCGGAAGCGGGACCGATGCCCGGCAATAGATGCATCACGCGGAAGCCGGCGACACGATCGCGGGGATTCTCGACGAACCGCAGCAGCGCGAGCATGTCCTTGACATGCGCGGCGTCGAGAAACTTCAGGCCGCCGAATTTCACGAACGGGATGTTGCGACGGGTAAGCTCGACCTCTAGCGGCCCACTGTGGGAAGACGTGCGGAAGAGCACAGCCTGTTGTTTCAGGAGGGCTCCTTCCTCGCGGGTTTCGAGAATGCGCTCGACAATGTAGCGCGCCTGGTCGGCCTCATCGCGCACGGCGACCAGGCGAGGCTTTGCCGAAGAAGCGCGCTCCGTCCACAGGTTCTTGGTGAAGCGCTCCCTGGCGAGATCGATGACGCCGTTTGCGGCGGAGAGGATCGGTTGCGTCGACCGATAGTTGCGGTCGAGGGTGACGATCTCCGCCTTCGGACTGAACTGCTCGGGAAAATCAAGAATGTTGCGGACGGTGGCGGCGCGGAAAGAATAGATCGATTGCGCGTCGTCGCCAACCACCGTGAGGCCGCGGCCTCCGGGCTTCAGTGCCAGCAGGACCGACGATTGCAGGCGGTTCGTGTCCTGGTACTCGTCGACGAGCACGTGGTCGAAGCGGCGGCCGACGTCGTCGGCAATGGCAGCGTCGGAGATCATCTGCGCCCAGTACAGAAGAAGGTCGTCGTAATCGAGGACGTTCTGCTTCTGCTTGGCCTCGACGTAGGCCGCGAAAAGCTCCTTGAGTTCATTGGACCAGCCGGAGCACCACGGGTAGTGCGCTCCAAGCACCTGCTCCAGTTCAGCTTCGGCGTTGACGCAGCGCGAGTAGATCGAAAGGCACGTGCCCTTGGCGGGAAAACGGCTTTCGGTCTTCGAGAGTCCGCGCTCGTGCCTGACGAGATTCATCAGGTCCGCCGAGTCCTCGCGATCGTGAATGGTGAAAGCGGGATTTAGACCGATCTGGTCCGCGTATTCGCGAAGCAGTCGGGCACCGATACCGTGGAAGGTGCCGGCCCAACTTAGCGCGTCGGTCATGACGCCGGCATTGTTGCCCAGGACCTTGCGGGCGATCCGCTCGACGCGTTTTGACATCTCGGACGCAGCGCGTCGCGAGAACGTCATCAGCAGGATCCGGCGCGGGTCGGCGCCGCTGACGATCAGATGGGCGACACGGTGGGCGAGGGTGTTCGTCTTGCCAGATCCGGCGCCGGCGATGACCAGCAGTGGTGGTCCGACATGACTATTATTGGAGATGCCATGCTCGACGGCTCGGCGCTGCTCCGGATTGAGCGTCTCAAGATATGATGCGGCCGTTGACGCGAGCACGAATCAGTTCCCCTGCTGAAATTCAACGCTCGATCATTCCGGTGGGAATCGCAACTAGATCAACTACGCTGCGGCTGCAGTTAGAGTACGTGGTAAATTCTTGGGTTCGTCCCTCCACGTGCTCCGATGTGCAGGCCTACGCCGCCAGTTTGTCTTCTTTATCGGCCCCGCGCATGACGATCTGTAACGCACTATCCGGCAGCGGACGCTGAAGCGCCTTCGCTTCGTCCCACGAAGCGCACATCCATACATCACGCTCCTCCTCGGTGGTGAGGATCACCGGCATCGCCTTTGGATGGATCGGCGCAACAATGGCGTTCGGCGAAGTCGTGAGGAACCCGTAGACGAGGTGAGGGCCGGGGATCGGCTTCGACTTCGTGCCGCGGTCTCCCTTGAACTCGGCCCAGATGCCGCCGAAGCAGAACAGCGGGCGGCTGTCGTTCAGCGCGAACCAGACGACGTCTTTCTTCTTGGTCTCCGGGTTCGGCTCCGGAGCGTACTCGGCGAAGCTGTTCGCGGGCACAAGGCAGCGGTTCTCCGGCTTCAGCCAACCGCGCCAGTGCGGAGAGGATGTGTTGCGAATATTCGTCACCGGTGGGCCGCCGGTCCTCGGTGGGGGCGGCATGCCCCAGCGCATGAGAACCATCTCTTCAGCATCGCCCATGTTGCGGATCACCGGTGCCGGATAGTCCGGAAAAACACCGGGCATTGGTGGCAGGTTGCCGACGTACCGGTTCATGCGCCGGAACAAGGCGGCGATGGCGGCTTGATTAGTGGTGATGCTGTAAAGATTACACATTCAGCGTTCACTTTCGGCGATCATGATACCCTACTCGCCGCGTTCTGTTCGAACGATCTCATCATGATGCCGTTGAGGATCTTGCCGGCGCTGGCTCGAATTTTCCTCGCGGTCGCCTCCGGCATCGGCGGCAATTTGTACGTCGCCACAAGATCGGTGAGTTCCTTGTGCACGTCCAAGCGAAAGCCCCGCGGATCATCTGCCATTTCCGTGACGAGCTGAAATAGCATCACGAGCATGAACTGGATCGCCATGTCGGCTCCCATGTGCTCGGCCTGATCATCGGTGATGAATGAAAGTTGGTTCTGCTGTTTCATCGCTGCTTACCACGCCCTGACTTCTATCCGCTGTAGGTCCGAAAGCGGCCCCGCACGTAGGCGTGCGATACGGCCTTCTTCAACTCCGCAACCTCGGATTCCAGAAAACTGTTCGCGACGATCAGCGCGCGAACGGCCGCGCGCAAATCGCCGTCACAAGCGGCGGTGGCTTGGCTCTTTTGCCGCGACGACACGCAGCGCTTCAGCTTTGGCGTGAGCAAGCTCTCATCAGACGAAGCGCGGCGGATCGCCAAGGCCGTCGCGCGCATCCCCGAATTCATGATGCAGCGGGCGTATGGAGGGTCTATAAATTCACCTGGCAGATGGATGCGATTCTGTTTTGGGATCGCTTCGAGGGGCGCTGGCTGCGCGGAAGCGAGTTCCATTATCCCGAGCGGCCCGAGAATCTGCCATCACTGAAGCCGCTCCAGAACTGGCCGAAATTCAATCCACGCAATTTGCGCTAACCACTGATGCCAACGTTCAAGAGCATGCATCGAACGCCCGTCATGCTGGTGATCCTGTTGCTGTCGAGCGTGGCTTGCGCGAATGATTTAGTTGGCCAAGCCAGCGTCGTCGACGGCGACACGCTGGAAATTCACGGCACACGCATCCGGCTCTGGGGCATCGATGCGCCCGAGAGCAGCCAGCTATGCCGAGGTGCGGACAGCAACCTGTATCGCTGTGGCGCGAAGGCAGCGAATGATCTCGATTCCTTCATCGCGCGGCGGCCGGTCAATTGTATGCCGGTTGCCGAAGATCAATATGGGCGGAGTGTGGCAACCTGTTCTGTCGGCAATGCCGATATCGGAGAATGGCTTGTGCGCAACGGTCTCGCGCTGGATTGGCCGCAATATTCGAAAGGCAAGTACGCCTCCGCCCAGCGCGAGGCCGATCGTTCGGGTCGCGGGATGTGGGCGGGCAGCTATGTGGAGCCGTGGTTGTTTCGCGGCTGCATCAGGGCGGGTGGTACTCCGACCAGCTGTTCGGATGATGCAAACGCACATCCTTGAACGCGCCGTCATGCGGCGACTCGGAGCTTCGTCAGTTGAGAGGGCGAAATCAACGTCGGAGTGAGCTGGCGCGATCTGTGCGACTCGCGCTAAGCAGTCGCTGTCACCTCCTCACTGCGCAAAGGGAATAGGATGGTTGCTGCTGCCCGTGACTTGCCGGATTCAGGTTATGCACTTGAAGTCGACGGCCGACTCAAGGCCGAATTTGCAACCAGGGACGGAGCAAAGACGGGCGCCGAAGAGCTGAAGAAGCGTTTTCCCATGCTCCAGATCAGAATCTATGACGCGCAGACACAGATTCGCGAGGACGTCGAGCTGTCGTGAGTCTGGCGCGAGCAAGGTCATGACGTCATTTTCGCGAGCGTAGGGCCGTCTCCCTTCGGGACCGGGCTGTCGGCTGGCGCTGAAACCCCGGCTGCGCCAGGTTTTCACCCTCCTGGCGTCCATCCCTGACGGGAGCTGGAGCGAGCAGAGGTACTTCCCGACACCGTGGGCCGCGTGCGATCGACGGTGCAGGAGAGGCAGAGTGGGGCGGCGTTCCGGAGCAGATATCGAAACTTGCGTTGAAAAAGCTAGGTGCTCCTTGAGCCCGCGTCCGCGCGTCCGCGTTTCACGCGAACAGGTCCGCGCGAGCCTCAGAGTGAAGCACACAAACGTACCGCTCTCATGCAACACCAGCCAGCCTTTCTCGATCGCGCGATCCAGTGAGGCTCAGCGAACTTCATTGCAGATCCATGTGCGCCGAGTAGATGTGGTCTTCGGCGTTCGTCAGGTCGATCTCAGCGCCACAGAAGCACTTCGATTTGCCGCTGGCCAGCTGCGTCGGCATTTTAACGCCCTCGTTCCACATCCGGTATTTCCATTTGCCGAAGGCGCGGCTTCGTCGGTAGCCCTCGAAGGCCGCTTGGTCCAGCGTCGGCAAAGTCTGGCTCCACGCGGAGAGGAAACGCCGGCGTGCCTGTTCGAACGTGGGCGCCGAGCCATCACGATGCTGTTCCGGCTCCATGCCCGGATAGAAGCCGCACTTCCAGCCCCATTGATTGGCATTGCTCGGCACGCCAGTGCGGATTCCGATCCAGCCGACCGGCACGTCGCCATAGAAGATACGCCAGCTTTCTTTCGGGCTGTCATTGGAGCGGCGGCGGCTGAGCTTGGGCATCCCTCATGATTCCGCCGAACAGTGAGGTGCGCAAATTATCAATAAGTTGGGCGCGGAACGGCGGCGAGCTGCTGCGCGTCGTGGGCGGAAAGAGGCCGCCAACTGAGGCGGCCTCATGGCCTCACCTAAGGACCAATAGAACGAGCGCCATCAGCAACAACAGCATGGAAGCGATAGTGACCGCGAGGAAAACCCGCTTGGCCATCTAAGTCAATGTTTCGATGGCCTATTCGTTGCTATCCGCCCTTACTTTGGCGGCTGCAATCCGGGCGATGTAAGCCACTCGTTTATACGAGAGCCGGTTTCGGCCTGCCGGGCTTTGCGGATTAGTTCGTCGCGTACCGCGCCAGGTGGAAGCAATTTGGCTTCAGCTCGCAGGCGCTTCGCTTGGTCGGAAAGTCGTCCTTCAAGTGATTGGGTCTGTTTGAATCGTCGACGCTGCATGACACAACCTCGTAATTACGGGTCCCAACCGTTGGTTTGAGTTTCCCGATCCTAATATGCCGACACCCGCCCGTCTGTTCACTTGTGAACACAGAGATTGGTTGGTAGCCTCGTGGAAGCGTTTCCCGCCGCCCGCCACTCCACACCAGCCCGCGCGAAATAACGCACCGGCGGCGCGGGGCTGTGTTCGTCGGCTCTAATGCTTTCGCGGTGGCGGCGCTAAGCCGAGCTGGTCGGCTCGCTCATCAGCAAGCCTGCGATATGCCCTAGCCCGTTCCTCGAAGACTGCCTTCAATTTCGGATCACTCTCTTCCGCCGCCAACCGCTCGAATTTTATAGCGTTCTCGAGGTACTCGGCAATCATCTTCACGGCTTCACTTGCCCTTCGCCTTCAGCCCGCCCGCGATCAGAGCCGACAGGTGATCGCTCGCCGTCAAGCCAGTCCTGTTCTTCGGCCAAAGCGAGCCACGCAGCTTCCATTCTCTTGAACCGGTTGTATGCCGGTTCGCCCTTCGCAGCTTCTGCCATCTGCATGCAATTCTCGGCATTCCGCCGATAGAGGTCAGACTGTTTCATCAGACCCTTCCTTTCGCCTTCAGCCCGACCTCGAGGCGGCGGTTAAACTGCTACTTTTTCTTCGCAGGCCTATCGACACGGACGTTCTGAAATTCCTCGGGACCTTTCAGCCGAGTTGCCTGGTCCTCTGCGGACGCCGACTTGTCTGCGAGCTGATCCAGTTGTTCCCCGGCTGTGGCAGCGGCTCGCTCGGCCCGAGCCGGAGAGTTTTGTTTTGATCGGACCTTCACGGTGAGCCCTATCTCGACGAGCCGGCGGATAGCTTCTGAAAGCGTGGGCGTGTCAGGCTGGTTCTCCGCCCACTTCACGATCGCAGCGCGCGTGGTGGGATTGGCACGAAAACCCATCAACGGGTCCCGCCCACCTGACGGTGGGCGGCCTCTTTTTGGTTTAACCATTATTGACTTCTTCATAATTATGGTTTTACCATAAATGCGAGCCGAGGAGAAGCGTCACTTCCGCCTCTCGACACCCAGAGCAAGGGGGGCGCGGCATGAACGCCCGCCTCAAGCTGGTCGCCGCCGAGCGCGGTGTAGCGGATGCCGACATGAAATGGATCGGTCGGCTGCGGCATCACGACTTGGTCTTCGTTCAGAAGCACAAGCTGTGTTGGGCTTGGGTGCTCCGCGGCGACGACCTGCAAGGACGGCCGCGCCTGGTCGCGGCGCTGTTGCCGAGCGGCCGGCCGAGAATGGCCCGATGGTCCCACGCGTCATCCGAGGGGGTCGGCATCGATGAAACCACCAGAAGCGTAATCGGCAGCGGCTGGCGAGCCATCGTCGGAGGCTGGGGCGGTAAACAACAAGGGCGCTGGGCGTAGGCCCAGGCCCCAAAACGCGCGAATGGAACAAAAGTTACAGTTCCGAGCTATGGGTGAAAAAAATCAGTGATCTAAGATACGGGAGGGATCTCATGGATCGGATAACCCACTGCAAATGCGGAAAACGACGGGTCCCGGTTATCACCTTGTCCGGCCGCACCGACCTCCAATGTATAAGCTGTGACGACCCCGTGGTGAAATGGGCTGAAAGTCCGCTTAGAGCCCTGAGAAGCCAATGGTTGCAGAACCCGTTAGCGGCTGGGCAGGCACGCGGAGCTGACGCCGCGCACGACCCGGAGTTATTGGACTCGCGTCCGGATCGCGCTCGCGGCGTGGGAAGGGCATTGGGTCCCGCGCTTTTCAATTCCAAAGGGCGCGCGAGATCTCGTCTGCGATCTCCACCAGCCGACGAGCGCAAAGGTAAGACCGCAGCTTAGAGCGACCGCCGTTTCGGCAATCCGATAGTAATTCATCACTCCATGATCATCCGCCACCCGGCCGGCACGATGGCACCGCGAAGGCAGGAAAAACGCCACGAGAAAGGAAACTATCGGGCTTCAGTTCCGCGTTGAGGCCGCCGATAAAGGTTTCGAGCCCGCCGGGTTGAAGCGGCGGGTTTCTCTTTTGGCCTTGGCGGGAGCGGAAAGCTGTTGTTGTTGAGGCTGGCTTCGAGGCGCCGCTGGCGGAACCTCCCGCGCAAATCTGGCGGCCCATCGCCGTTCGAACTTTCTCTGAATATCCAGAGGGATTTCGTACATAACCCACCTTCGGGGTTTGAGGTCTTGCCCCCCGATGCTGTGACGTCAACGTCCCCGAAGCTTGAAAGGTCCATCCTACACGGCGCCGGGGAATCAGCGTCGGCCGCCCGCGCGACGAAGTTATCGGGCCACCTTCCAATGCCGCCAACCCAACCCGCACTAGCGGGCTTCCTAGAGTCAGGAAACGGCCGGCCCGCGTACCGCGCTTGATTCCACAGCAGCCGAGAGTCTGATCACCGGCACGGGAAGCAGTCCCGACATCGACGAACTGCGCCAGCTCGAGCATCTGTGCCTGGAGCAGGCCGAGGAATGCGCGACGCCGGAGGGCAGGGGCGCCGCTACTCAGAATGGACGCGGATTATCGCGCTGCGACAGAGCGTGTCGCACGCGCAGCTGCCTCGGGTCAGTGGATCCGGCCGCACCGCGGGCAGTGCAGCCGGTACCGTGCTTAAGTGTCTGTCCGGGGAGAAGTTGAATCCTATGAATCGTTTGTGATTCAATAGATGCGGCCTGATTCGGAGGGGC
>Ga0210402_10002399_pt1 | contig 18309 bp, 12 predicted proteins | sample IncBWC7MmetaG_FD_161055 | JGI IMG/M metagenome (GOLD analysis project Ga0210402, IMG submission 161055) | Forest soil microbial communities from Barre Woods Harvard Forest LTER site, Petersham, Massachusetts, United States - Inc-BW-C-7-M | ecosystem: Environmental > Terrestrial > Soil >... | reverse complement strand
GCCCCCAGAGAAAGCGCGCATCGGCAAGCTGCTCAATGCCGCCAAGCAGTCCCTTGAAACGGCGCTCGATGCCAGGATGCGGGAGTTCGACGAAGCCGCCCTGCGCGCGCGGCTCGACGCCGAATGGCTCGATCTCACGCTGCCTGCCGAGGGCCCGCGGCGCGGCCACCTCCACCCCATCACCCGCATCCAACGCGAGCTGGAAGAACTCTTCGTATCGCTTGGCTTCGCCGTGCTGGATGGACCCGAGGTTGAGACCGAATACCACAACTTCGACGCCCTGAACATTCCGCAGGACCACCCGGCGCGCGACATGCAGGACACCTTCTGGCTGGACGGAGGCAATCTGCTGCGCACCCACACCTCACCCGTCCAGGTGCGGGGTATGGAACGCCTGGGTCCGCCGCTCCGCATGATCGCGCCCGGCCGCGTGTTCCGCAATGAAAGCGTGGACGCCTCTCACGAGCACACCTTCTATCAACTCGAAGGCATGATGGTGGACCGCGACGTCTCCGTGGCGCACCTGCTGTATTTCATGAAGACGCTGCTCACTGCGATCTTCAAGCGGGAGGTGACGGTGCGCCTCCGGCCCGGCTATTTTCCGTTCGTCGAACCCGGTTTTGAACTCGACATCCAATGCTTGATCTGCGGCGGCTCCGGTTGCCCGGTTTGCAAGCAGAGCGGCTGGGTGGAACTGATGCCCTGCGGCCTGGTGCATCCCAATGTGCTGCGCTTGAGCGGCATCGATCCCGAAGCGTGGGGCGGCTTCGCCTTCGGTCTGGGCCTCACCCGTCTGGTGATGATGCGCTACGCCATTGACGACGTCCGCCATTTGCAGGGCGGCGACCTCAGATTCCTAGAGCAGTTTTAAAATGAAGCCGCAGTTTTGAATGAAGCCGCAGTTTTGAATGGAGCCGCAGTTTTGAAGTTCTCCTACAACTGGATTCGCGAATTCGTCGAGAACCTGGACTACACCGCCGGTCCTCTGGAAAAGCTGCTCACCATGAAGACGGCCGAGTGCGAAGGCATCGCGTCCGTGGGCGAGTTGCTGGCCAGCGCCCGCACAGCGCGCATCGAATCGGTGGAGGCGATCGCGGGCAGCCACAACGTGGTCGCGGTGGTGGATGCGGGGCCGCTCGGCCGCAAGACAGTGGTCTGCGGCGCGCCGAACTGCCGGCCCGGCCTGATCAGCGCCTACGCGCCCATCGGCAAGAAGATAATCCACGGGGTGGAAAGCGACGGCATGCTGGCCAGCGGCGCCGAACTCGGCGTCAATCGCGATCACTCCGGCATCGTCGAACTGGGCGTCGCCGGAGAAGAGCCGCCGGTGGGCTCGCCGATACCCGGTTGCCAGCCCGACAGCATCATCGAAATCGACAACAAGTCGATCACACACCGGCCCGACTTGTGGGGCCACCATGGAATGGCGCGCGAGGTATCCGCCATTATCGGGCTCAAGCTGAAGGACCCGGCGCGGCTTGACCTGCTGCCCACCGGCCCGGCCGTAGTCCGGATTCAGATTGAGGATTTCGATCTCTGCCCGCGCTACAGCGCCCTGGTTTTCGACAATGTAACGGTGCGGCCCTCGCCCCTGTGGCTGCAATACCGGCTGGTAGCCATCGGGCTCAACCCCATCAACAACATCGTCGATATGACGAATTACATCATGGCCGAGTTGTCGCAGCCGATGCACGCCTTCGATGGCGGCCTGCTCCAGGGCGACACCATCTTCATCCGGCCTGCCCGGCCTGGCGAACCTTTCCGCGCGCTCAATGACGAGCACTACACGCTGGATTCGAACCACCTGGTGATTGCCGATGCTGACGGGGCCATTGCGCTGGGCGGCGTGATCGGCGGCGGCGATAGCGCCATAAGCGATGGCTCCAACGGACACACCACGACCCGCATCGTTTTGGAAAGCGCCAACTTTCAGGCGTCGTCCATCCGCAAAACGTCAACGGCACTCAAGCTGCGCACCGACGCCTCCATGCGGTTTGAAAAGGCGCAGGACCCGGCGAATACGGTTCGCGGATTGGCGCGCGCCATCGAGTTATTGCGGGAAATTTCGCCTGGCATCCGTCTGGTTGGCGGCCTGGCCGATTCGAAACGGGAACTACCGCCGCCACCCGCCATCGATCTTCCGCTGGACTGGCTGCAGCGGAAACTTGGCCGCAACATTCCCCCGTCGGAAGTGCGCGAGATCCTGGACCGGTTGCAATTCGGCGTGGCGGAGCACCGGCACGGCGTCCTCTCCGTCACGGTGCCCAGTTGGCGCGCCACCAAAGATGTCGGAATCAAGGACGATCTGGTGGAAGAAGTGGGACGGATGATCGGGTACGATTCCATCACGCCCGAGGCGCCGCTGGTTGCGGCCGTGGTGCCGCCGCCCAACCTGGTGCGCCGCTTCCAGCACGAGGTTCGCAGCATCTTCATTGACCAGGGCTTCACCGAGGTCTATAACTACTCGTTCATCAGCGAAGCGGCCGCGCGCGCGTTCGGTTTCGACCCGGCCGCGCACATCCGCGTCACCAACCCGATTGCCTCGGATCAGGAACTGATGCGCGCCTCGCTGCTGCCCGGCATCTGGAAGAACATTACGGAGAACGCCAAGCACCGGGAACAATTCCGGCTGTTCGAGATCGGCCTGGAGATTCACAAATCGCCGAAAGGCCTTCCCAACGAAATCCCGCACCTGGTGGCGGCGCTTTACAGCCGTCACGGCGATGGCGCCGCCGGCCTGTTCGAAGTGAAGCGCGCCACCGAATGCCTGATGCCCGGCGCACTGGCGGAACCCGCTTCGCCACGCCCGTTCGAGCACCCCGCGCGCGCCGCGAACCTCCAGTGGAAGGGTTATACCGTCGGTCGTCTCTTCGAACTGCACCCCCGGCTGGTGGAATCCGGACGCGCGGCGGTGGTGGATCTCGACCTCCGGTTGATCCAGGAACTGAGCGCCGGCGACGTGAAGTACACGCCCATCCGGCGCTACCCATCGAGCGCCTTCGACCTTTCGGTGGTCGTGGGCCTGCGCGAGTATGCGGGAAAAATCCAGGCCGCCATCGCTTCAGCCGCAGGACCGCTGCTGGAGTCCGTCAGTTTCTTGCGCCAATACTCCGGCCCGCCACTCGAAGAAGGCGAGAAGAGCGTCTCGTTCCGCGTCACCCTTGGGTCGCCCGAGCGCACGCTCTCGTCGGAAGAAATCGGCGAGATCCGCGCCCGCATCATCGGGAGTATTCAGAAATTCGACTGGGGAACCCGCGAGTGAGTACTCGCCGCGCCAAACCTGGTGGTTGGGTTCAGGAGCGGCGTCGAGGCCTGTGCCGCTGGTGTGGCGCCGCAGTCCCCAAAGGCCGCCTCACATTTTGCGGCGAGGCCTGCGTCCACGAATGGAAGCTGCGGACCGACGCCAGCTATCTCCGCGCGCAGGTCTTTGGGCGCGACCACGGCGTGTGCGCGCAGTGCGGCATCGACACCGAAGCGTTGCGGAAGGACAAGCGCAAACTGGACTACCGCGCACGGCGGCAGTTCGAAAAGGACTGGGGCGGCCGCCGCAACCTCTGGGACGCCGACCATATCGTGCCTGTGGCCGAAGGCGGCGGCGAATGCGACCTCTCAAACATGCGGACGCTGTGCGTGTTGTGCCACCGGGAGGCGACGGCCAAATTGCGTGCGCGGCTTCGCCAAGCTTCGAAATCCGTTAAGATCGAAGGGCAACGTGAATGTTCATCCAACGGCTGACCCTGAAGAAGCTCCTGTCGTTCAATGAGGCGACAGTTGAACTCGGACAATTGAACGTTTTGATTGGCCCGAACGCCGTTGGAAAAAGCAATCTGATAGAGGTAATCGGCCTGCTGCAAGCTGCTCCGGACAGCTTGTCAGCGGTGCTGCTTGCGGGCGGAGTAAGACAATGGTTGTGGCTTGGCGATGTCGGGCCCGCGCCCATAGCAACCATCGAGTGTGACCTTAGCCTCACAAGAGGGCGTCAGTTTGGGCCGCTTTCTTATCAACTCCGGTTCACCGAAGAAGGTCCGAACGGATTGGTCATTGTGGGTGAGCAGCTTGCTAAGAGCGGCCAAGGGGCAGATCTCGGGGGGGCCGGTGCATACTTGACCCGTTCATTGATCCAGGCGGAATTTGGGGCGGAGGCCTCAGACTTGGCACGTTCCAAGGCTCAGGTTATGGCCCTTACGCCTAGCGAGTCTGTTCTTGCGCAGTTCAAGAGCCCCGTGGACCCTACGCCTCTCACTGAGCTGGGCCGGCACTTTTCACAGATACGGATCTTCCGGGAGTTTCGGACCGACCCCGATTCGCCAATCAGGCGCGGCATTAGCACCTCAGCCATCAAGGACTCACTCTCCGACCGGGGCGACAACCTGGCCCTCGTTCTTCTGGACTTCAACTTTCTGGGCGTGCACGACCGCATCAGAGATTACCTCCGCCGCTTTTGCGAGCGCTTCGAGGATGTCAAGATCGACGTTGGCCAAGGACTCGCGCGTACCTACCTGCGGGAAGCTGGCCTAAAGGAGATGCTCTCCGCCATCCGGATGTCCGATGGAACGCTGAAGTTTCTCGCCCTGCTGGCGGCTCTGTTCCATCCGAAACCGCCGCCATTGATCTGCATCGAAGAACCCGAGATCGGGCTGCACCCCGACGCCTTGCAGCTTGTCGCCGAAGCCTTGCTGGAGGCGTCACAGTCCGTCCAGTTGATTGTGACGACACATTCCGACGCGCTGGTTGATTGGCTCACGGACCGCCCTGAAAGTGTCCTCGTTTGCGAACGCGATTTTGACAACGGCACCCAGATGAAGCGGCTGTCGAAGGACAGCCTCAAAGCGTGGCTAGAAGAGTACACGCTTGGAGAACTTTGGCGCAAAGGCCAGATCGGCGGAAACCGATATTGACTGAGATTTGGCTCTATTGCGAAGGCCACAAGCTCCTTAGGCCCGGATTTGAGGCCTTCCTCTCGGTACTCAGACGGCGTGCCCGGGAGAAACGGTGCAAGTTTCGTGTGATTCCGTCGGGGTCGGGAAGTACGGCTTGCCGGGATTTCGGGACTGCCATTCGAGAGAACCCTAGGGTGTGGAGCATTCTTCTTATAGACAGCGAAGGGCCGCTACGCGCCAACGCCTCGGCTTCGCTTTGCCGCGAGCAGGGTTGGAGCGAATCGAATGCCGGCTCGATCTTTTGGATGGTCGAGATGATGGAGGCCTGGTTTCACGCGGACAAAGATGCACTCGCCGATTTCTACCGTTCCGGCTTCCAGCGAAATTCTTTGAAGTCAAATCCCAACGTCGAGCAGATTTCCAAGAAGGATCTGCAGCACGGCCTAAGCGCCGCCACGAAGAACAGTCAGAAGGGCGACTATTACGACAACAAGACAACTCACGGGACAAAGCTGTTGGCATCGATCGACGCTGACCTGGTCCGGAAATCCGCGCCCAACTGCCACGACCTCTTCCAGACCGTTCTTGCAAAACTGGCCCAATAGCTTACACTATCACCTATGCGGAAACGGTCTCTCTCTCTTTGCTTGTTCGCGGCTTGCGCCATCGCCCAACCCAAATTCACGCCCGAAAAGGAGGCCTCCATCAAGGCCGACCTCGCAGGCCAGATCGACGCCATGAAGAAACAGGCCCAGGTGATGGTCGATTCTGTCTTCAGCTTCGGCGAACTGGGGTTCCAGGAGTTCGAAACCTCGAAGTACCTCACGGGCATCCTGGAGAAGCAGGGCTTCAAGATCGAGCGCAACTATGCCGGCATCCCCACTGCCTGGGTGGCCAGTTGGGGCTCGGGTAAGCCCGTCATCTCGCTGGGCTCGGATATTGACGATATTCCGCAGGCGTCGCAGAAACCGGGCGTCGGCTGGCACGAGCCGATGATCGCCGGCGCGCCCGGCCACGGCGAAGGCCACAATTCCGGCGTGCCGCTGAACATCGTCGCCGCGCTGGCGGTCAAGAAAGTCATGGAGCGCGAACACCTCACCGGCACCCTCCGGCTGTGGCCGGGTGTGGCGGAGGAACTGGTCGGCACCAAGGCCTACTACGTTCGTGCCGGTATGTTCAAGGACGTGGATGTCTGCCTCTTCACCCACGTGGCCGCCAACCTGGGTGTCTCCTACGGGCCGGCCGTCAACCAGAACGGGCTGGTGTCGGTGGAGTATTCGTTCAAGGGCGAGAGCGCGCATGCGGCCGGCGCTCCCTGGCGCGGAAAGAGCGCGCTGGACGCCGTGGAACTGATGGACGTGGGCTGGAATTTCCGCCGCGAGCATCTCCGCCTGGCGCAGCGTTCGCACTACGTCATCACCGACGGCGGCGACCAGCCGAACGTGGTTCCACCTACAGCCGCGGTCTGGTATTACTTCCGCGAGGCCGACTACGATCACATCATGGACATGTGGCGCATCGGCGACAACATGGCCAAAGCCGCCACGCTGATGACCGATACCACCTACACCTCCCGGCTGCTGGGAAGCGCCTGGCCCGGGTACTTCAGCAAGCCGATCGCCGAGGATATGTACGAGAACATCAAGAAGGTGGGGCTGCCGCAATGGTCGGAGGATGACCAGACCATGGCCAAAGGGTTACAAAAAGAACTCAAGCAACCGGTGCGCGGCCTGGCTGTCAAGATTCAGGAAATGCGCGCCCCTCGGCCCGAACCGGAGGCCAATGCCGGCGAGGGCGGTGAAGGGCAGGGTCCGGGGCCTACGGGCGGCGGCTCGGACGACATCGCCGATGTTTCCTGGAATGTGCCAACCATCACGTTGCGCTTCCCCTCGAACATTCCGGGAGGGCCGGGCCACAACTGGGCCAACGGGATCGCCATGGCCACGCCGATTGCGCACAAGGGCGTGATCGCCGGCGCCAAGGTGCAGGCGATGACGATGCTCGATATCCTCACCAAGCCCGAACTCGTGAAAGCCGCCTGGGACTACTTCAATAACGTTGAGACCAAAGACATGAAGTACAAGACCTTTCTGCGGCCTGACGACAAACCCGCCATCTGGCTGAACACCAAGACCATGGAAATCTACCGGCCGCTGATGAAACAGTTCTACTACGACCCTTCGAAATACGACACCTACCTGGAGCAGTTGGGAATCAAGTATCCGACTGTGCGCTGATTCGGCGGCAATCCTGCGTCGGATTGCTAATCCGCCGGCGGGATAGGCGGATTGCCAATCCGCCGCAGGTTAACAACCTGCCCCACAAACCGGAGGCTCACCATGGACTTCGTCGAGCAACTCAAATCCTCGGTGCAAATCGAAAGCGTCATCGGGGAATTCGTGCGGCTCCGCAAATCGGGGGCCAACCGCTACGTAGGGCTGTGCCCGTTCCACAACGAGAAGAGCGGCTCCTTCACGGTCCACGCGGCCAGGCAATTCTACTACTGCTTCGGCTGCCACGCCAAGGGTGACGTGGTGAACTTCGTGATGGAGATGGAGCACATCAGCTTTTACGAAGCCCTCAAGAGCCTGGCCGAGCGTTACGGCATCCCCATGCCCAAGCGCTCGCAGTACGCCGACGAAGACTCCAAACTGCGCGGCGCCATTTACCAGATGCATGAACTGGCGCAAGAGGCGTTTCGTACGAATCTTAACGGTTCCGCGGGCGGTGATTCGCGAGCCTATTTCGAGCGCAGGGGCCTGGCGCCCGAAACCGTGGAACAGTTCGGGCTGGGCTATTCAGACCGCTCCGGCCGCGCCCTGCTGCGGCTGTTCGAGCCCAACTTCACTGCCGCCCAGATGGAACAGTCCGGCCTGGTGGGCAAACGGCAGGACGGTACGTTTTACGACCGATTCCGCAACCGGTTGATGTTCCCCATCCACAACGAATCCGGCAAGATCATCGGATTCGGGGGGCGCGCCTTGTCATCGGACGACGAACCGAAGTATCTCAACTCTCCGGAGACCCCGATCTACAAAAAGAGCCAGGTGCTCTACAACCTGCACCGCGCCAAAGAGGCCGTACGCAAGGACGACCGCGTGATTCTGGTGGAAGGCTACATGGATGCCATCGGCGTAAGCGCCGCGGGTTTCCGCGCGGTGGTGGCCAGTTGCGGCACGGCACTGACCACGCAGCAAGTTCAGGCGTTGAAGCGGCACTCCCAAAAGATCGTGGTGAATTTCGATCCCGACGCGGCGGGCGCCACCGCGGCGGAACGGTCCATCGGCATCCTTCTGCAGGAAGGCATGCAGGTGCGGATCATGGAACTGGACGGAGACCTTGACCCGGACGAGTATTGCAAGGAGCGCGGCGCCGATGCATACCTGCAACGGCTGGAAACGGCGAAAGGCTATTTCTTCTGGCTGGCCGACCGTCTGCGGTCCAAGCACGATATGCGCACCACGGAAGGCAAGGTCACTGTGTTGAAGGCCCTGCTGCCGGCTTTGCATCGCATCTCCGACGCGCTGGAACGCGGTGTGATCGCCAATGAAGTGGCGGGCTATCTAGGGGTTGAGAAGGGAATGGTGCTGGACAGTTTTCGCAAAACCGCCGGCGACCGGCAGGAGAAGACACTGGACCGTCCCGCGGTCGCGCTGCGGCCGGATGAGCGCATGCTGCTGGTCGCCGTGTTCGGCGAAGATGAGATGCGGGACGAAGTCATGAGGGAACTGAGATCGGTGGAGAGCATCGCCACCTTTGCTTCGAGGCGCATCTTTCAAGCTGTTTTCGCGCTTGCCGACGCCGGCAACCGGGTGACTTTCAATGAAGTCAATGCGCGCCTGGAGGAAGCCGACCAACACCTGCTGGCCGAGGCCGTGCTGCGCGAGGATTCGGAGCACTCGGCTGAAAAAGTGCTGGCCGCCCTGAAACGCGTGCGGCTTTCGGACCACCAGCAAAAGACGGAGCAATTGAAGGCGCGAATCAAGGAATTGGAGCGTCAAGGCAGGATCGCGGAAGCCATGCAACTGATGGCGGAGCAACCACGGCCTTCGCTGATCGCGGATGACCCTGGCGCGGCGAAAACTGCGCCTCGCCGTGGTATACAATAACTAGGATTCTTCTCCGCTGGGAAAACGGGGCTTCAGTGGCGCTTGATGACAAAGACGACGGGCTTCAACGGCTCGTACAGATGGGCAAGGAAAAAGGCTACGTCCTGTACGACGAGGTGAGCGAAGTTCTGCCCGGCGACTTCTCCAGTGGCGCCGACCTTGACGACGTGCTCGCCGGATTGGACACCGCAGGCATCGACATTCTTGAAGAGGCCAAGGATTTCGAGAAAAAACTGGAGGAGGGCGATGAGTTCCTCGATATCGAGTTGCCTGCCGGCGTCGGCGAGAAGGTCAACGATCCCGTGCGCATGTACCTGCGGGAGATGGGCACGGTGCCGCTGCTCACGCGCGACGGCGAAGTGGAGATCGCCCGCCGCATCGAACGCGGGCAGAACACGGTACTGAAATCGCTGTTCCGCGCGCCGCTGGTAATCCAGGAAATCATCGCCATGGGCGAGGAGACGGCGCAGGACGCGGTGCTGGCTCGCGACGTGATCCAGATCGCCGACCCACTCCTCACTGACGAACTGGTGGAGGAGAAGCGCCTGGAATTCGCCAAGTGCACGGAGGACATCTCGCGGCACTACCGGAAGATCCTGCAAGGCAGGCAGAAACTGTTGGCGATTCCCCGCGGCATGAAGCCCAAACAGTACCGGCGGCAGTTGTGGGAACTCGGCCGGCTGATCGTGCGCACGTCGCGCCTGGCGCGAACCATCAAGTTTCAATCGCCGGTGATCCGGCATTTGATCGGCCGGCTGCGCGGCGCCGTGGAAGAACTAAGGCCAGTCGAGAATGAGCTGGCGAAGCTGCAGCGCAAACTGGAAACGTGGCCCGGGGCGCGCGCCGAAGGAATCAAGGAACTGCGCAAGGAGCAGCGCGGCGCGGGCCAGCGCCTGCAACAACTCGAGGAGCAGTTCGGAGCCTCGGCGGCGGAATTGCGGCGAACCCTGGAGATCATCACCAAGGCTCACCTGGAAGCCGAGAACGCCAAGAAGGAGTTGATCGAAGCCAACCTTCGCCTGGTGGTGAGTATCGCCAAGCGCTACACCAACCGCGGGCTGCAGTTCCTGGATCTAATCCAGGAGGGCAACATCGGGTTGATGAAAGCCGTGGACAAATTCGAATATCGCCGCGGCTATAAGTTTTCGACCTACGCCACGTGGTGGGTGCGGCAGGCGATCACGCGCGCGATCGCTGACCAGGCGAGGACAATACGCATTCCGGTCCACATGATCGAAACCATCAACAAGCTGATCCGGACCTCGCGCCAGATGGTGCAGGAAATGGGCCGGGAGCCGACCAACGAAGAGTTGGCGAAGCGGCTGCAGCTTCCGGTTTCGAAAGTGCGCAAGGTGCTGCGCGTGGCACAGGAGCCGATCTCGCTGGAAACGCCCGTGGGCGAAGAGGAAGAGTCGCATCTGGGAGATTTCATTGTCGATCACAACGGCATTTCGCCATCCGACGCCGTGATCAACCTCAACCTGCGGGAGCAAACGGCGCAGGTGCTGAAGACGCTGACGCCGAGGGAAGAGAAGATTATCAAGATGCGGTTCGGTCTGGAAGACGGCAGCGAGCACACCTTGGAGGAAGTCGGGCAGAATTTCGCGGTGACGCGCGAGCGCATCCGGCAGATTGAGGCGAAGGCGTTGCGCAAACTTCGCCACCCCAGCCGCAGCCACCGGTTGCGGGCGTTCCTGGAGAACGGAACCCACGGGGACTAGCGGGGCTAGCGGGACTTTCGCAAGTTTCAGAGGGTCTGGCACTGGCGGAAAGGCTGCGTTAACCGAGGTTTCGCGTCAAACGCATGGTGATCTACGAATAGATGAAGGAATGATACACATATTGGCCGGTGCAGCTGGGGATGTCGAGTCCGTCTTGGAATCGGGCGAGACGGGCAAGCCTCTACGGTGGATCGTCCCGAAGAAAGCTCATGCGACTGATCGGGCCTTGTTTCACCTCCCAGACCGTGGATTTGCGGCCCGTGGCGTTATCGGAAATGAACCACGCCAGTTCGGGTCTGGCCAGTACACCGCAACCGTTCGCGAGATTGTGCTTCTAGCCTCTGCGGTCCCGCTAGCGTTTGTACGCAAGCACCATCCAGCCTGGAAATGGCCCACCTACGCGAGAAGCTATACAACAATCGACGGATCTATCGAGACGCGGCTTGAGGAACTGCTCCGCGCCTATCAAACGGCGTTTGCGGAACCGCTGGCCGAGGGAGCCCCGAAGCAAGCCTCGGTCACGGTTTACGAACGGAACCCGATTGCCCGGCAGCGCTGCATCGACCATTACGGGACTGCCTGCCATGGGTGCGGCTTTTCTTTCGGCGAAACCTACGGTGAAACCGCTGAAGGGTACATTCACGTTCACCACCTAAAGGCACTATCTAACAGAGGCGGTGAACGTGTGGTCGATCCGATCAAGGACCTTAGACCGATCTGCCCAAACTGTCATGCGATTGTCCATCTTCAAACCCCACCGCTGAGCATCCTCGAACTCAAGCGGATGCTGAAAAGGGCGGGATCACCTGCGTAGCGGTTTTCGACGTTCCGGCTCCGGCAGTGGCTCAGGAAAGACAAGACCACACAGAAACGACACTTGCGCGCGCCCGCCCCGCCCGCCCCTCGCGCTTGACCCAACCCAAAGCCGAATGGTAGTATTCTCGCCGGGTCACCAAGCTAGGAGGGAGTCACCGTGCAAACTACGCGAAGAACATTTCTGAGTGCGGCCGGGGTTGCCGCCGCGGCCTACGCCGCGCCCGGCCGTCCGGTAGGGGCGCCCGGCTCGTCTCAACAGAAGCTGTATGTGGCGGCGCTTACACCCTGCGACAAAAGCCTGAAGTTCGACGACGGACTCTATAAAGAGATGCTGCCCTGGTTCAAGACGCAGGGCGCCGATGGCGTGGTGGTGCTGGGGACAACCGGCGAATATCCTTCGTTTTCCATCGCCGAACGAAAGCGCATTGCGGAAACCGCGCTGAAGCATCGCGGCAGCCTGGCGATGATCGTGCAGGCCGGCACCACCAATTTCCCGGACACCATCGACCTCATTTCCCATGCCGCCGCCAACGGCGCCGATGGCGTGCTGGTGATTCCGCCCTTCTACTACAAGAAGCCGGCCACCGAAGGGCTCACCAAATACTACTCGCTGATCCTGGAGTCCACCAGGCTTCCGGTCTACCTGTATCACATCCCGGGCACCAGCGCGGTCCCCATCACCAACGAACTCCTGCACAGCCTGGAGCACTACCCCAATCTGGCCGGCATCAAGGACTCCAACGGCGACGTGCCCGAGTACGAGAGCTACCTCAAAGAGTTTCCCAAGCTGAACATGATGACCGGCACGGGCAACAACCTCAAGGCCGCGCTCAAGGCCGGGATGGGCGCCATCCTTGCCGATGCCAACCTGTTCGCAAAGTACTCCTCCGCCGTCTTCGCGGCGCAGCGCGGCGGCAAGGACCCGGACGAGCCGTACGACAAGCTGCGCGAAGTCAACGCGGCCATGCGCCCCGCGGGCGTGAATGCCTACGGCCCCATGAAATACGCCCTGAGCCTGATGATGGGAACGCGTGAGAGCTATCCGCGTCCACCACATCTCGACGCCACCAGCGAGCAGAGGGCACAAATCAAGATCAAGCTGAAAGAACTCGGGCTGATCGCCTGACACGATCGCCTGACACGGAGAACCAACATGCGCCGCTCCAGAAATTGCACGCGTTTTTCCCCGATCGGCTTTTCGATCGCCATCTTGATCACCCTGGGGCTTCTGTGGCTGCCCGGCACCGCTTCCGGCCAGGCATCCTCCAAAGCCGGCGAGTGGCCCACCTATGGCGCCGACCTGGCCAATAGCAAATACCGCCCGCTGGACCAGATCAACGCGTCGAACTTCGGCAAGCTGGAGGTGGCCTGGCGGTTCAAGACGGACAGCATCGGCAACCGGCCGGAGTATAAGCTGGAAGGGACGCCGCTGATGGTCAATGGCGTGGTCTATGCCACCGCCGGATCGCGCCGCGCCGCCATTGCGCTGGACGCCGCCACGGGCGAACTGCTCTGGGTGCATGGCGAGCACGAAGGGGCGCGCGGCGCCGCCGCTCCCCGCCAACTCTCCGGCCGCGGCCTGGCCTACTGGAGCGACGGCAAGGAGGAACGCATCCTCTACGTCACGCCGGGCTACCGGCTGATCGCGCTCGATGCCAAGACGGGCGCACTGATTCCCGCGTTCGGCAAGGGCGGCGCTGTGGATCTGAAGCTGGATGACGACCAGACCATTCTGCCGGACCTCACCACCGGCGAAATCGGCATCCAATCCGCGCCCGTAGTGGCCAAAGACACAATCCTGGTCGGGGCCGCATTCCGCGAAGGCATGACGCCCAAGAGCATGCGCAACAATAAGGGCTACGTGCGCGGCTTCGACGTGCGCTCGGGCAAGCGGCTCTGGATCTTCCACACCATCCCCGTGAAGGGTGAGTTCGGCTACGACACCTGGGAGAAGGGCTCCGCCGAGTATACCGGCAACACCGGCGTGTGGACGCAGATTTCCGTGGACGAGCAACTCGGCCTGGTGTATCTGCCCGTGGAGTCGCCCACTGGCGATTATTACGGCGGTCATCGCCCCGGCAACAACCTGTTCGGCGAAAGCCTGGTCTGCGTCGATCTGAAGACCGGCCAGCGCAAGTGGCATTACCAACTGGTGCACCACCCGCTCTGGGATATGGATATTTCCTCGGGCCCGCTGCTGGCCGATGTCAACGTAGGCGGGCGCGCTGTGAAAGCCGTCGCGCAGCCTACCAAGCAGGGGTTTTTGTACGTTCTTGACCGTGTGACTGGCAAGCCGGTGTGGCCCATTGACGAGAAGCCCGTCGAGAAGGGGAATGTGCCCGGCGAATGGTACTCGCCCACGCAGCCTTTCCCGAGCAAGCCGCCGGCCTACGCCCGCAACGGGGTTTCCGTGAACGACCTGATCGATTTCACCCCGGCACTGCACGATGAGGCCATGACCCTGGTGGCCAAGTACAAGCTCGGGCCGGTTTTCACACCGCCGGCGCTCAGCAAGGTGGATGGTCCGCTGGCGACTTTGACGTTGGGGACGGCCAGTGGCGGCACCAATTGGCCGGGCGGTTCGTACGATCCGGAATCGCACACGGTCTACGCCTACGCCTGCAATGCCTGCGTGACGGGAATCGGGGTGGTGCCGGCGCCCAAGGAGATCTCGGACATGGATTACGTTCTGGGCACCGCCGGCCGGGAAGTTCGCATCGCCCGCGGCCCCGGTGAAAACGCCGGTGCGGATTCGCCCATGCCCGGGCGTGAACCAGCGGCGGCCCCGGCGCCAACTCCGGCGGCCGGCCGTGGCGGCGCGGGGGGTGGCGGCGGCAGTTTCGTAGGCCTGAACATCCAGGGCCTGCCGCTGATCAAGCCGCCGTACGGAACCATTTCCGCCATCAATCTGGATCGCGGTGAGATCGTATGGCAGGTAGCCCACGGCGACACGCCGGACGCCATCCGCAACAACGCCGCGCTGAAAGGCCTGACTATTCCGCGGACCGGACAATCCGGCTACAACGTGGGCACGCTGCTCACCAAGACGCTCTTGATTGCGGGCGATGGCCAGGTGACCACCACCTCCGAGCATCCGCGCGGGGCCATGCTGCGCGCGTACGATAAGGCTTCGGGCAACGAAGTGGGTCACGTCTGGATGCCGGCGCCGCAGAGCGGCTCGCCCATGACCTATATGGTGAACGGCAGGCAATACATTGTCGTAGCTGTCAGCGGAGGCCCCTACTCTGGTGAATACATTGCTTTCACGCTGCCGCAGTAACGCGGCCCTTCTTGGTTGTGTTGCTTTTGGGTTGGCTGCTCTAGCCCAAGACCCGCCCACCCGCTCCGTCTGGGACGGTGTCTACACCCAAGACCAGGCCGCTCGCGGCCAGTCTCTCTACACCAAAGAGTGCGCCGCCTGTCATGGCCAGTCACTAAGTGGCGGCGAAGAGGCACCGCCTCTCTCTGGCGGCGGCTTCACCGCCAACTGGAACGGCCTGACTGTAGGCGACCTTTTCGAGCGCATCCGCGTCTCCATGCCCGAAGGCCGTCCCGGCACCCTCAGCCGCCAGCAGAACGCCGACATCCTGGCTTACGTCTTGAGCGGCAATCAGTTCCCGGCGGGGAAGGCGGAGTTGGTCAGAGAGACCGAACTCCTCAAACAGATCAAGTTTGAAGCGGTGAAACCTGCGAAATAGTCGACAGGGGCGCCTGAGCCCCTTGCTTGACGGAATAGTTTACGTTCTGTAAACTCAATTAATGCGGGTCATCAGCAAACCGGCAATTCTCAAATTTGCTGAAGGGCACCATGACGCACTGGCGCCGCTGATGAACTGGTACCGTATTACCAGGAGGGCCGACTGGGGCTCTCTAGCCGAAGTGAGGAGTGATTTCGCTCACGCTGATATCGTTGGTCGAAGGACCGTATTCAATATCCACGGGAATACCTACAAGCTGATCACGCGGATCAACTACAAAAACCAAACGCGTGTTCATTCTGTACATCCTCACCCATGTCGAGTACAGCAAGGGAGCCTGGAAGCTATGAGTACGACGACTGAGATTAGGGATTCGGTGTATGCCGAACTGTTAGCGAAGTCTCTCCCTCGGCCAATTCGCACGGACGCCGAGCGTGCACGTTTCGCCGAAACGCTGCTCGGGCTCGACGACCGCGAGGACCTGTCACCAGAGGAGGAAGCACTCGCCGAAGTGCTGACGCTCCTCATCGAAGATTACGAAGAGAAGAATTATCCGCTGCCCCGTGTGTCGCCCAACGAGTCGCTGAACGCGCTAATGGAAGAACGTGGACTGAAACACAAGGACATTTGGCCTGTCCTCGGCAACAAGGGTGCCGCCACTGAAGTGCTGAGCGGTCGACGCTCCATCAGCAAGGCGCAGGCAAAGCGGCTGGCTGAATTCTTACATGTGCCGATCGAGCTCTTCGTGTAAGACTGAAGGTCCGGAGCGAAGAACTGTCCGGCGACGTCTTTAGTGTGCATTATTTGGACCCGCCTTCGTCAACCCCAACCCCGGCGTGCCGGGCAGCACCAGTTTGCCTTTCTCCACCCTTACACCGTGGAACGGGTCGTTCGAGATCAGCAGGTTTCCATCCAGGTCCGCGTAGTCCACAAGCGGCGAAAGATGCGCGGCGGCGGTCACGGAAACCGAACTGGAGATCATGCATCCGAGCATGGTCTTCATCCCCAGGGCTTTGGCGATCTGGATCATGCGGTAGGCCTCCAAGATGCCGCCGCTCTTATCGAGCTTGACGTTCACGCCGTCGAAGGCCTCCTTCAGCTTGGGGATGTCCGAGGCTCGCTGGCAGGCCTCGTCGGCAATGATCGGGATGTGGACGCGGCTGCGGATCCAGCGCGTTTCCTCGATCATTTCGGCGGGCAGCGGCTGCTCAATGAATTCGACGCCCATTTTCTCCAGCCAGTTAATCTTGCGCACCGCCTCTTCCTTGTCTTTCCAGCCTTCGTTGGCATCCACGCGCAGCGGCTTCTTGGTGACAGAGCGCACGGCCTCGATGGTGGCCTCATCGGTGGCCAGTCCCACCTTCACCTTCAGCACCGGGTATTCGGCGGCTTCGCGCGTCTTCTGCCTGGTGATCTCGGGAGTGTCGATGCCGATCGAAAACGTGGTGAGTGGCGTGTCCTTGGGGTCAAGACCGAAATAGCTGTAAAGTGGAATGCCGAGCTTCTGGCCCACCCAATCCATGAGCGCGATGTCCACCGCGGCTTTGCCCGCCCACTCGCCCGGCACGCGCTGGAAAACCTGGGCCATGATCTTGCCGAACTGCATGGGGTTGGCGGAGAGCAGGTAGTCGCGCACGGCATCGGCGGCTCTCTTGGCGCCCGCGGCGTCCTCGTGGTAGCGCACGATGGGCGCGCCTTCGCCGTGCCCCGTGATGCCGTCGCGCGTGTAGGCGGTGTGCAGCGTATCGCGGTACTGGCTCGACGACATAGTGGTGGTCCAGGTGTGCTGCAGGTTCAGCCGCTTGATTTCGGTGACGAACGCGGGCTTGGATTCGGCGGCGGCATTTGTGGCGATCAGGAGGCTGGCCGGGGCTGCGGATGCGGTCTTCAAGAAATTCCTCCGGTTCATTTCACTCTCCTCATGGCTTTTCAGCGTGCCTCACCCATCCTCGGCCCCTCGATCATGATCCGCTCGAAGCACCGGGATACGTGTTCCCAGGAGAAGTGGGCGCTCACCATCTCCCAGGCCGCCGTGGCGAGGCGCGCGCGCTGCTGGCGGCTCTCGATCAATTCTACACACTGGGCGGCGAAATCTTCGGGCGTGTCGGCGATGCGGATGTCTACGGGCGGGTTCACCGTCAGGCCTTCAGCGCCGATAGTGGTGGAGACTACCGGGATCTTCGCCGCCATGGCTTCGTAAATCTTCAATCGGGTGCCGCCGCCGATGCGTAGGGGGACGATGGCCACGGCCGAGCCCCAGAGCCAGGGGCGGATATCGGGGACGGTGCCTGTGACACAGATGCGCGAATCGCCGGCGGCCAGTTGCGTGACCTTCGGGGGCGGAGTGCGGCCGACCACGGCCAGCGTGGCTTCGGGCCGGCGGCGGCGGACCAGCGGGAGGATTTCGCGGACGAAATACGTCACGCCATCGATATTGGGCAGCCAGTCCATGGAGCCGACGAAGACGAGATCCGCTGCGGCGGCGCTTTCCAAACCGCCAGCCGCCCGCTCATCCGGCGGCAGGAAGTACTCGATATCGACGCCAGTCGGGATCTCGGATACGCGGGTGACGCCGAAGAGGCGGCGCATTTCGTCGGCATCGGTGCGCGAAACCGCCACGATGTGCCCGGAGGCCAGGCTGACCCGGCGCTCGTAATCGAACATTCGGTCGGCCTGGAGCGAGAAATACCAGCGGCGCAACGGCCCCGAGGCATGTTCCACGTGGCGGCGCCAGATCACGGTTTCCACGTTGTGCTGGAAGAAAACGGCGTGCGGCAGGTCGGGGAAATAAGAAGTGGGCGCCAGGTGGTCCACCACGGCGCACTCGAAGCGCTCCTGGCGGATCAAGTCTTCCAGGAAGGCCCGCATGCCGGGCGGGTTGAAGCGGCTGACGGCAATGGGAGTCCCGGAAAAGAGCCCTCGGGCGAGCTGGCCCCAGAAAGCGGGGCTGGTTTTCTCGGGGACGCGATACGGGAACGGGTAGGAACGGGTTGCGTACTCGTGCGCGCGGGCTGGGCCTTCGGGCTGGTCGGGATTGGCGATGGAGACGTAGTGGATTTCATGCCAGCGATGCAGGTGGCGCAGC
>Ga0210402_10002398_pt1 | contig 18316 bp, 13 predicted proteins | sample IncBWC7MmetaG_FD_161055 | JGI IMG/M metagenome (GOLD analysis project Ga0210402, IMG submission 161055) | Forest soil microbial communities from Barre Woods Harvard Forest LTER site, Petersham, Massachusetts, United States - Inc-BW-C-7-M | ecosystem: Environmental > Terrestrial > Soil >... | reverse complement strand
TACCAACGGCCTTTCACGCCGGCCGAACTCTTCCGTACCGCTTTGAGCGCCATCAATCGAAGGTTGCAGGTTCGCGGTTCATCGTTTAGCGATCTTAGCCCCGAGTCCCAGGATGAATATCTCAGGACGCTCGCGAAGGGCGGCCCGGATCTCGATCTTGATGGAGTGCCGTCCGAGGTGTTTTTTGACTTGCTGTTGAAAATGACGGTTGAAGGTTTCTTCAGCGATCCGGCCTACGGCGGCAATCACGACATGGTTGCTTGGCGAATGATCGGTTTTCCGGGCGCCTATGCGGATTATTACGATGCGATTGACCGGCACGGCGTGAAGTTTGAACGCGAACCCATGAGTCTCGCCGAAGACAGCCGCGGGCATCTGCACCCGGATCCGAATATCCCGGCGCATTTATAAGAAGGAATTGACCATGGCGGAGCGCCTGAAAGAAGTCGACGTCGTAATCATCGGTGTCGGGATGGTGGGAAGCATCGTTGCCAAGGAGTTGGCGGCGGCGGGCTACAAGGTCGTGGGGCTGGAGCGTGGTCAGGCGCGCTACACGGCGCCGGATTTTCAAGGCCCCGCGATTCATGACGAGCTGCGCTTCGATATTCGCAAGGCGCTGATGCAGGACAATACCCGCGAGCCGGTAACGTTTCGCAATCACGCGTCGGAGCGCGCGCTGCCCATTCGGCGATGGGAATCATTCCTTCCCGGCACGGGATTGGGCGGCTCGATGGTGCACTGGAACGGCCAGACTTATCGATTTCAAGCCAACGACTTCGAGCTTGCGACGCGAACGCGCCAACGCTATGGAAAGGATTTCTTGGATCCGGACGCGACCATCCAAGATTGGGGTGTCACTTACGATGAACTCGAGCCGCACTTCGATCGCTTCGAATATCTTTTGGGCACTTCCGGCAAGGCCGGCAACATCAAGGGGACGATTCAACCGGGCGGGGATCCGCATGAATCGCCGCGCTCGCGCGACTACCCCACGCCGCCCATGAAGGAGCACTTTCAAGGAGCGATGTTTCGCAAGGCTGCCACCAGTCTGGGGTATCACCCCTTTCCGCAACCGTCCTCGAACTTGAGCCAGCCGTACACCAATCCGGAGGGTGTCAAGCTGAATGCCTGCGTGTTCTGCGGCTTTTGCGAGCGCTATGCCTGCGAGCACTACGCGAAGGCAGTACCGCAGACCATCATCTTGCCGGTATTGCTGGCGAACCCGAATTTCCAGCTGCGCACAGGATGTCAGGTCCAGAGAATCAATCTCGATTCCACCAAGAAAAAAGCCACCGGCGTGACCTACATCGATGCCGCGGGCCGCGAGTTTGAGCAGCCGGCATCCTTGGTCATCACTGCGTCGTTCGCACTCAACAACGTGCGCATGCTGCTCTTGTCAGGCATTGGCAAGCCCTACGACCCGAGCACCGGCAAGGGCGTGGTGGGGCGCAACTACGCCTACCAAACAATGAGTTCGGTGTCCTCATTCTTCGACGAGAATGTGATCGTCAATCCCTTTATGGCGTCCGGAGCGTCGGGGACCTTGATCAACGATTTCGCCGGCGATAATTTCGATCACAGCGGATTGGGGTTCATTGGCGGCTCATTCATCGGCGCCGTCAACACGAACGGTCGGCCGATCCAATATCACCCGGTGCCGCCCGACACGCCGCCCTGGGGCAAGGCGTGGAAGCAAGCGGTGGTGAAGCACTACAACCACACGGTCCAGTTCAGTTGCCACGGAAGCTCAATTGCCCAACGGCAAAACTACCTGGACCTTGATCCCACTTACCGCGATGCCTGGGGTCAGCCGCTGCTGCGGATGACTTTCGATTTTCCGCAGAACGATTTGAAGATGGCGGCCTACATTACGGCCAAGGCGGTCGAGATCGGTAAGGCCATGGGCGCAAAACAAGTCGTCGGGTCACCCCGCAAGGGGCCGTACACGACCCAGCAGTATCAGACGACGCACAATACAGGCGGCACCGTGATGGGTAATGATCCGAGCACCAGCGTCGTCAACCGCCACTTACAGTCCTGGGACGTGCCGAATGTCTTTGTCATCGGTGCGTCCAACTATCCGCAGAACGCGTCTTGGAATCCGACTGGTACTTTGGGTGCCTTGACGTACTGGGCGGTGGATGCACTCAAAAACACCTATCTCAAGAACCCGGGCCGATTGGTGTCGGCATGAGCATCTCGCAGGTACTGCGCGCCGGTCTGCTCCTGGGTGTCATTCCGCTGCTGATGGCTGCCAAGCAGGGAGCCGAGAAACCTGCGCCCGCCGTGGCCGCCAAACTGTGCCAGAGTTGTCATGGGGCGCATGGCGAGGGCATACCCGCTGCCGGCATCCCACGACTTGCGGGACAGACGGCGGGCTACCTCGATAAGCAATTGCGCGACTATGCCAGCGGCTCACGCGAGAACCCGATAATGCACCAATGGGCGATTCAACTGAAGGATGCGCAGCGCGCTGAAGTGGCTGCGTATTACGCCTCGCTCACGTCCCCTTATGCGGTCGCGCCGGCAACCTCCGCTAGCGATGCGTCAACCCCAATGCTTTTGGCGCGCGGCCATCAGCTTGCGTACCAGGGCGATGAAAGCCGCCGCGTTCAAGCCTGTGATAACTGCCATGGACCGGATGGCAATGGCGCGCCGCTTACGGCGCCGTACATAGCGGGACAATCCGCGCAATATTTGGCGGCATCGCTCAAGGCCTGGAAGGATGGCACTCGCAAGAATGATGATGGCGAGCTAATGCGGTCGGTAGTCGATCGCCTGAACGAAGCAGACATTGGCGCGATCGCTGCCTACTTTTCCAGCCTTGCTTCATCGCCGAATTCAGGATCGCGATGAACTCTGCGGCAGCGGACTAGAGTCGTTAGCCAATTCGGTTTCGTCGGCTTCTTCATCGCCATCAGGATTGGCTAGGGGCGGGTACTCGATTCGCAGGCGCAAATCGTTTGCCACGCTGAATAGTCCCACCGCTAGAATGAAGGCGAGGCCCACGAACAGTCCGACCATCATCAATGTGCTCATAACCCCTCCGCGCAAGATTGCGGTGCTTCGGAGCGTTTATTTTGCGACAGAGAATCCTCGAGGTCTTTGATCGAACTGCTGTGTTTTGTCTGCTCGCATCGCGAGAGAATTCAAGTTGCACGGTGCCGGCAGAATTTGGCGGTGCAAGCCAATAGAAGCCGCCGAAGAGTACAGATATCCTTTTAGGACAATAGCTTACAGATGTCACCGTTTGATCCGCCGTGCAGCAGAATCGGTCGGGCAGCCCTGGCGCCGTGCTCCTCTATTCATTGAGCCGGATATTTCACAAAATTCAAATGTAGGTGATGTAGTTTTAAACGCATGGCAACGCTGCCGTCAGGAGGCCCGTATCGCATGAGCAACGAACAGTCAAAGACAGTCGCACGGGTCGGCCAATCCGATTCTTTGAACAGGGAACTCTACGAAAGACACCTGCTGATCGATAAGGTGGTTGATTTGGCCGGCGCGAGGCCGCATGAGCGCTTCGAGGCGTTCGCGCTCGCGGTGCGCGAAATTTTGGCGCGGCGCTGGGTGGAAACCGAACGCACCTATGCGCGCGAAAACCCCAAGCGAGTTTACTACCTGTCGATGGAATTTCTCATCGGCCGATCCCTCGCCAACAATGTGGAGAATCTTCTATTGGATTCCGATGTCAGGCGAGCCGTCAAAGAAATCGATCTCGATTGGCCCGCTACCTTGGAGGAGGAAGCGGATGCGGGACTCGGCAATGGCGGTCTCGGGCGCCTCGCGGCATGTTTCTTGGATTCGCTGGCCACCATGCAGATTCCGGCGATGGGTTATGGACTGAGGTACGAGTACGGCATGTTCAAGCAAGTCGTCCGCGACGGATGGCAAATTGAATATCCGGATAACTGGCTGTCGCGCCACGACCCGTGGGAAATACGCCGAGTGCGTGATCAAGTCGAGATTCAGCTCAACTGTTCATTCGAGGTGCGCGAAGGCACCTTGCGAGCCATATCCGGCAAGCCATCGCACCTGATCGGCGTTCCCTATGATCGCCCGATCGTGGGTTATGGGGGCAGGACCATCAACACGCTGCGCCTATGGGCAGCGAAAGCGCCGCAATATTTCGACTTCCAGGCATTCAGTCATGGCGAGTTTGTAGGCGCGGTTGCCGAGGCGCTGGAAGCGGAATCGTTGACCCGGGTCTTGTATCCCGATGACTCGACGAGCCTGGGGCAGGGCCTGCGCTTCGTGCAAGAGTATTTTCTGGTGGCCTGTTCGCTCGCCGATGTCATTCGCCGGTTTCGGCAGCACAATTCTGATTGGAACCAGCTTCCAGAAAAAGCGGCGCTGCAGCTGAACGATACCCATCCGAGCTTCTCCGTCGCGGAACTGATGCGCATTCTGCTGGACGAGGCGCACTTGGATTGGGACACCGCCTGGAATCTTAGCTGCCGCACCTTGGGTTATACCAATCACACTCTGTTGCCGGAGGCTCTCGAAAAATGGCCGCTCGAGTGGTTCCAACTTCTCGTGCCGCGTCAGCTCGAAATCATCTTCGAGATCAACCGGCGCCTCTTGGACGCGGTGCGAAAACGATTCCCGGGCGACGAACAACGCGTGCAGCGAATCAGTCTGATTGAGGAAGGGGCCGTAAAGCACGTCCGCATGGCTAATTTGGCCATTGTCGGCTCTCACAGCACGAACGGAGTCGCAAAGATTCATTCCGAGCTGCTGCGCACGACCACGGTCAAGGATCTGGCCGAGATGTTTCCGGAACGCTTTAGCAACAAGACGAACGGCGTAACGCCGCGGCGTTGGCTGTTGCTGGCGAATCCTCCGCTGGCCGGCTTGATAAGCGAGCGCATCGGCACTGCCTGGATCACGGATCTTGATCAGCTGCGGCGTCTCAAGCCGCTCGCCGACGACGCGGATTTTCTCGGCAAGTTCCTGCAAGTAAAGCGCGAGAGCAAGAGGCTCTGCGCGGAATGGCTCAAGGTGAAATTCGGATTCAGTGTCGATCCGCACACGATATTCGATTGCCATATCAAGCGCATTCACGAGTACAAAAGACAGCTTCTCAATGCGCTGCGCATCGTGGTGCTGTACAACCGATTGCGGGACAAGCCGCAAGCGCGCCAGGCGCCCCGCACCTTCTTTTTTGCCGGCAAAGCGGCCCCCGCCTACTACCTGGCAAAGCTCATCATCAAGTTCATTGACAGCCTGGCCCACACAATTGCAGCGGATCCGGCCGCGAATACACAGCTGCGCGTCATCTTCTTGCCCGACTACGATGTTTCACTGGCCCAAAAGCTGATTCCTGCGAGCGACGTCTCGAATCAAATCTCCACCGCGGGCTATGAGGCCAGCGGCACCAGCAACATGAAATTCATGATGAACGGTGCCTTGACGCTGGGAACCCGCGACGGTGCAACCATTGAGATGGCGGCAGAAGCCGGGGAGGAGAATTTTCTGCTATTCGGCCTTACCGCAAAGCAGGTCTCCGACAGCCGCGCTTGGTACGATCCGCGCTGGCACTACGATCATGATCCGGAAATACGCGCGGCCCTCGACTCCATCAAGGCCGGAAACTTCAGCGGCTCCGACCGGGGACTCTTTCGGCCGTTGTACGACGTGTTGATGCAGGGCGATCACTACATGCACTTGGCGGATTTGAAGTCGTATCTCGAGGCCGATCAGAAGATGCTCGATTGGTACGCCGAGCCGCGCGACTGGGGGCGCAAGGCAGTCCTGAACGTCGCCTCCTCGGGTCGATTTTCGAGCGACCGCTCGATTGCGGAATATGCCAAGGATATTTGGGGCGTGAGCGCATGTCCCATTTCAAAAAGGGGGGTTTGAGAATGAATGACACGCCGCAACTGGATCACCAGGAATTGATTCGCCGTATCAGCCGTGATCTGGCCGATAGCTACGACGAAGAACTGGAGATGGAGATCGAGGATCGGCCCCCCATACCGGGTTTGCCCGCTGAGACGGATGCGGAGGCCGAAAGAGCCTATCGTCTGCGCTATTTCAACGATCTGTTTCGGCTTCAGGCTGAGTTGGTGAAGCTTCAGGATTGGGTCGTCGATACCCGTGAGAAAGTCGTGATTGTTTTCGAAGGACGCGATGCTGCGGGGAAGGGGGGTATTATCAAGCGAATTACGCAACGCTTAAACCCGCGCGTGTGCAGGGCCGTGGCGCTTCCGGCGCCCAACGATCGAGAGCGCACCCAGTGGTATTTCCAGCGCTACGTACCGCATCTTCCGGCGGCCGGTGAGATCGTTCTTTTCGACCGCAGTTGGTATAACCGCGCCGGCGTCGAGCGGGTGATGGGTTTCTGCACACCCGAGGAATATGAGGAGTTCTATCGTTCCGTACCGGAATTCGAGCGCATGCTGGTGCGCTCCGGAATCAGGCTGCTCAAGTATTGGTTCTCGATCACGGACGAGGAGCAGTACGTGCGTTTCCTGGGCCGGATCCACGACCCGCTCAAGCAATGGAAGCTGAGCCCCATGGATCTCGAATCGCGCCGTCGCTGGGAGGACTACACCAAGGCGAAGGAGGTCATGTTGGAGCGCTCACACATACCCGAGGCAAAGTGGTGGGTGGTTCACGCGGTTGATAAGAAACGCGCACGGCTGAACTGCATCCATCATCTCCTGGAGCAGTTCCCGTATAAGGAAGTGAACAAACCTGCCATCGTTCTACCTGCACGCGAGCATCACGAGGACTACTCTCGCCAGGCCGTGTCCGCGGAAATGGTAGTGCCCGAGGTGTACTGAGCGCATGATAAGCGCTCGCCGCTTGGTCGGGTTCGGCATGCTGGGCGTGATTCTGCTCGGGGCCGCCCGGGGCGTACAGGCCGGCGGCGAGACCTTCCGCGACCTGGTGTTTGCGGACTACTCAGAACGATCGAGCAGCGCTGAACTCGCTCGGCGACTGCTGAGCCCCTTGGCGGCCCTGCAACTCAAACGGCAGATGGCCCGCACGGGAAAGCAAATGGTCGAGCAGCCCATCAAACTCTCGGAAGAGAAATTTGTTGTCTACGTGCCGTCGCCGCCTCCGGCTCGCGGCTACGCGCTCCTTGTATTCGTGCCCCCATGGGAGGATGCGCGACTACCTTCGGGGTGGGCGCCGGTGCTCGATCGATACGGCGTTATTTTTGTGAGCGCCGCTCGATCCGGTAACGATGAAAGCGTGTTCGACCGGCGTGAGCCCTTGGCGCTGCTGGCTGCGCATAACGCAATGCAACGCTATCCTGTGGACCCGGAGCGAGTCTATATCGGCGGATTCTCGGGGGGAGCCCGGGTCGCGCTGCGCCTTGCCCTTGGATATCCAGACGTATTTCGTGGAGCCATTCTCAACGCCGGCAGCGATCCGATCGGGGATTCGCAAATTCCCATACCGCCCAAGGATTTATTCTTGCAATTCCAGGGCACGCACCTGGTGTATGTCACAGGGGAGGGGGACACATCTCAGCTCAACGAGGATTTGGCCAGCACGCATTCAATGAAGAACTGGTGTGTCTTTGAGGTGCAAAGTCACGTCGTGCGCTCCGGGGGCCATGAGGTTGCCGATTCCACGGCTCTTGCCTGGGCACTGAGCGTCCTGTTGCATGAGGCGCGTCCCGATCCCCATAAGCTCGGCGCTTGCAGGCTGGCTATCGAGGCGGAGCTGAACATCAAGATGCAAGAACTCGACTCGTTGGTCGCCGCCGGCCACGATGATGAAGCACAAAAGTTGCTGCTCAAAATCGATGGACACTTCGGAGGCCTGGCGGCTCCCCGCAGCATTGAACTGGCGCACTGACCGATTCAATCACCCCGTGCGGGCCATTTTGAAGCAGTGCTTCATCAAAGACGCGGTCCTGGGCGCATTCGATGAGCCCGAGCGTCAATTCATTCGGCTCTACGGCGAGAACCGCAAGTACATCTTTTGACATCGCTAGGAGATGGCTGCGCACTTCGGGATCCAGCATAAAGACCCAGGCGGCAGATTCGCATGAGTCTATGATCAGCAGGAGCTCAAGCCGCAGCGTCTGCGCAGCGAGATCCAATGATGGGTTCTCGGCAGTTCTCGAGCAAGTATTCAATTGAGCCAAGTGCTCGAGTTCCAGCCAAATGCGGCCGCATAGTTCGATCAGCGCTTGGGCGCAGCTCTCAGCCTGCAACGCCGGCCGTAGCGCACCCCTTGCAGGGGTTGCCGCCCGCACGGGTCGAATAGAATGGGCACCGATCATCAACACCTCTCCGCGTTGAATGGGCCGCAATGATGGCCTGCGCGGATGACCAACGCACGACCGTTTGGTGTCGTGAATAAAACATCCAAGGTGTCGTTCCTCTGCGACAGACGATTTCAGCGACGTCGCGCGAGTCAGTTCCGGTGCTTTGTAGGACCGAGGCTCGCGGCTCGCTCGCAATAAATTCTTAACATCGCTTTGCGATCCTCCTGGGTCACTCATCGCCCGCCACGGACTACAATTCAAATGCACTACCGTAAATTTAAGTCAGCAACGTTTCTCACCGCGCTTGGCTTGAGCCTCCTTGGGGCATTTCACATTGCTGCCGCCGCGGATGATGATGCGGGGGACCCGAGTTCCGCCTCGACGGAAAAACGCCGTGCGAATGATCACAAAGACGATGCGCTTGCGGAAATAACGGTACTCGGACAGCGTACGACACCGGAAATTGCCCGGGACGCCCAGCGGCAGGCACCGAATCTCATCAATCTGACCACCGCGGAAGAGATGCAAAAGCTCCCCGACGTGAACACCGGGGAAGCCATACGTCGGGTGCCTGGCATTTCATTGGAGACCGATACCGGAGAAGGGCGCTATATCAACATCCGCGGGTTGGACGCGGATCTTAACAGCACGACGTTCGGCGGCCTGCGACTGCCGCCGACCAACAATAGCTCACCTTCCGGCGCCGGGCGCGCAGTGGCGTTTGATTCCATTCCGATCGGTTTTGTCGGCGCTATCAAAGTGACCAAATCCAACCTGCCGGAACAAGACGCCGAGGCATTGGGCGGCACGATCGACATCACACCGAAAACTGCCCCCACGGATGGTAAGCCGTTCGCAGATCTCAAACTCGGCACGGGTGAAGAGCTATTGCGGCACACCTGGATTACCGATCTCGCGGGCACGGCCGGCGCGCGCTTTGGCGGCAGCGGTGACTATCAGCCATTCAGCATTCTGGTCACAGCGTCCACGTACGATGATCGCCGCGGGATCGACGATGCCGAAGCGGGTTTCATCGACAACCAACCCGGCGGAATTCCGGACAAGGCCATCGCGGCTTTCGAACAGCGCTACTACCGCTATCATCGCGAACGCCACGGATATGGCGCGGATTTGGGCTTCGCACCCGATACCGACAACCAATATTTCCTGCGCTACTACGACGCTGGCTATTCAGAAAGCGTCATTCGCAACCGCTTGATTTGGAATTTCACCGGCGCACCCACAGTCGACCCGAACGATCCGAATGGCTTCCTTGATACGGCAACTTTCACCAAGGCGCTTCGCGACGAAAAGGAATTTCTCGATTCTAGAGTGGCTGAGATCGGCGGCAAGAATCTGCTGGGAGACAACACGCTTGATTATCATGTGGGCTACACCAAAGGAACGTATTACAAGCCGTACGATTACAATTCCGCATTCGATAATCCCGCCCTCGCCAATGTCGCGTATGACAACTCCACATTGCCGAATTGGCCCTCGTTCAGAGTTCTTCCAGGGACTCCGGCCAACGGCACCGCCACCGTGAATCCGGCCGACCCGACCGGCTACACGCTCTCGGGTCTCGCCTCGCAAACCCAACATTCGGACGATCACGAATGGGGCATCGGCATCAATCTTGCGGTACCTACGCGCTTCACCGATCGCTCGGACGAGGAATTCAAATTCGGCGTCAACGCGCGAATACGGAACAAAACCGGCGACGCGCCATCCTTCGTCGACACGGCAGTGCCGCCATTGCTCCTTACCTCAGCGGTGTACGGCCCCAACATCAACTATTATCAGAATCATTATGCCAACGGTCCGCAGATCGATGCCGCAACCCTGCGCGCCATTTATGCCGCGGCTCTGGCGGCAGGCAATATTTTCAGCGATCCCGTGGCCAACGCGCTCAATGAGGTGCACGACAAGGAAAATGTGTACGCGGTCTATGGGCAGTATCAGTTTGGGTTCGGTGCTCTTGGCGTGATTGGTGGTTTGCGCATCGAACACACGCAGGCTACCTACGGCGGCTTCGATGACTCGGGAATCTCCCCGGGCAGTGCCAGTTGTCCGATTCTCGACCCGGTCAACAGTCCGACCACGCATGTCTGCAGCGTCGAGGGCCACAGAAGCTACACCAACTACTTCCCGACCGTGCAGGCTCGATACGAGATCGAACAGAATCTCATCGCGCGCGCGGCGATTTCCTCCACTATCGCGCGACCGGGCTTTCAGCAGGTCACTTCGGCGACCACGACTGACGGCAGCGGCAATATCATCACCGGCAATCCAAACCTCAAGCCGACGACGGCGACGGGATTGGATCTTGCCATTGAGCAATATCTACCGCATGCAGGGATCGCGTCGCTGGGCTTTTTCGCGAAGGACATCAAAGACTACATCGTTACCAACGCACAACAGGCTTTTGGCGGACAGCAGAATCTGGGCGGGCAGCTGGGCATCGTTAAGCTCATCAGCTTTGCGAATGCCCAGACCGCGCATCTCTATGGTTTTGAAACCAATTTTGTGCAGCACTTTGTCGATTTATTGCCCGGCCCACTGGCCGGCTTGGGCGTTTCGGCCAATTGGACTTGGGTGGATTCGCGCTACAAGATTCCGGTCGTGGATCCCGCGACCGGTCTGACCACGCTGTCGCGTGACTCGGTACTGCCGTCGACCTCGCGCAACACCGCGAATTTCGAAGTGCTATACGACATGTATGGATTGAGTATGACGGTCGGCGCCTATTACACCAGCAAGAATATCTTTGCTCTCGGCGCCAGCGCCGCGCTCGATGCCTGGACGCAGGAGCGATTTTCGGTGGACTTCGGCAGCCAATACAAGATCACGGAACCACTCAGCGTGTACTTTAATGCCAAGAATCTCACCAATACAGCACTTAAGTTCACCGAGGGCCCGGGTGAAAATCGCATTATTCAACGCGAGTTTTACGGCGTAACTTTGCAATTCGGCGGCAACTACAAGTTTTAGCCAAATCTCGGCCGCCTCTTCACTGCAGTGCGAGGTCGTCGCGACGCCCCGCCGCGTCACCAGGGCGGGATCGTTACGACCCCTCCTTGTGTATTTTCCGAGCCCAAAGGTACGCTACGCCCTCACTTCGCCTCATGCGCAACCACAAGAACCATCAAAAATGCAAAAATCACGTCGAAAATTCCTGACCGAGACATCGCTGGGAGTGCTGGCGACGCTTGCCGCAAGCCGTCGCGGCGTGGCGCAAGCGTCTGATCAGGCTGTTCCCCCGCCGAGCCCGCCGCCCGGTACCCCCTCGGCATTCGCGACCGCACCGCCGGTGGGACCGGAAGTTTCGGCGTCCACCTTTGCCGCTGCCGAGAAACTCGCGCGGATTGAATTGAGCGGCAGCGAACTGAAGCAAGCCGCTGATAGCTGGCGAGTGGCGATGGCTCCGCTGTACGAGCGCCGTACCGGACCTAACAAGCTCGCGCTCGAGGAGCGCGTGGCCCCTGCGACACGCTGGATTCCCCGCCTTCCAGGAGAGCGGCCCCTTGAACTGCACCGCAAGTTCATCCGCGATGAGCAAAAACCTGAGCCCGTACCGAAACGCGACGAGGACATCGCTTTCGCTTCCGTGGCGCAGTTGTCTCGGTGGATCCAACAGCGGCAGCTTACCTCGCAGCGGCTGACTCAGATTTATCTCGACCGTCTGCAGCGCTTCAATTCCATGCTCAGGTGCGTCATTACCTTGACTGCCGACCTGGCCCTGGCGCAGGCAAAACAGGCCGATGCGGAGATTGCCGCAGGCAGGTACCGCGGAGCGCTCCATGGAATCCCGTGGGGCGCCAAAGATCTACTGGATACGGCGGGCATTCGAACCACCTATGGCGCGGAACCGTTCAAAGATCGTGTCCCGGTCGCCGACGCCTTCGTTGTGAAGCGGTTGCACGAGGCGGGTGCCGTGCTGGTTGCCAAATTGAGTATGGGAGCTCTCGCATTGAATGACATCTGGTTTGGGGGCCAGACAATGAATCCGTGGCTCCTGGAAGAAGGTGCCTCCGGATCGAGTGCGGGGCCTGGCGCGGCTGCTGCGGCAGGATTGGTTGGATTCGCAATCGGCAGCGAGACCGGCGGAAGCATCGTTAGCCCCAGCATGCGTTGCGGTGTTAACGGACTGCGACCGACCTTCGGCCGGGTGGCGCGCACCGGAGCCATGACGCTGTGCTGGTCTCTCGACAAGTTGGGACCGATGACCCGTGGGGTCGAGGACACGATGCTGGTGCTGCAGGCCATCTCAGGGCAGGACGACGGTGATACGGACAGCGTTGCGAGCGATCTCGAGTACGACGCCCGCGCGCCGATCAAGGGACTTCGTGTCGGCTACTTTCCGGCTTGGATGCGCGAGGCGACCGCGGTGGATCGCGCGGCCCTGGAGGCTGCGAAAAAACTCGGTTTGGAACTCGTTGCGGTGTCCATTCCCGATTGGCCCTACGATTCCCTGGACCTGATTCTCTTCGCCGAGGCCGCCGCCGCCTTCGAAGATCTAACGCTCAGCGGCGGTCTCGATCAATTGAAAATGCAAGTCCCGGACGCATGGCCCAATATTTTTAGGCAGTCAAGATTCTTGTCCGCGGTCGACTATGTGCAGACGGACCGTATGCGGCGCAAGGTCGCGGTCGAGATGGCACGCGTATTTGCGCAGGTGGACTTGCTGCTTGTACCGTCGCTTCGAGACGAGATGCTCACGATCACGAACTTCACCGGCCATCCGTCATTGACCATTCGCGCCGGCTTCGTCGAGGTATCCGAGGCCCGAAGCGACTGGGCTCCGGACCCGCAGCACCCGCTGCCGAGATTCAATCCGCCGCGGCGTGTACCGCACGGCGTAACCTTGATCGGCAGGCTCTTCGATGAAGGTACGCTGGGTCGGGTTGGTCTCGCGTTGGAGCATTTCTTTGGCGTCGCCTCGTCGAGGCCGCCGGGATTCTAAATGTCCGGATCAAGGGCAATGTGCACGGCTTGAGAGAAACTATCGACATCCCACTCACTCAAAATCTCGCACTGCGCCGCGATCATTTCTGCTTCATCGATGGTGAGGCCTTGAACAGAATAACAGACGACTTCCGTGCCGTTGCTTCGCACAAAGCGGGCGATCATCGCCTCGTCCTCGTAGGTTCGCGTGGAAACCACTTTGCGTTCCATCAGGAGGGATTCGAGATCGCCGGCGTCGGGGAGGGGAGCCAAAAATAGCGCCCGCTGCGCAGCGTCGTCCAGCTTGGCGCGGGATTCGCTGATCTTGCGGTCCATAGGGGCGCTCCATCGACCACCGGTTGGGTGGCCCCAGTCTGACACATGGCGGCAATTTTGCGCAGCAAGACCGAGAGACCGTGGTGTAGCACGGCCTCTTCAGTGCAGAGCGAGGGTGTCGCGACGCCACGCCGGGTCCTGCCACGAGCCGAAATCGTGCAGCAGCTCCGGACTGCTCGCCTGTCGAACCAGCGCAAGATCATCGAGCTTGAGTTCCTCAAAGCGGCGTCGAAATCGCCCGCGTTCCTTCACCTCGCGTGCAATGAGAAGACGCCTCGAGGCGGGCGCGAAGCCTGCAAACTCCACATAGCCTTCTTCCGGATTGTCCGCGCCGGGGGAGAGCACGTCGATGGTCCAGACTCCGGCCTTCGCATGAAACAGCCAGAGTTCGCGCCAGCTCTCGAGCGGCTGCACTGCGAGCACGAGGGCGGCGCCCTTGAGAATCGTTTGCGCCGAGGCCATCCACACAATCCCGTAAGTGCAGCGGCGGGCGAGCGCCACCGTGCGCCCCGGATGCGCTTCGGAAAGTTCGAGGCACGTTTGGCCTGGATCTCCCGGTGCCGCGCTGAGCAGCAGCGGTTCTGTCCGGGGTACCGGTGCACCGAAGGCCCAGCGGACAGCGCTGACGCGCAGCACCGCGTCTTCGTACTCGACGCGGCGATCCTCGCCGAGATCGTTCGCGTTAACGGCGAGAAGCTCGGCGTGCGCTCGCTCGGCCGCCACGCGGGGCGAATCGCCGCGCCGTGCCTGCTCATAGGCAATCGATGCCAGAACCCCGGCGCGCCGGGCATGAAGCCGGCTCTTGGTTATTGCGCTCAAGTCCCGCGCGTCGATCTCGTCGAGCAATTCGCGGCGTTCACCGTCGAGCGTGGCGCGCAGCACAGGACCCAATTCCGGGTCGATGCAGTCCGGCCGCGTCAGGCCGAGTACGGCATGCGCTCGCTCCTCGGAACTCGCGCCAGCTTGCGCCAGCACGCGGCGGAACAATTCACCGTCGTAGCACACCTGCATTCGACCGCCGCGTTCGAAACTGCGCATGTGAATGCCGAACTGCTGCACCACCTCAAGGTGCGCGGCGGCCTCAGCGGGACGCGAACCATTGCCCGAGGCCGCATCCGCCAGCCGTTCGGCCATCCGGGCGATGGCATCGAAGGGCTCGGCGGTGAGCGTTCGTGTCGGGATGGCTTTAAGGTAGGCGGCGCCGTAACTGATGCCAAGCGCCTCAGATCCGGGCGTCTCGCGCAGGAAACGCAGCACTGCGAGCAGCTGTGGTGCATCGGCCTCGTTGAACCCGACCGGACGGACCATATCCGCACGCAAATAGCCGCCGCGCTCACGCCGATAGTTGTAGACCTTGAGGTATTCGGCGCGCTCGCCGCGGATTTCCAGCACATCTCCCTGCGACAGGGCCGTCAACTCGGCGGCGCTCGAGTTCGGCGCCGCGCGGATCGGCGTGTGATCCCGGACGACGATGGCAAGCGTCGCGGCAAAGGCGAGGATCACCGCGGGTGCTCAACCTTAGGGCTCACGTCGGCCGCCGCATCCTCGTCAGCGCCTGCTGAGTCCCGGGCACCGATGAGATTGGAGCCGATAAATCGGCCCGCTGCGGGTGTCGGCGCGATGATCACCTGCACCTTGTCCGAGAGTTTGTCGGCGAGTGTCTTTTGGATGAGCAGCGGGTAGTGCGAGATCAGCGCGCCTTCGCGTTCCATCTGACCGGCATTGGCCTTGCCCACCAGCTCGAGCCGGTAGGCCTCTGCATCCGCGAGCTTTTGACGCGAGTCCGCCTCGCCTTTGGCCTCGATGCGACGCGCTTCTGCGCTACCCTCGGCGGTACGAATGCGCGCGACTTTCTCGGCCTCGGCTTCAAGCTTTCGTTGTTCGATCTGTTTCTGCTTGAACGGCAGGATGTGCTTCATTGTCTCCTCCTGCGCGCGCGCCGCAATCACTTGCTCGACGCTTGCCGCTTCGGCCGCCGTTTGCCGCCGCGCCTTGTCGGCCTCGGCCTCCAGCTGCATCTGTTTCACCTGCGCTTCCTTGAGCGTCAGCATGTAGCCGACCTTCTCGGTCTCGAGTTCCTCCGCGAGGAGCTTCTCCATTCCCGCGCGATAATCTCGCGGCAGATCGACGTTGCCCATGTCGACTCCGCGCAGCAAAAGCCCGAGTGTCGCGAGCTTAGGGGTTAGCTCGGTCATCAATTCCTGTTGAATCTCAGCACGGCGGCTCGAAAAGATTTCGCGCACGGTATATCGGGCGAACAGCGGAAAAATGACGCCCTGAACGGCGGGGTGTATGAGATCGGCGTTGATGTCGTCGGGAAACTCCTTCGACATCTGCGCCAGGCGCTTGGGATCGACGGTCCAGCGGACGGCCAAATCAATGCCGAGCGATAGCCCCTCGACCGATTGAAATGGCGCGGAGCCCGTGGCGCTCGCGCTTTCGATCGGCCGATACACCTGATCGCGAGTCGAGAACCGGCGTACTTGGTGGATCGCGGGCAACACAAGCACGGCGCCTGCGGTATAGACGGTCGCCGAGCCGTCGAGCACGTTCGTGCGCACCAGCACCTCGCCGCGGCGTATGGCTGCAAACGGGGGGTGTACATAGAGGCCGTAGGCGAGAAGGGCGAGCAAGGCCGCGATCACGAGGCGCCGGCGGCGACGGACCGCGATCGCAAACAGGGCGCGGACGGCCGCAGCCGTCGCGGCAGCCAGTCTACCAAGGGGTTCGATGAGCGCCTGTTGCACGAACTTGAGCAGCGCATCTAAGCGACTGGACATTTTCTAAAGACTCCCACTGATGGCCATGAACCCTAGTGGAGGAGTCTTGCAGTGCTTTATGGCAAGGCAGTGCGGCAATTGTGGCGCGCTGTGGCATTTCGCACATCGAGGCCTTGCGAACTCATTGCGATCAGAGGCTGTCGCTTGCGGCCTGACGTGCGCGACTCAGCCAGATCGCAATCAGCGCCACCGCAGCCGCGAGCGATAGCCACGCACCCGGAAGCGCGCGGTTGTCGGTCCGATGAATGAGATAGGTGACGATGGCGGGGGTGGATCCTCCCACCGTTGTCGCCAAGCTATAGGCCAGCGAAAAACCGGCGGTGCGCACATCCCTTGGGACAATTTCTGTCAAATGCACGACCATCGCGCCGTTATAGCTGGCATAGATGAACGACAGCCACAACTCGACGCTCAAAAGCCTCACAAAGCTGGGTGCATCCACCAACCAGGCCATGGCAGGGTACGCGGTCAGCAGCGCAAGAGAGGCGAAGGCAATCAGCAAGGGCCGGCGGCCGAGCCGATCGGACAAGGATCCCATGACGGGCAGCCAAAACAAATTCGACAGACCGACGCACAGCGTGACGAGCAGGGCATCGCTCTGAGATAACTTCAGCACTTCTTTGCCAAACGTGGGCGTATACGCCGTGATCGTATAGAACGACACCGTCGTCATCAGAACCATCGCGACGCCGGCGGTGACGATGCGCCAGTGCCTCAGCATGCTCGCGTATATTTCCGGTGGGCGAGGGTGGTGTTTTCGCGCGGCGAATTCCTCGGTCTCTTGCAGCGAGCGTCTGATGAGGTAAATGAACGGTACGATGAGGCAGCCGATTATCAAAGGGATGCGCCAACCCCACATCTGCAAATCATTGGGTGACATCCACTGCGCCAGGGCAAAGCCGATAACTCCTGCGAACACGACGGCGACCTGTTGACTGCCGGATTGCCAGGAGACGTAGAATCCCTTGTGCCCGGGAGTGGCCATCTCCGACAGATAGACCGATACGCCGCCCAATTCAACGCCCGCCGAAAAGCCCTGGCACATCCGGCCCAACACAACAATGATGGGCGCGAAGAGCCCGATCGTTTCATAGCCCGGGACCAGTGCAATGGTGAGCGTGCCGACCGACATCATCGCCAATGTGACGAGCAATCCTTTGCGCCGGCCAACGTGATCAATGTACGCGCCCAAAAAAATCGCCCCCAGGGGCCGAACCATGAAGCCGACAGCGAAGGTCGTCATGGAGAACATCAGAGAGGCAAAATCGCTGCTGGCCGGAAAATATGCGTGCCCTATGGCCGCGCTGAAATATCCGAAAATCATGAAATCGTACATTTCTAGAAAGTTGCCGCTCGCCAGGCGCAACACGGTTCCGATTTTTTCTTTGCGTTGCTCCGGTGTGAGCATGGCGTCGCCTATCTATCTCGGATAGAGATGGATGGTATCGACATAAAGCGGCTAGGGCTATCTAACCGGCGTGCCGCTCAATCGCCGTGCGGAGAGGCGTCCGGGTTCCGACAGATTGTTTGAGGTAGAACTGCACCGGACGCTGTGGCGTTCGAATGCCAGCTGGCAATCTGGTAGCAGTGATCATCGATCCAAACGATCCAATCGCCGCCGGCGGTCTTCATTTGATCGCCTGCGTGGTGCTCGCGAAAACCCAATTCGTCCAATGCGGACGATACGGACAGCGCGCTATTCGACGTCTGACTCCTGCGAATCTCGTAGGCCCGAACGGCGCGGTGCGCTTCCGCGATCCAATTCACGCCGGATCCGCGGCCCTCCGATGCAGATGAGGTGCCCGGCTGCATGGATGAGTTGAGCACGGGCGGCGCGAGCGCAACCGCAATATCCGTTCTCAGGCGTTGCGGCCGATTGTTATCCGCCAACACTTTCGGGGGCTTGACGGGAGGCAGGGCCACCAACTCAATGGGATGATCGGGTGATTCCGTAATGCTCAAGGTTCGAGAGCCCGCAAGCAGCAGGACCAGCGCCGCCACATGGAGCGCTAATACTGTGAATAGG
>Ga0210402_10002397_pt1 | contig 18321 bp, 15 predicted proteins | sample IncBWC7MmetaG_FD_161055 | JGI IMG/M metagenome (GOLD analysis project Ga0210402, IMG submission 161055) | Forest soil microbial communities from Barre Woods Harvard Forest LTER site, Petersham, Massachusetts, United States - Inc-BW-C-7-M | ecosystem: Environmental > Terrestrial > Soil >... | reverse complement strand
CACAGAGACACAGCGCGGCGTAGCCGCAACCAAATGGCGCTTCCCGCCTTCTCGTAGGATGTGAGCTGACGAAGCAAGCATCCGAGGAGGCAAAAAGCGCCATGAAGGAGTTTATCGCCAAGCATCGGGACAAGATCACGGGTACGTTGTCAGGCTTCGACCGGCTGGTATTCCGGGGAACGTTGCGATCTCTGAGTTTCGCCGATGGGATGTGGCACCACCTTCACGCGGTGGGCGTGCTGCTCAAGGACTTTGGTTCCTACGTGAACCGCGTCAGTGGCCAGTTGAAGGAGGCTGCGGTCGAGCAAGCGCGCCGACTTGGCCGGCCGGTGGAGTATCTGGCCTCGAGCACGAAGAGCAAGGAGGATATCGCCCGGAAGATCGTCGCCCGTGACGACATCCGTGAGGGCTTGGTGTGTGTGCTGACCGCAGTAGAACCATGCTGGAGTTTCGAGATTCACCGCAATCGGGAGATGAAGAAGCTCGAGCTGAAGTCGCGTTATCGCAAGTGCTTGTTCATCTATCAGTACTGGGTCCATCCGCAATTCGGGTTCATGAATGCGCGGATTCAGACTTGGTTTCCGTTTCCCATCCAGATCTGCATGAATGGGCGCGAGTGGTTGGGACGGCGGATGGATCAGGAAGGAATCAAGTACGTGGCCGCGGGCAACTGCTTTCCCTGGATCGAAGACTGGGCCATCGCGCAACGATTGATGGACCAACAACTCGAAACGGAGTGGCCACAGGTCCTCGAGCCGATCGCCCAACAATTGAACCCTGTTCACGAAACGATCTTCGAAAAGTATCCGATGCAGTACTACTGGAGCACGTACCAGAGCGAATGGGCCGTTGATTCTGTGTTTCAGAATGCAGCCGAGTTGCAACGACTTTACCCACGATTGGTGCATCACGCGGTGACGACATTCGGGTGTACGGACGTGTTGCGCTATCTGGGGAAACGCACTCTTCTGAGTGGTGCTGTGCCGGGCAACTTCTCAGGAGACGTCGTGAGCAACTTGAAAAAGCGCCAGGAAGGTGTGCGCATCAAGCACTCGGTGAACGGCAACTCGCTCAAGCTCTACGACAAGGCTTTCACTGCGGTAGGCAGCGTTCTGCGGGCCGAGACCACCATCCAGAACGGAAGTGACTTTCGCGTTTACCGGCCGAAGGAAGGGGATCCGCAGGGTCCGAAAGCCTGGCGCTCGATGAGACGGGGCATCGCCGACCTCCATCGCCGCGCCGATCTGTCGAAAAAGGCCGCAGAGCGCTACCTCGATGCCTTCGCAGCCCTCGACGACGACACCACCCTCCAGGAACTCATCGCTCAACTCCAACAGCCCGCCGTCTGGAAGGGTCGCCGTTTGCGTGCACTACGCCCCTTCGCCGAGGACACCGCTCTGTTCGCCGCAATCATGCGCAGCGAGTTCGCACTCAGCGGACTCCGCAATCGCGACCTCCAGGCCATCCTCTTCTCCTCTCCCGCCACCACTCCACGGGAGGCCCGCAGCCGCTCAGCCTCAGTCACCCGAATGCTCCGGCTGCTCCGCGCGCACGGCCTGATCACCAAAATCCAAGGCACGCACCGCTACCAACTCACCCCCTCCGCCCGCAAAGCCGGCCCTGCAATCCTCACAGCTCTTCGCTCCACCATCAGGCAGCTCACCCCTCTCGCCGCATGAAAATCTTTGCAGGAGGAGAAGAATCTATGGGTTAGTAGTACAGAGATCACACAGAAAACTCTGTGCCTCTGTACTACTAACCATGAGTTTCTTCGCGCGGCGCAAAGAATTCTGCCAAAACTGGTGGTTGCCATTCTTGGGTTGCGGGCGAAGCCCGCGCTGTGTCTCTGTGGTGAAGGTTCTCTCTACCTCGACTCACGTCCACTCGCAAACGTACTCGCAGAACTCCGCCCCCTTCGCGCGGCACTTCGTCTCCGTGACGCGGGCGTTCTTCGCGCCGCACATCTCGATCGCTTTGCGATGCCATCCGACCACGGTCAGGCAATCGTGGCGGGAGAACGTCGGGGCATCGTAGGTGCGGAGCACGGCCTTGTTGTCGGCGAGGCGGTCATAGGTGCGGCGGCCGGTGTCGTAATACATCTGATAGATCTGCGGTGTGCGCCGGAGCAGACCGTGAGGATCGCCGGGGGAGAGCATGGCCCGATGCGCGCCGTTGAGATTGTGCTCGGCCGATTTCCCGCCGATGAGCAGAAAAACATCTTCGCCCATCCCCATCTCCGCGGCGATGGCCTCGTCGAGGCGCTGGTTCAGTGCGAATGGATACCAGCCGCCGGTGAGGATCGGCGAGCAGGCGGCGCGGTCGCTTTCCGGAAGCCGCGCCAGAACGTGCTGCACCCCCTCTTCGCCTCGCTGTTCTCTCACGAAGGCAAGGCGCGACAGCAGCGCGCCGCCTTTGACTTTGACCGATCCCGCTTCGTCCATGACCCGAAGAATACGCCTGTCATCTCTCGATTTCCTGTGATGACCTGTAGGATTCTCGCGCATGGGATTTAAGGCCATCACTCGCTCGGTCAGCGCATCGATCGGCCGCTGTGAGCTGACGCACGCGGCGCGGACGCCGATCAACGTCGATCGTGCCCGCGAGCAGCATCGCGCCTACGAGTCCTGTCTCGCTTCGCTGGGATGCGAGGTGCGCCGGATTCCGGAAGACGACCGCTATCCCGACGCGGTCTTCATCGAGGACACCGCCATCGTGCTGGACGAGCTGGCGATTCTGACCCGTCCCGGCGCGGAGTCGCGGCGGGGAGAGGTCGGCGCGGTGGCGGAGATGCTGCGAGACTACCGGACCGTCGCCAGCATCGACGAGCCGGGCACGCTCGACGGCGGCGATGTGCTGCTACTCGAACGGGTGCTTTACGTCGGACGTTCGCAGCGCACGACCAGCCGTGGGATCGACAATCTGCGCGAGCTCGTGGCGCCGCGCGGCTATCGCGTCGAGGCGGTCACGGTCGACGGATGCCTGCACCTGAAGTCGGCAGTCACACGCGTTTCAAACGACGCTCTTCTGATGAACCGCGCCTGGCTGACGGCCGCGCCGTTCGGGGAGTGGCGCATCATCGACGTCGATCCGTCTGAGCCTGCCGCTGCCAATGCATTGCGGATCGGTAACAGCGTCGTCTTCCCCGAGGAGCTGACGCACACGCGGCGCAGGCTCGAAGCCGAGGGGATCGATGTGCGGGCCGTTCCCGCCTCGGAGCTTGCCAAGGCGGAGGGTGGGGTCACGTGTTGTAGTCTGATCCTGCACAAGTGAATGCGGCAGACCGTTACGCCTCGAGCCGAAGCGCACAGTGACTGATAACAGCGCACTGCCACGCTCCATCAGCCTGCTTCGCGCTACCGCCATGGTGGTGGGGATCATCATCGGAGCGTCGATCTTCGTTCAGCCGTCGGAGATCACGCGCCGTGTCCCCACCATCCCGGGGATGTTGCTGGTCTGGTTGCTGGCGGGAATCCTCACGCTGTTCGGGGCGCTCATCTGCGCGGAGCTCGCCTCTGCCTTTCCACGGACCGGCGGCGTGTACGTATTTCTGAAGGAGACCTTCCATCCTGCTGCCGGCTTCCTGTGGGGTTGGGCGATGTTCTGGTGCATGCACTCGGGAATCGTGGCCGCCATCGCCGTCGTCACGGCGCGCTATATCGGCTACTTCGTTCCGTTGACCGGCAACGGCACACGCATCGTCGCCATCGCCGCGATCTTCACGCTATCCGCCGTCAACTATGTCGGCGTACGGCAAGGAAGTGCGATCCAGACCTTCTTTACCATCGTCAAGGTTCTGGCGATCGGCGTGATGCTCATCATCGTCGTTGCCCTCGCGCCTGTTCGCGCCGGAGCTCCGGCGGCCGCCTCGTACTCGACGCGCGAATTTCTCCTGGCGCTGGTGGCCGGATTGTTCGCATACGGCGGCTGGCACATGGTCACCTATGTTGCCGAAGAGACGCGCGAGCCGCAGAAGACGATTCCCCGGTCGCTGATGATCGGAACGCTCATCGTCACCCTCTCCTACCTCGGCCTGAACGCGGCCTACGTCTATGTTCTGCCACTCGATCAGGTCATCCATTCCGAGCGCATCGCCGCGGACGTCGCCACCGTGCTTGTCGGGCCGCGAGGCGCGGCCGCGGTCTCGCTGCTGGTGATCATCTCCGCGCTCGGCGCGCTGGGCGGGGTGATCCTGGCCGGCCCGCGCGTCTACTTCGCAATGGCGCGCGACGGGCTGTTCTTCCGATCGGCCGGCGTGCCGCATCCCCGCTATCGCACTCCCTACATCGCCATCGTGTTGCAGGCGGTTTGGTCGTCGGTTCTCGTCGCAACCGGGACGTATCGCGATCTCTTCACACGCGTCGTCTATACGGAATGGATGTTCTTCGCGGCACTGGCCGTGGCCACGTTCGTTCTGCGGCGGCGGCCCGGCTATGCGCCTCCCTATCGAACGTTCGGCTATCCCTACGTACCGCTTCTGTTCATCGCGGCGACGGTGTTGATCGTCGTCAATCAGATCGTTGCCGAGCCGGCCGGCAGCGCGGTCGGACTGCTCATCGTCGCCGCCGGCCTTCCGGTATACGCTCTCTGGACTCGAACGACTTCGCGAAAAGGAACATCCATCGATGCCGGTCATTGATTTCCACAATCACTTCTATCCTGCCGCTTACCTCGACGCCCTGCGCGCCGGCCCCAGCCATGTGAAGCTCACGTTCGACGCCGAGGGGAACACGCTGCTGCACTATCCGGGCGACTACAACGTGGCCGTGCGCGGTCATCGCGACATCGCCTATCGCTCCGAGGTCATGCGCGAATACGGTGTCGACACGCAGATCCTCAGCTTGACCACGCCGGGGACGCACGTTGAGGAGCCGGGGACGGCCGTGACTCTGGCACGTATCGTCAACGACAGTTTCGCCTCGATTGCGGCCGACTATCGCGGACAGTTCCTCGGCATCGCCACGCTGCCGTTGTGCGACCCGGCCGCCTCGGCACGCGAGCTCGAGCGCGCGTATACGCAACACGGTTTCTGCGGCGCAATGATCTTCAGCAACATCAACGGCGTGGCCTTGCACGACGACCGCTTCCTGCCGGTGTGGGAAGCGGCGAACGATCTCGGCGCGGTCATTCACATTCATCCCACCGCCCCCGTCGGCGTGGAAGCGATGACCGACTACTGGCTGACCGCGCTGGTCGGATTCCCGCTTGATACGACGCTGGCCGCGGCCGGCCTCGTGTTCAGCGGTGTCGTGGAGCGTTTCCCGAAAATCCGCTGGGTGCTCGGTCACCTTGGCGGCGCCATTCCGTATCTCGTCGAGCGTCTCGACCGCGGTTTCTACGCCTACAAGGAAAACCGCGTTCACATCAACCGCCCGCCCAGCGAATACCTGAAGAACTTCTACTACGACTCCGTCAATTTCGACGTCCGCGCCCTCCATCTGGCCATCGAATTCGCCGGCGCCGACCACATCCTCGCCGGCAGCGACTATCCACACCTGATCGGCAGTGTCCCTCGTATGCTCGAAAGCATCGCGGATCTGGACATCGGCGAGGCTGACCGCGCGGGGATCCTCGGCGGCAATACGGAGCGGTTGTTGAGAAGGGACTGAGTTTTATCCGCAGATGACGCAGATGCAACGCAGATAAGATCGTCTTCTATCTGCGTTCTATCTGTGCAATCTGCGGATGAAGCCTTCGTCTCGTTTGCCTTGCCGTCGCCCACGGGCTATCGTTTACCAGTTCCGTGTTCATCTGAAGTTTCAGGAGAGTGATCGATGCCCGCTTTCGCCTCCCGCGCCGGTCTTGTTGCGCTTTTTCTCTCTTCCTCTCTCGCGGCACAGTCGCTCGACGTCGTCAGCCCGACGTCTCGCGCGCATGTCCGAGCCACCGAGGCGCGGACGCCCCGGGGGGAGGCGGCGCCACTGCCTGTCTCGAGCTTCACGGTCTCGCGCGGGATTGGCATTCTCGCGGATGACGGCAATTCGTATTGGCCGGGCTATCCGTCGGACCTCCAGGCGCCGGCGACCTTCCGCGTCATTCCGACGGCGAACAACACCTTCACCGTGCGGAGAGTGGCCTTCCAGTTCGATGATCCGTCGACCGGCGTCATCGCCTACGACGGGGCGAAGAGGCCGATCGTCGGCTTTCTCGACGCAAACTATCTGCCGCCGGCCTACACGCTCCCGGCTCCATTCACGTTCGCCGGGAAGCAGTACACGAAGCTGAGCATCTCCACCTGGGGCGCGGTGGCCTTCGGGGAGGCGGATACGACGACGGTGAACTACGACCCAACGGTGGTCAGCTCGATGTTTCACATCCAGCCGATCGTTGCCGTCTGGTATGATCTCTTCAACTACCCCAATACAGCGCGCATCATCACGAAGAACAAACCCGGTTCGGTGGTCATCACATGGCAGAACCTCAAGAGCCGTCACTCGGCGACCCCGTGCACGTTCCAGATCGAGCTGTTCACTGACAGCGGCGAGATGCAGCTCTCGTATCAGTCGCTGCCGGTCGATGACGGTCTGATCGGCTTCAACACCGGCACCGAGACGTCGACGAGCCAGACATCCAGTCCGGTGAACGCGCCCGGCCTCCCGGCGCCTCTGCAGGCCGCAAGCGCATCGTTCGACAACTACGGCGGCATCATCGCCGGCGTCACGCTCAAGCTCGCGGCCGTTCCGGCGCCCGCCGCGGGGGAGGACTTCCGCTACACGTTGCTCCTGAACGGTGTCGAGGCGGCCGGAGTGCAGGTGAGCCTGGGCTTCGCGCCGTTCCTCGTCGTTTCGACGCCGAAGATTCCCGACTTCCCCTCGGCGCAGATCGGTTCGTGGGAGATCAAGCTGGTCGGCGACACGCTCTCGTTCCGCGTGCCGGCCTCGAGTCTCGAGCCGTATCTGAATCAGTCTGGCAACAACACCTGGGCCATCAAGAGCGCGCGATTCGGCGGTGCCGGTTTCGTGGAGGGGACGATCACGCAGACGCTGCCGCTGACCTTCGCGGTGCGGCACTCGCTTCTGCCGTCCACGGTGGGGGCGTCCGTCGACGTCCCCGCCGAGGTGTTTCACTACATGCCGGGCGTGTGGGATACCGATCGGATCCGGGAGTCGATCGCCGCATACCTAAGCAGCCGCGGTCAGAATGTCGACACCTTCCGCTTCTTCCCCACGATTTACGACGACGGACTGCGCCATTCGAATTACGCCGGCACGTATCCGCGGCAGAAGAGTGTGACCGGCGCGGGAACGATTCCGGCGCGCACCGAGTGCGACTGCCACTACGGTGCTGAGTTTTCCGCCGTCGGCGAGTCTCTGGCCGACGAGACCACGACACAGGTCGCGCTCACCCACGAGCTGGGTCACGAGTGCGTCTTCTACGCCGACTACAAGGATGTCGACGGCGTCGTGAAGGGGCCATGGCGCGATGCCGGTGTGCCGTGCTTTGGCGGCGCGCATCCGAACAACGGCCTGGCCAATCCGAGCATGTTCCCCGACACGGAGTCGGGTCTTTCCACGATTTCGGTGATGGGCGGCAGTATTGCGGGGACGTATTCATTAACGGCGCCCCGTTTCGGCTACAGCCGCGCGGAAATGTACTTCCTCGGCCTGGCCTCGCCGTCCGAGGTCACGCCGATCACGTTCGTGCAGAACGGCACGACGTCGCAGATCACGATCGACCAGATCGTCGCCGCGAACGGCCCGCGCACGCCGGCGTACGCCGCCGGACAGACGCGCGTCTTCCGCGTCCCGACATTCGTGGTCAAGCGGAACGGGGAGAGCGTGAGCGACGCCCAACTGCAGCAACTCCAGAACGTGCTCTTCCGCTGGCAGAGCCGTTTCTATCGCGAGACTGGCGGCCGCGCCCGCGCCAACCTGACTCTCGACGGATCGTGCAGCTACACGCTCTCGGCGAGCAGCATCCGTCCGCTGGCTGCCGCGGCCACCGGTAACGTCAGCGTAATCGCCGACGGCGGCTGTCCATGGACCGCTACCACTAGCGACTCCTTCATCACCATCACCTCCGGCGGCAGCGGTACCGCCAACGGAACCGTGAGCTACTCGATCGCCGCGAACGCCAGCGCCAACCCCCGCACCGGCACGATCACCATCGCCGGCCAGCCGTTCACCGTAACCCAGTTGGGAGCGGCGAAGCGGCGGGCGGTGCTGCGGTAGGGTTCGGTTTTCGAAGTCTCATCCTGACGGCGAGCGCAGCGAGCCTGTCAGGATCTCCGGTTAGACCCCGCGGCAGTCGGTTTCAGCAGGGATCTCGCGATTCCACCGGAGATCCTGACAGGGCTCGCTGCGCTCGCCGTCAGGATGAGACCGCGAGACCCCGCAATCTACTAACCCAGTTTTCTTTTCCCCAACATCGGTGTCTCATTCCCCGGAGGATGCAATGAGACACCGAATGATCCTGGCCCTGCTGTTCTTCGCACTATTTTCCAGTCAATCCTTTGCGGCGGGCACATCCGGATTCGCCGTCAACGTTCTCGTCGACGATACCCCGCGAGCGGAGTACTCCCACCGAGGAACGGTCTACATCGAAGCAGTTCGCGGAGCGAGCTACAGCCTGCGGATCACCAACCCCACCCCGTACCGCGTCGCCGTCGCCCTTTCGGTCGATGGGCTGAACACGATCGACGCCAAACACACCGACGCCCGCAACGCTTCGAAGTGGGTGCTGGAACCGTATGAATCGACCGTGATCTCCGGCTGGCAGGTCAGCAATCGCGCCGCGCGCAGCTTCTTCTTCACCGGCGAGCGTCATTCCTACGGGGCCTCGCTCGGACAGACGGAAAACCTCGGCGTGATCGAGGCCGTCTACTTCCGCGAGCGGCGTCACGACGTTGAGATGTACAGGCAGCCGACGTTTAGCGAGGGGAGATCCGGGGCCATGAACAGCGCACCGGCTGAACCGCCGGCACCGTCCGCAAAAGCCCAAAGGCGCGAGGCCGAGGACGATTACGCCGCGACCGGGATGGGATCAAAAGAGCGGCACGAGATCGAGATGATCGACATCGATCTCGACCCGACCCCGGTGGCCTCCGTCCGCATCCGCTACGAGTACCACCCGCAACTGGTGAAGCTGGGCGTTCTTCCGGAGCACATCTCGACGCTCGAGCGACGCGAGCGCGCCAGCGGGTTCGGTTCGTACTGCCCGGAGCGGTAGTGATCGACCTGGATTGGACGCCCCGGTTGGGTTGAGCGCCGGGTGTCCACTCCAGGAGACGCCTGTAGATCCCGAATAGTCTCTGGGACTACCCCATGAGTCGCTGGAGCTACCCCATGTGTCGCTGGGACTACCCCATGAGTCGCTGGAGCTACCCCATGAGTCGCTGGAGCTACCCCATGTGTCGCTGGAGCTACCCCATGTGTCCCAGGAGCTACCCCATGTGTCCCAGGGACTACCCTATGTGTCCCAGGGACTACCCTATGTGTCCCTGGGACTACCCCATGTGTCGCTGGAGCTACCTCATGTGTCGCTGCGACTACCCTATGAGGCTTCAGCGACAATTCTTAGGGTTCTTAGCTCCCCTTAATGGTGCTTGATCACCGTGTGGTTGTCCACCACCTCCACCAGTTGCATCATGCCGCGGTCTTCGTGGCCGAGGATGTGGCAGTGCAGGACGAACTTGCCGGGGAAATCGACGAAACGGCTGCGGATCTTGACGTGTCCTGGCACGGCTGTCGTCGACCCGGCCGGCGTGGCCGAGGCGGGGATCGAGATCACGTCGCCCCATACCCACGGCTTCTCCATCACCTTCGGCTCGGTCATCGTGGCCGGATCGAAGATCTCCGTGATCTGGAAGGGGTTGATGTGGATGTGGAACGGATGCGACGTTCCGCCCGGTGAGGTATTCACCAGGTTCCACTCCTCGGCAGTTCCGAGGAGCATGGCCTGATCGATCGTCCCTTCCTTGAACTGCTTGCCGTCGATGAAGAACTCCGGAGGGTCGACCCTCGTTCCTCCGCCGGGTCCGGGGGCCTTGCTCATGCTGAACGTCAGCCTGCGGCGCCGTTCGTTGATCTCGTCGTCGGTGATGTCAGCCAGGTCGTCCGGTAGATTCGGGTATTGGGCCTCGGTGGGCAGGCTGGTGTTCTCCGTGGTCGGATCGCCGGCGACGATGACCTTCACCACGACGTTCTTGTTCACGTCGGTGAAGCCGCCGGAGTTTTTCTCGGGCCAGAAAACGAGATAGGCCGTGCCGTCGGCCGCCGGCGCTTTGACCAGGAAGTCGGCACGGTTGCCGGGGGCGAGATGGAAGGTCTTCGGATTTGGTGTGGTGCTCGGCGCCGTCGCCGAGGGCGGCCACTGGGCGCGGCGAACGTAATTCTTCCAGTCGAACTGCACGCCGTCCTGCGCGGTCTGATTCAGCGACGGCACGCTCCCGTCGGCCGATGGTGGCGGGACGCCTTTGACGAGCGGGATGGTCTTGTTCTGCAGTCCGTCGAGGACCGCCTGGCTGATGAATAGATACTGGTCGATGCCGTGCGCCTTCATGGCCGCGTTGGCGATGCGCCACCACTGCACTTCGCCGCGCTTCATGCGGACGGTGGGAACGACCTGGCCGTTGACCTGAACGAGGGCGGCGGGCGTGGCGTTCACGAGGTTCGGCTGCTCGGAGAAGAGCTGGAAGATCATCACCTGCTCTTTGATCTTCGGCTTGGCCACCGTGCCGCCGCCGAGGACGAGGAGCTTGTCGTCGTAGTCGCCGGTGATGATGAACAGCCCGGCCATGCCGTTGAGAATCTGCATGGTGGTCGAGCCGTGCTGGTGGCAGTGATACCAGTGCGTTCCGGGCGACTGTCCCATCACCGGGAACTTGCCGGGCACGCCGCTGGGGATGGGAAGTTGGAAGTGGTGGACGTAGAAGCCCGGCCAATACTGAGGCCATTCGCCGCCGTCGATATCCTGCCGGTTTGCGTCGATCGCCGCCTGGATCTGTTCGGCGAGCTGGGTGTTACCCGACTTCTTCGCCCCCTCGAGCAGCGAGTGCATCGCCAGCGCTGCCACGTGCTGCAGGATCTTGCCCGAGCCGTGCTCCCCATACCCCGGTGAGTCGAACACCTTCTTGCACGCCGCCACCGCCGTGGCCACGTCCATCTTCGGATTGGGAAGGACGCCGATCAGGACGTTGTCGCCGAAGGTGCCCGGCGTTACGTGCGTTCCATGAAAGTGAAGGTTGGTTGTGTTCGAAGCGTGGAAGCAGTTCGGGAACGTTTCGTTCGCCCCCGGATAGCGCTTGCCGCCGGTGACGACGAATGCGGTGTCGCACTGGTCTTTGGTGCTCGTCACCGAGGTCTGGGCGAACTTCTGCGGATCGATGCGGTTGAGGAAGATGAGCTGCACGGTCTCGCCGACCCGCGCGCGAAGAGTCGGGCCGGGGTAGGCCTCGCCGATCTTCGTCACCGGTTTCTTCATCTCGCCGAAGCCCTGGTAGCCGTGATAGGTGCGCAGCGGATGCTCGCGGCATTTGTAGGCGGGAGCGGCCAGGGTGCCGTTGTATTCGATGACCTTCCGCAGCTCGTACTGCGTGTCGATGATGCCGCGGAGGAAGCCGTTGACACTCTTGATCTCGCCGACCGGGAGTAGATCTTCGTTGAACGGCGCCGGGCAGGACGCCCCGTTCTGCGCCCAGGCCATGCGCGGGAAGAGGGGGGAGAGCACGATGCCGCCGGCCGCGGTGAGAGCCAGTCCGAGGAACTCGCGCCGGTCGGGGCGCTCGATCAGATTCAATTCATCGCCGGCCAGGTCGTCGGAGAAGTCATCGATGGCTGTCATGGTGATCCTCTTTCTTCGCTAAGTGACGGTGAGGGTGCCGGTCTCGTCGTCGTGGAGGGCGCATCGATAGGGATAGACGCCGGCGGCCGGGACGTTCACCTGCATCGATGAGGCTTGCGGCCCCACCGGATCCCCCCAGTCGCCGGCCACACCATCCTTCGGACAGATCTGATGGGTGGTGTGATGGTCGGCGTTGAGCCAGAAGACGGCATCGCCCGCCTTCGCGTCGGTGAGATCGCTCGGATCGAAGCCGATGGGCGGCGTTTCGCGCTGAACCGTGACCTGAAAAGGCATGGGAACCTCCTCGCTGATCGTCGTGATGTGGGGGCTGTGGAAGCGAAGCAATCATGGCGCAGGCGGCGTCGAAGCGCAAGAATGTAGAGTGGGAGGGATGGAATGTCGGGGGCTTGCGAGGTTTGTGATGAGCGAGCAGGAGGCTGACGAAATGGGCAACCAAGTGAACGGTAAAGGGTCGTGGCCAATCGACGAAGTGGACCGCTTCAAACTGATCAGCGGATATGTCCTGGGAGGCATGGCCTATGCCGCGTGTTTTTTCATAGCGGCACGAATTCCGGCGTGGTGGCTCAACATCCCGATATGTCTGTTCGGCGGCATTCTGGGATGGTGCATAGGGATGCTGGTCTCACCGCTCAATCCTGAGGAGAGGCGCGAGTTCACGGACTATGGCAAAGCCGTTTCTGCGTTTGTCGGCGGATTCGTCATCGCCAAGTTCGATTTTGCGTATGCCGGAGCGACGACGAAGGTGTTGCTGGCAGATCCGACAAACGTGGGCCGCCTTCTGCTGTTCGGAACATCGTTGTGTCTCGGATTCCAGTTCACATTCGTCGGTCGCCGATACTTCAGGAAGAGCGAGCAGCCGCCGGGAGCGGAGGAGACCACCGTTATCTAGCTGCGAGAGAAACGTTTCACGCGGAGAACGCGGAGACGCGGAGGCGACCTTACTCCTTATCCCCACCCCGCCTCCGCGTGCCCGGCCCCGCAACCTAGTAACTCAGCAACCCGGCAACTACTTCGCAGCTGCCCCCTTCGCGAAGTCACCCGCCTTCACGATCGAGATCTTCGACGGATCGATCCATTTACGGACGGCGGCGTTTACCTGCTCCGTCGTCAGTTCGGAAAGCTTCTTGTCCATTGCCGCATCCCAGGCCAGTGTTCGATTCGAGAAGAGCTCCGTCACCAGCGTTCGGGAGAGCCCGGCATCCTGCGCCCGCTGCAGCTTGCGGTTTTCCAGCAGACCTTTCTTTGCTTCAGCGACCTCGGCCGCCGTGAAACCTTCCTTCACCGCTTTGTCCACCTCTTCCTTGAATGCGGTCTCGAGCTTCGCGACGTTCTGCGGCGCGTAGATGGCGAAGGTGGTGAAACCGCCGGCCTTGTCGAAGGGGCCGGCCTGGATGTTCGATCCGACGCCGTAGCTCAGACCTTCCTTCTGGCGGATGCGATTGCCGAGCCGCGAATAGAGCGTGCCGCCGCCGAGAATGTAATTGCCGAGGACGAGGGCGGGATAGTCGGGATCGTCATCGCGGAGAGTGAGGTTCACTCCGGCCACGAAGACGGCGTTGGCCTTGTCCGGCGTTTCCAGCGACTGATTGGTGGCCGGGGTGTCCTGATAGAGGCGCGGTACACGCACGAACGGTGTGCCGCTCTTCCACGAACCGACCAGCTCCGTCAGTTGCGCCGTCACCTGTTTCGAATCGAAGTCGCCCACCAGCGCGACTTCGGCGTTGGATGCACCATAGAACGTCGCGTAGAAGTTCTTCACGTCATCGAGAGTGAGGGCGTTGACGTCGGCAATGTCCTCATCGGCGGTGGTCACGTAGCGAATGTCCCCCTTGGGATAGGGATTCATGTGCCTCTGGAAGGCGGTGAAGCCGATCGATTGCGGATCGCTGCGCTGCTGTTCGGCCTGGGCGAGCTCCTCCTGTTTCCACTGTGCGAACTCCGAGGCGGGGAAGATCGGGTCGCGGAGAACCTCGCCGATCAGGGCCAGCACGGCCGGAAGGTTTTCGCGTGTCGTCTCGACCGTGACGTTGATCTGCGCCGCTCCCCCGGAAACGTTCACCCGTGCTTTCAGGCGGTCGATCTCGTCTTTGATTTGTTGCCGCGTGTGTTTGCTCGTGCCGCGCATGAGCATGTCGGCCGCGGCCACGCCGGCCGCGGAGCGATTCATGAGGCTCTTCTCGTCGCCGAAGTGCATCACGGCAACGACGTTCACCGTCGAGTTTCGGGTCTTCTTCGGCAGCAGGGCCACTTTCAGCCCGCCCGGCAAGGTCGTTCTGGTCGTGCGCGACTCGATGTTCGACGGTGATGGATCGAATGCTTCTCCAGCGGCGATGGCCGCGTCTCCCTTGTAGGTCTTGACCATCTCCGCCACATCCGGCGACGGCGGAACCTCCGCGCGGACAGGCTTCTTGTCCGGGATGAACTCGCCGACGGTCCGGTTCGACGGCAGGAAGTAGGCGTTGGCGACACGCTGGACGTCGTCCGGAGTGACTTTGCGGATGCGGTCGCGGTTGAGGAAGAAAAGGCGCCAGTCGCCCGCGGCGATCGACTCGCTGAGCGCGATCCCGACACGGTCGGCGGCGTTGAGGGTGAGGTCGATGTTCTTCAGAAGACCGGTACGGGCGCGATCGACTTCCTCCTTGGTCGGAGGCGTCGCTTTCAGCTCGTCAATGGTCTTCAGGAAGATCTGTTTGGCGTCATCCAGCGACTGCTCCTGCCGCACTTCCGCCTGGAGGAGGACGAAGCCGGGATCGTGCAGACCGGGAAGGAAGCTGGAGACCGAGGTGGCCTTTTTCGTCTCGACCAACGCCTTGTAGAGACGTCCGGAGGGTGTATCGGTAAGAAGCCTGCTCAAGACCTGCACCGCGGCCGAATCGGGATGGGACTCCGACGGAATGTGATAGGCGACAGCGAGTGCCTGAACGTCGCCGACGCGCCGCAGCGTGGCCGAGCGTTCGCCGTCCTGCGCCGGCTCGGCGGTGTACGGTTCCTCGAGCTTCCGTGCCGGACGCGGAATGACCCCGTAGATCTTCTCCACCTCGGCCAGCGTTTTTGCTTCGTCGAACTTCCCGGCCACGAGCAGAACGGCGTTATCGGGCTGGTAGTACTTGCGCCAGAAGGCCTGCAGGCGGTCGATGGGAACGCGCTCGATGTCGGCGCGCGAGCCGATCGTGGAGTGCCCGTAGTTGTGCCAGAGATAGGCTGTGGAGAGAACGCGCTCGTCGAGGACGTTCTCCGGATCGTTCTCGCCCATCTCGAACTCGTTCCGCACCACGGTCATCTCGGAGTCGAGATCCTTGCGGGCGATGTAGGAGTGGATCATCCGATCCGCTTCCAGCTCCAGTGCGAATCGAACGTTCTCGTCGGTGGCCGGAAGGATCTCGAAGTAGTTCGTCCGGTCGAACCAGGTCGAAGCGTTGTAGTTGGCGCCATGCTCCTTGAGGGCCTGAGGGATGTTCCCGTGAGACGGCGTCCCCTTGAACATCATGTGCTCGAGGAGGTGGGCCATGCCGGTCTCGCCGTAGCTTTCGTGGCGCGATCCGACGAGGTAGGTGAGGTTGATCACCACCGTCGGTTTGGTCTGATCGGGAAAGAGAAGGACGCGTAGTCCATTGCTCAGGTCGTACTCGGTGATCCCCTCGACGGACGTGACCTTCTCCGCCGCCGCCTTCGCCGGAGTTGTCGTCGCTTTCTTCGGCGTCGCCGGCGCGGCGAAGGTAACCGTCGCGAATGCGACGAGGAACAGGCACGCGATCCATTGCTTTCTCATGGTTTCCCCCTGATGCCGTTGTTTTTGGGAGGCATTCTGCAACGGCGGGCGCGTGGGGCGCTACGAGGAAGTTGTGACGAAATGGGGAGGGCGGCGTGGCAGCTGGACCGCGAGACGCGCAGTGCCCCGATGGAATGAACCCCTACCGGTGCGAGTCCCATTCATTACCTGCCGGACTCCGTGCGGCGGCGATTTGACCTCCTAATCGCAAGTGGGGGTGTGGAACCACGCGCTTTTCGACACTCCTAGCCAGGAGGGAAACATGGACACAGCCGACAACCGAGATCTTCTGATGACCTACACCGTCTTCCATATCGGCACGTATATCTCGTTAGCCGCAGCCATTCTCGCCGCGCAGGCATTCGGCAATGCGGTGCTGACTGGAGGTGTTTTGCGCTTCAGTTTGGCTATGTTCGTTCTCGCAGGTGCATGTGGTGCCATAGTGGGCAGTCATATCTCTGACTCGAAGGACTGGTCGGACTATAAGTCAATGAAGATGGGTCCTCTCGGTTTCCCGATTGCTACATACTGGTGGTGGGCCAAGGCGGAGCACATCTTTTTCTGGGCCGGAGTCCTGGTCCCGGTCGTCCTTGCCGTATTCAATCCGTCTGCGTTGGGCATCGTCGGCTCGAAGGGCGGCGGTCGGTGACGTGGCAACGACGAAGATGGATTACGGATGGTTTGAATGAGCGATGAGGTGATCGGATCAAACTTCCGGGAAGAACTGCTTCTCGAAGAGTATCGCTCGCTTCGCGGCCAGCTCGACTACCAGATTCGCGACAATCGTGAACTTGAGCGCAACGCTGTGATTGGAGTGGCTGCCGTCTTCGCTTGGTTGGCGTCAATAGCTCCGACACCCATCGTATTGCCGGCGTGGCTGCTTCCGCCGGTCATCGCTTATCTCGCGCGTCTTAGGTCGCGTGGCATAACTGGACGGATCGACCAGATCGCCGAGTATCTGCGAGCGTTAGAACAGGGATGCAATGCTGACGGGGGTCTTTCGCCGAAATGGGAAACGATTGTTGCCGAGTGTAGGCAACGTCGGACGGGCCCGGGTTTGGCGTCGAGTCATCGGCTGTTCTGGCGCGTTCTTCTGACCTTTAGTGCCAGTGGCGCTCTGTATGGATTTGTCGTGCAGTTTCTCCCTATCCTGCAAAAGATCATTCGCTCGTGAGGGAACTTGACCTGATTCGAGTTAGCCGCGGACGGGGCCGGACCTTCGATTTCTCCTGCCAAGAGTCCATGGTGATCAAATCAAATGCGCCACGCTGGATGTACCCGTCGGAGTGTTGAACATCACGCCTGAAACAGGCGTTAGCTACGTTGTCGATGCAGCGTCGAACCTTTCCGGGCCATGCCGCAGGCGAGGGCCGCTGCTATACTTCCATGTGTGAACCAGCTTGCTGATCGAATAACCGTGGACCCCGAGCAGTGTGGGGGGAGACCCTGCGTTCGGGGGATGCGTATTCGCGTTAGCGATGTTCTTGACCTGTTCGCAGCGGGCCTGTCTGCCTCCGAGATCCTTGACGAGATGCCGGATCTCGAAGCGGACGACCTGCAAGCCTGCCTGCGGTTTGCGTCGCGCTACCTCGACCATCCGGTGCTGGTGGCGTGATCATCTGGGTCGACGCTCAGTTGTCGCCCGCTCTCGCGCCGTGGATTTTGGAGCAATTCAAGATCGAGGCGCTGAGTGTCAGAAGACTAGGGCTGCTCAACGCCAAGGATCCGGTGATCTTCCAGGCAGCGCGGGAGGCGAACGCGGTTGTCCTGACGAAGGATGTCGACTTTGCTCTCCTGTTGGAACGGCTCGGTCCGCCACCGCAAGTTCTCTGGGTCAGATGTGGCAACACCTCGAATGTGCACCTCCGGCGAGTCCTCATGGCAACGCTGCCAGACGCGTTGCAGTTGCTGATCGCGGGCGAGCCGCTTGTCGAAATCACCGACATCCCGGGTTAGCGGTCAGGCGCTTTCACGCGGAGACGCGGAGGGAGAGGTTTTTCTCCGCAACTCTGCGTGAGGCGCGTTCTATTGCTATTATCGGTCCGTCCATCAATTCATCCGGAGACGATCGAAATGAAGAAAGCCATTGTGGCTTTGGCAGGTGCTGTTTCGTTCTTCGCTGTGCCCCTTCTCGCGCAGACCAGCGCATCGTTGACAGGTGTCGTATCGGTCGAGGGGCGTCCGCTGCCCGGAGTCGCGGTCACGATCTCGTCACCCGAACTGCAGGGGACGCGCAGCACGTTCACCGGAGATAGCGGGGCGTACAGTTTCTCGGCGCTGCCGCCGGGGGAGTATTCGATCGCGATGACGTTTGCGGGGATGGAGACGCTGCGTCTCGCCGCCGCGCTGCGCCTCTCCCAGACATCGCGGGTCGATGCGGTCATGAAGCCGGTGGGAACCAGCGAGGCGATCACCGTCACCGCCAACACCCCCTCCGTCCTCGAGACCCCCGAGGTCTCGACGAGCATGACCTTGCCCTTCATCGAGCGGCTGCCGGTTCTGCGCAATCAGCTTGCGACGGCGCAGTTTGCGCCGGGAGTCAGCGGGAACACGCTGGGGAATGGCGAATTGGCCATCGCCGGGGGGCCGGGGTACGACAACCTCGTGCTGGTCAACGGGGTCGTCGTCACCGAGAACACGCGGGGGCAGATGCGGCCGATGTATGTCGAGGATGCCATTCAGGAGACGACCGTCCTGACCGGCGCCATCTCCGCGCAGTACGGGCGATTCAGTGGCGGTGTCGTCAACACCAT
>Ga0210402_10002395_pt1 | contig 18327 bp, 19 predicted proteins | sample IncBWC7MmetaG_FD_161055 | JGI IMG/M metagenome (GOLD analysis project Ga0210402, IMG submission 161055) | Forest soil microbial communities from Barre Woods Harvard Forest LTER site, Petersham, Massachusetts, United States - Inc-BW-C-7-M | ecosystem: Environmental > Terrestrial > Soil >... | reverse complement strand
TCCCGTCGACCTCCTCCACGAAGGGGAACCGCCGTTCAGCTTTTAAGGGCTTGCGGGAAGTCAGTACCACCGAACATGCAACGCTTGCTGGCCAGCAAGAAAACCTGTCGCGGCTGGGCGAGTGGCGCGCCCAACGCTATCTCACCTATAGAATACACATGGTGTCAATCGGTTTCGGGGTAAGAGATCTGTAAGTCGTTGGAATGGCTCTGTCGATTTATTGAGTTTTCTTGTGATCGCTCCTGCCGGCCCCCTTTCGGGGCGGGCACCGGCCGGATTGGAACAGATTGGAACGCGGGGGCTCACGGTTTTCGACGGGCACACCCCGCTTTGCTATACAATAACTATCCGGGCGGGAGATTTTTCCCGCTGGAGGGAGTTCAACCACTGGACTATGGGCGGGACTATGTCGGATCGCGGATTCTTATTCCTTTTCAGCATCTTTATGATTTTGGCCGGGGTCGCTTCGGCGGCATACCTGGTGGCCACCGGACAGGCGGGCACTGTGGATGGTCTGTTCCTGGTGCTGACGGCGCTGCTGGGCGCGGCGGTGTTTGCGATTTACGCGATATATATGATCGGCCGCGCCATGGAGGCGGCCAAAGGACCGGCGGCCACGGCGGCGAAACCGGCCGCCGCGGCTAAGACCACGAAGCCTGCACCCGCGCCGGCCGCGCAGAGCTGATCCGGCTGCGGCGGCAAACTACCGCTCCCTAACGGTCACGGCTCTGAGTGACGGTCACGGCTCTGAATGCAGCCGGGGCGGAGGGGACGCGAGCTACTGCTTGGCCGGCGTTGCCGCCTTCTTCGGTGCGGCGCCGGCGCCCGTGGGGGACTTCTTGACGGGCGCTGCCGGCGTCGCGGGTGGCGGGCCTTCCCGTTTGATCGTCACGGTGACTAGTTTCACCGGAGTGTTCGGCTTGTCCTGGGCATTCTTGGGAACGCGTGCGATCTGGCCAACCACTTCCTGCCCTTCCACCACCTGGCCGAAGATGGTGTACGCGCCGTTGTGCGCCTCCGGATCCAGCCCGGGGTACGGCACTTCCGTGATGAAGAACTGGCAGCCGCCGGTGTTGGCCGAGCCGATATTGGCCATGCCGAGACGTCCCGGTTGGTCGAACTTGAGGGTAGGCACGATCTCGTCTTTGATGGTGAAGCCGCAATCGCCCGAGCCGGTGCCCGTGGGGTCGCCAGTCTGGATCATGAATCTCGGGATGACGCGGTGGAAAATGACGCCGTTGTAAAGCTTCTGGTTCACCATCACGCCCTTGGCGTTCTTCGATTGCTTGGTGCCTGTTGCCAGGGCCACGAAATTCTTCACGGTGATGGGCGTCTCCTTTTCGAAAAGCCGGGCCGTGATGGTGCCCAACGAGGTGTTGAAAATGACATACAGGCCCGGTTCCCGTGCGGGGGCCGCAGCGCCAGCACCAGGGGTGGCAGCGGTGGGAGCAGGCGCCTTGGCGGGCGCCTTAGCAGGCGGCACTTGGGCGAATGCGCAGGATGCGATTAGAAGAAGTAAAGGCAGCAGTTTCATCCGATTCTCCATTGAGTCCCTTATTTTAGCCTGAAAGCGAGGAGAAGAGGAGAGATGGATGCTCGCTCGCTGCCGCATCGTCGGCGGAGCGTGCCAAAGGTGATGGCGCATTTCCACGGAGCGCCCGGCAAGTGGACGGGAACTGCACCGGGCGGCAACTTCGTTTTGCGTTACTGTGGGCCGGCTGAGGGCCGGAAGAAAACAGCAGGGCGCGGCGGAAGCCCGTTTCGATGGTTCCGGGCTGGAGTTGTTGGGCAGGATAACGCCGGCCATACCAGCCGGCGCCGCCGGTGATTCCATCGGCATGGCGGCGCGCAGACGTGGGCCGGCGGCGGAACAGTTCCAGGTGGACGGCGAGTGAAGACCACACAGGCAAGAATGCCTGTGCTACGGCAAGAATGCCTGTGCTACCACCAATTTGGTAACCTGTCTTGCTATGCAGGGCATTTCCCGTCGCGAATTTGCGTTGTCGGCCGCGTCCGTTCTGGTCGCGCGCGGCCAAAACCAGGAAGACTTGAGCCGCCTGAGTCTGGCGGAAGCATCCCGCAGGGTGCGGTCTCTGGCCGTGACGCCGACGCAGTTGACCGAAGCATGCCTGGCTCGAACGGAAGTCTATAATCCGAAGTTGAACGCGTTCATTACGGTGTTACGGGAACGCGCGCTGGCGCAGGCGCGGGAACTCGACGCCGAACAGAAGGCCGGCAGGTTCCGCGGGCCGCTGCACGGAATTCCCATCGCGTTGAAAGACAACATCGATACCGCGGGCATCCGCACCACCGCGGCCAGCGCGGTTTTCGACGACCGCGTGCCGGCGGAAGACGCCGAGGTGGCGCGCCGCCTAAAGGCCGCGGGCGCGGTGCTGATCGGGAAGGCGAATCTGCACGAGTTCGCGATGGGCGGAACCTCGGCCACCAGCTACTACGGACCGGTAAGGAACCCCTGGGCGCTGGATCGAAACTCGGGCGGATCCTCAGGCGGATCGGCCGCGGCGGTGTCGGCGGAACTATGTTTTGCGGCGTTGGGCACGGACACGGGTGGGTCAATCCGGACGCCGGCGTCGTTCTGCGGGGTGGTTGGGCTGAAGCCGACCTACGGGCTGGTTTCGATCCGCGGGATCGTTCCGCTGACAGTCTCTTTGGACCATTGCGGCCCGATTACGCGGACCGTGGAAGACGCGGCCGTCATGCTCAATCAGCTTGCCGGGTACGACCGGATGGACATCGCCAGCGTAGAACACTCGCGCGAGGATTATGCCGCCGCGCTGAAGCAGCCCGTGTCGGGTTTCCGCCTCGGCATTCCGCGGGCGCCGTTTTTCGACCTGCTGGATGCGGACGTGGGCAAGGCGGTGGAACAGGCGATGGCGGTGCTGGCGAAGCTCACCCGCAGCGTCAAGGACGTGACGCTGCCCTCCATCCGAAACATCAATCTGGCTGCCGAGAGCTATGCCTACCACGAGGAGTACTACACGCATGGCTCCGGACGTTACATGTTGCCGACGCGGCGCGCGCTGCAGAACGGCGGCAACCTCAAAGCCGCCGAATATGTTCGTTCCCGGTGGAACCTGGACCTGATGCGGCGCACCATCGACGATGCGTTCGCGGATTTCGATCTGGTGGCGCTGCCGACGCGGCGGCGGACGCCCCGCACCATCGACGCTTCCATCAAACGGGAAGAGAGTGAGAAGCCGCGCAATCCGGAATTGGAGAACACCGGGCAGTTCAATGTTTACGGCATTCCCGCCATCTCCGTGCCCTGCGGGTTCACGTCGAACGGGCTGCCGGTGGGGCTTATGATCGCCGGGCCGCGATTTTCGGAAGGAAAGATCCTGGCGCTTGCGCACGCCTATGAGCAGGCAACGGAATGGCGCGCGCGAAAGCCGGCGCTGAGTCCGGACATGAAAGTGCCGGCGCTGGCGGCCACGGACGATAACTAACTGGCCGACGCGGGGGCGCGGCGGGCGGATTGCCAATACGGCGCACTCTCGAAAGTCGCTTGCGGAAGTTCGGCTGCGCGCCAACTCCCGGCGGGCGGATTGCCAATCCGCCGCAGGTTATCAAGCGCTTGCCAAGCTGCCCACATAGCGCCACGGGGCAACGCTCGCTGCCGCATCGCGCAGGCGGATTAACAATCCGCCGCAGGTTATCAACCTGCCCCACATACCTGCTGATATGATAGCTAGTAGTGTCCTAATGATTGCCGCTGTAGAAACCCCTCGCAAGGCCCAGTTGCCGTGGCTGCCGATTGTCTGGTTCGGTGTGCTGCTGATTGGCTGCTTTGCGCCGGTGCTTGGCCGCCTGATACACCAGTGGGATCACGACCCGGACATGGGGCATGGCTTCTTCGTGCCGCTGGTTGCGGGCTTCATTATCTGGCAGCGGCGCGAAGAATTGGCCGCCGTGAAACCCGAGCCGAACATGTGGGGCCTGGCCCTGGTGATGTTTGGCGGCCTGCAGCTTATGCTGGGAACTCTGGGCGCGGAACTGTTCACCGCGCGGCTGGCGTTCGTGTTGAGCCTGATCGGCGTGGTGTGGTTTCTGGGCGGCACGGTGATGCTGAAGAAGCTGGCGTTTCCGCTTTTTCTGTTGTTCTTCATGATTCCGATTCCGGCAATTATCTACAGCAGTCTGACGTTGAAGCTTCAGATCTTCGCCAGCAGAATGGCGGACGAAGCGCTGACGCTGCTGGACGTCCCGGTGTTTCGCGAGGGCAACATCCTGGATCTGCCGAATCAGCGGCTGTCGGTGGTGGAGGCCTGCAGCGGCATCCGGTCGTTGCTCTCGCTGACGTTTCTCTCTCTGGTATACGGGTACTTCTTCGAGAAGAAGACCTGGCTGCGCGTCCTGCTGTTCTTTTCCACCATTCCGATCGCGATCATTGCCAACGCCAGCCGGGTGACTATCACGGGGATCATGACCCAGGTGGACCCGAAACTGGCCGAGGGCTTCTTCCACGAGGCGGAGGGGTGGGTGATTTTCATGGTTGCACTGGGGATCTTGCTGCTCTTTCACCAGTTAGTGATCCGGACCCGGAATTTTGTGGAGGCGCGGAAGAACCGAGGAATTTCGTAAACAAGATGACACTGCTGAACAAGATGAATCTCCTGAACAACAAGTACGCCCGTATTTTGACCATCCTGCTGTTACTGGAGGGCACGGTTTTCTACGCCATCGCTTTCCGCGCCGAAAGGGTGCCGCAGATCGGGCCCCTGTCCGCATTTCCCGGGCAGGTTGGGGGTTGGCGGATGGCACAAGACGTGAAAATCGAGCCGGAGATTCAGGAGATCCTGCAGGCGGACGACATCCTGAACCGGAGTTACGTAAGCCCGGCCGGAAACACCGGCGTCTATCTATTCATCGCGTATTTCAAGACTCAGCGGTCCGGTCAGGCCCCCCACTCTCCAAAGAACTGCCTGCCGGGATCGGGATGGGAGCCTATTGAGTCCGGGCCGATAACGATTGATGTGCCGGGCCGCGGCGAACCCATCCAGTCAAACCGATACGTGGTGGCGCACGGCGAGGAAAAGAGCGTTGTTCTTTACTGGTATCAGAGTCACAACCGGATCATCGCGAGCGAATTCGGCGCCAAGTTCTGGCTGGTGGCGGATTCCATCAAGTACCACCGCAGCGACAGTTCCCTGGTGAAAGTGGTGGTGCCGGTGCGCAACGGCGATGTTGATGCAGCCAGCAAGATTGCGGTGGATTTCGTGCAGGCGATATTTCCGGATCTGACGCGGCAGTTGCCGGGTTAGGGCGCTCCGCTGCACCCTCGAGAGCCGCTTGTGGAGGTTCGGCTGCGCGCCAACTCCCGGCGGGCGGATTGCCAAGCTGCCCCACATAGCGCCACGGGCGACTTCATCCTGCCCCTGTGCGCCCGGCGCACATCGCGAAATCCCCAAAATGGTTGGGCGGCTTTCTGACGGTCGGGCGACAAGCCGTGGCTCTATCCAGCTCTAGCGGAGCCGCGCGTGGAAAGTATTATCCTTAAAAGTATGCTCAGCGAGACCTTGCGGGAATACGGCGTGGTGGGGGCGGGCGGGGCCGGTTTCCCTACCTATGTGAAGGCGCAGGCTCAGGTGGAATTTGTGATCGCCAACGGCGCTGAGTGCGAGCCGCTGATCCACAAAGACGCGGAGTTGATGAAACATTTCCCGGATGGGATTCTGGCCGGGATGACCTCCATGATGAGTGCGGTGGGCGCCAGGACCGGGAAGTTCGGGATCAAGACCAAGAATGCCGAATCGCTGGAGGCGCTGCGGCACAGCCTGAAGACGGACAAGATCGAGTTTGTGATGCTGGGCGATTTCTACCCTTCGGGCGACGAGTACGAGTTGGTCTACACGGCCACCGGGCGTCTGATTCCGGCGGCGGGGATTCCGCTGCAAGTGGGCTGCGTGGTGAACAACGTAGAAACGCTGTACAACGTGCATCTGGCGGAACAGGGAACGCCGGTAACCCAGAAGTTTCTGTCGGTGTGCGGCGCCGTGAAGCAGCCCAAATCATTTTGGGCGCCGGTGGGCACGCCGTTTCGCGATCTGATTTCCTTGGCCGGGGGCGCCACGGCCGCGGATTTCGGCATCTTCGTCAGCGGCATCATGATGGGCACGCTGACGTTCGACCTGGACGAAGTGGTGACGAAGACCACCGGCGGCTTGATCGTACTGCCGCGGGACCATTACCTGATGTCGCGGAAGACGCGGTCGCAGCAGGAGATGAACCATATCGGCAAATCGGCCTGCGACCAGTGCAGCTACTGCACGGAGTTCTGCCCGCGGTACCTGCTGGGGTACGACGTGCAGCCGCATAAGGTGATGCGCAGCCTGGGTTTCACGACGACGGGTGCGGACATCTGGAATCAGTGGTCGGAGTTGTGCTGCTCCTGCGGGTTATGCACGCTGTATGCGTGTCCCGAAGATCTGTATCCCAAAGAAGCGTGCGACCAGGGGAAGAAGGACCAGCGGGCGGCGGGAATCAAATTCGTACAATCGCGCCCGGTGGAGGTTCACCCGATGAAGGAGTACCGCAGGGTGCCGCTGCTGCAATTGCGGCGCCGGTTGCAGGTGGAAGAGTACGAGGGCGAGACGCCGTTCGAGAAGGTGGAGTGCCATCCCGCGGTGGCCCGCATCAAGATGCGGCAGCACGCCGGGCAACCCGCTGTGCCGGTGGTGCAGGAAGGCAGGAAGGTGAAGAAGGGGCAGGTGGTAGGCCGTGTGGACCCAAGCAAACTGGGGGTGAACATTCATGCCAGCATTGATGGCAAGGTGCGCACGGTGACGCCGGATTACGTCGAGGTTGTGGCATAGAGGTTGTGGCATAAACAATGGCAAACGATTCAATTGGTTTGATCGAACTGACGAGCATCGCGTCGGGATTTCTGGTGTGTGATACCATGCTGAAGGCGGCGGATGTGAGCATCGTGCTCTCGCGTTCCATCTGCTCGGGCAAGTACATGGTGATGGTGCGCGGCGATGTGGCGGCGGTGCAGGCGGCGGTATCGGCGGGTGAGAGCGGCGCGCGATTTTCGGTGATCGATTCATTCGTGATTCCGAACCTGCACGAGGCGGTCTTCCCGGCTATCAGCGGTGCGACGAAAGTGGAGACGCTGGATGCGCTGGGTATCGTGGAATCGTTCTCGGTGGCCTCGCTGATCGAAGGCGCGGACGCGGCGGTGAAGGCGGCCAACGTGACGCTGATCGAGATCCGGCTGGCGATGGCGATGGGCGGAAAGGCGTTTGTCACCATGACGGGCAACGTGGCGGCGGTGCAGAGCGGCGTAGACGCCGCGGCGCAGGTGGTGGGGCAGAAGGGAATGCTGGTGAACAAGGTGGTGATCCCGCACCCGCGTCCGGAACTGCTGAATGAGGTGATCTAAGGAGAGAGTTGCGCCTGGCGTGGGAAGGGCGGAGGGAAAGCAGTCAGAAGCGCCGCGTGAAATTTGACACCGCGCAAGAGGCTCTGTTTAAATAGGAGTGCACACCTTGGTCCTCAGTAGCTCAATGGTAGAGCATTCGGCTGTTAACCGAAGGGTTGTAGGTTCGAATCCTACCTGAGGAGCCAATTTTTCAATCACTTAGCGATCCCCACTTCAGCCCGTTTGGCCACTTTGCCTATTTCTTGCCTATTCCGTGCATCGGCTGCCCCGGTTTGCCAGCTTTGACCGCCTGTTGTCGGCGCGGTGAGCGACGCGCGTGGGTCTGTGGCTGCGCGGTCTTTGCCTCTTCCTCTCCGGTCTTGGGATCGGCGGCTTCGGCCGTGTTCGGGGCTGCCTCTTCGTCGGTGCCGGATTCCTGGTTCGCATCAGGCGGCGTTTGAGGCGTCCCTTTCCCCTGGACTGGATCCAGAGCCTTGACCTCGTCTGCGAGGTAACGGGGGCTGAGGTGGGCGTACCGGAGCGTCATTTTGATCGAAGCATGCCCGGCGAGTTTCTGGATCGCAGTCAGAGGGACCCCGCTGATCGCGAGCCACGAACAAAACGTGTGGCGGAGATCATGGAACCGAAAGTCGTGAATCTTGGCGCGGGCGACCGCTCCATTGAACGCGTTCTTGATGTCGGTGATGGGTTGGCCTTCGAACTTTCCGTCCAAGTGAACAAAGACGTATGGATGGGCGGCGGTCTTCTGATGAACTTCCTGCAGCTTCTGGAAGGCCGTATCGTTTAGCGGCAGATTGTGAGGACGCCCATTCTTGGTGCGGCTCTCGATGCGAATGATTCGCCGCTTGAAATCGACCTGGTCCCACCTGAGACCGAGCATGTTTCGCCGGCGAAGGCCTGTGTTCACGTCCAGCACGATGATCGGTTCCAGATACCATGGGCCCTGGCATGCCTCTGCCAGGAGTATGGGATACTCCGTCTCGGGATCGAGGAACCGGACGCGTTCGTTGTCCTCATGAAAGAGTTTTACCTTTTTGACGGGGTTCGCACTGGTCAAGCCCTGAAGGATGCACCAGTTGAAGAACGATTTCGCGACGGCTATGTTCTTGTCTACGGTTGATTTGGAAACCTTATCGTTATCGAGGCGCTGCAATTTCATCTGCTCGATGTTCGCCGTTGTGACGTCTTTGAGTGGAGTCGCTTTGCCGATCGCCTTCTCGAGAACTGTCAGACCGTTGTCGACGTACGTGGAGAACGACCGATGGTGGGCTTTGGAGTGTTCCCGGTATTGCGCGACGGCATCGCCCAACGAAACCCGATTCGGCTTGGTGGCTACCTCCCACGATCCGTCCTCAATCGCCTTGCGCTGGGCAGCCCACCAGATCTGAGCGTCACGCTGACGCCGAAAACGTCGACGTCCACGAGAGTCGTCTGGGTATACAACCTCGGCGAGCCACCTCTTCACTTCCTCGTCCCAGATTGGCCCGGCGGAATAGTTTTTCTTCTGATTGCGCGGCATGCAACGTGGCCCTCGGGTGATGAGAATTCAGGATTGCGTCAGTTTGCGGCTGTTCCCAGCCGGCTTTCCTCTCGGCCAGCGCCATTACGCTCGTCGAGTTTTCCGTGGAGGTTTTGGGTCACAAAGCGCTCCATGTCCTTGCGTCGAAAGCGAACGCTTCGACCGAGACGAACGTACGGAATCCTCTTTTGGCAGACCCAATGTCGCAGCGTCCACGGCGCCAGCCGCAGGTACGCCGCCGCCTCGTCTACCGTCATCAACACAGAGGCGTCTTCAGGCATGGTTCTTCCTTTCATCTCTTCGGCTGTAGTTCATCGCGCCGAAACCCGGGGGAGGATTCGTATTAGTGCGCATGTCTTTCTTTACGCCGGATCCGAAAAGCTGTCAAACAAGCCAACAGCGGGCCTCTGCCGGCAGCACGCGGAAGCCTCGCGCTTCATGTGGAGCCCCTGCGGCGGGTGTTTGACGTCCCAAGCAACGCCATGAACAATCGGCTATGCGTGGGCGCGAACTGGTCCTGGAACTGAGGCGCCGTGAACTCCCGCAGGGAGGCTGGAGCTTCGGCGATTCCTCCCAGCCGAGCGTCGAAGCAACCACTCTCGCGATCCTTGCCTCGGCGGCTGAGTTTCCAGAAGTGCCCGCTCATTCATTGCGGTTCCTATTGAGCGTACAGCGCGGGGACGGTTCGTGGCCCGCATTTAAAGGAGACGACGACGGATCGTGGACGACAGCTCTGGCCGCGGTGGCGTTGAGCCGCGTTGGTGACGATTCGAGAGTGCGTGAGAAGGCAACAGGATGGCTGGTCGACACGAAGGGTCGCGAGGCACACTGGCTGTGGCGCTGGAAGTTCAAGACGGCCGACGCTCAAGCAGGTATCGACCCCGACAAATATGGCTGGCCCTGGATGCCCGGCGCGAATAGTTGGGTAATTCCGACGGCCTTCGCTGTCATCGCCTTGAAGCAGTTCTCCGCCTGCACTCCATCCGAGGAGGCGGATCGAAGAATCAGGACGGGGATCGCGATGCTGCTCGATCGCGCATGCGTGGGAGGCGGCTGGAACGCCGGGAATTGCGTCGTTTACGGAAGTCCGCTGAAACCGCATATCGAAGCTACAGCGGCTGCTCTAATGGCCATGCAGGATGAGCCTCGGAGCCCCATGATTATGCGGAGCGTCGACTGGTTGAGAGGACAAACAGCAAATCTACGAGCGGTTTCAAGCCTCGCCTGGTCGATCTTGTGCTTGTTCCTATTCGGAACTCCCGTGGACGACCTCAAATCCAGGCTTGCCGCCCATGCGGCTGAAGTGTCCCGAATTCAAAACAACAGCACCCTCGCGATCGCAGCATTGGCGTTGCAGTGCGGAGAGACGATTCACCCATTTGCGCTGATCCGATGAATTCGAACCGACGCCAGTTCGCGACAACCGCAGCAGGCTTGGCAGGGGCCGCGGCGACGTGGTCCGTGATTCGGCGGCGGCACGGTCTCGATGCCCGAAAGGCGAGATCCCGTGTCGCAATCCTGAGCGCAGAATGCTACTCCGATGCTCTGGAGACGTTGCTTTTGGGGGCATTGAGGGATTTCGGGCTGAATATCCGTGGCCGGAGTGTTCTGCTGAAGCCGAATCTGGTGGAGCACTTGCCCGGAGCGCCCGTGAACACGAATCCGAAACTGATAGGAGCCGCCGCCACATGCTTTCTTCGGCTCGGCGCCAGTCGGGTTGTCGTTGGAGAGGGCCCGGGCCATGAGCGTGACACTGAAATGGTGGTCAGCGAAACTGGCCTCGAACAAGAACTTGGAGATCGGGAGATCACGTTCGTAGATCTGAATCGTGACGAGTTGGTCAGGGCTGGGACGAAAGCCGACTACAGCGGTCTCGGACGTCTTTGGCTGCCGAAAACAGTTCTTGGGGCCGATTTTATTGTATCGATGCCGAAAATCAAGACCCACCACTGGGCCGGCGTCACGTTGAGTCTGAAGAACATGTTCGGCATCGTTCCTGGCATGAAATACGGCTGGCCTAAGAACACTCTCCATTGGCACGGAATTCACGAGAGCATTCTCGATATCTGTGCAACCGTCCCGGTCGACTTCGTGATTGCCGACGGGATCGAGGCGATGGAGGGGAACGGCCCCTTGCAGGGACAACTGCGCCGACTCGGCCGAATTGTTCTCGCGAACGATCCGGTAGCGGCCGATGCGACTTGCGCGCGGCTTATGGGTATCGATCCGCGCCTCATTTTCCATATAGCAGAGGCCGGGCGATTCCTCGGCAACATGGACCAGAATCGGATCGCGATGCTCGGCGAAGGCTTGCCACCCAACACCGAGCCGTTCCGCGTACTTCCCCAGTTTCAGAACCTCCAGATCAGAGCATGAGGAGCGCGCTAGAACATGGGCAAAAGCACTTTGGTTACGCGGCGAGGGGTGCGACAGTCACTCTCGCGACCGGGAGCGCGACATTCGGCGAGGGTATCGTGGTTGTCCGGCAGCCATGCGAAGGCGCGCTACCCTAGCGGCGGCCACGATGTCAGCGGGCAAAGACCTTTTGGCCGCGAATCGCTCCAGGTTTCAGTACGAGAAGGGCCTGTCCTGCCCGTTTTTGGTGGGTCACTTTTCCCGAGCACACCTGGTCACTTTCGCGGGTGCCGAATGGTCATCGGGCATAGTCTTTCGCGCGGTCGGCATTATCCCCCTCCGCCCTTGACTGGCGTAACGACAGTAAGAAGGGGTATTGTGGATATCGTAGATCACTGAAAGCTGAAGACATGCCGACAAAACTCACTCCCGAAATCATTAGCGCCGCCATTCTCGGTTTCGAGGAACAGAAACGCCATATCGACGCCAACATTGCCGAGCTCCGGGCGATACTGTCCGGGGACTCCGCTGAAGCCGCAGTCAAGCCGGAACCGACAAAACACAAGCGGCGGAAGGTGAGTGCGGCTGGCCGTGCTCGGATTGCCGAGGCCCAGCGAAAGCGATGGGCAGAGTCCAAAGCGGCAGCTCAACCCTCCACACCAGAAGTAACGCACAAGCCAAAACGGAAGCTGTCGGAGGCTGGCAGGAAGGCGATCGTCGCCGCCACGAAGAAGCGTTGGGCGCTGAAGAGAGCCGAGGCTGCGAAGACGCAACAGGCCGCACCGAAGAAGACCGCCGTCAAGAAGGTTGTCGCAAAGAAGGCTGTCGCAAAGAAGACGGCCAAGACTTCCACGCCGGCCGCGGCGAAGACTGCCAGTTAAAGGAGAGCGATTGGGGCGGATTGCTGTACTCCACTCCGACCAATCATTCTGAATGGGATTCAGCAGGCTCCAAAGGTCATTGACGCCCACACTCGCGAGGCGGGTTGTCTAGCCCTTCAAATTTTGCACCCTGCCACATTACTTCTCCGAAGGCCCGCCTGATTTACCGCCAGCGTGGTTCGTTGAGGTCAGGTAGGTCGTAACTGGACCATGTGGTCTCCGACGCTAGAGCTAGAACGTGGACAAAAGGATTTTGGTGCGCGGCAAGGGTGCGAGGGTACACACTCGTGACCGGAGCAGATTGGTGGGCAAAAGCATTGTGGTTTGGTAGCCTTAGTGCGATGGCGCACGCACCCGACAGCAGGCTGGAAAGTTAGCGGGTAAAAACCTTTTGGCGGCAAATCGCTTCGGCTGCATCGCTTCCTCTGGGTATCCCGCGTATTCCCGCCGAGCATCATCGGTATCAGTGTCAGGGATTTGGGAAGCGCGAGAATCGATTCCGGCGTAGGATCGTGCCCAAAGGTAGCACGAAATATGTTCGCCTCGATTGAGGAGCTGTCCGAGAAGCTGGAACTGGCCAAGTACGTGATTGATGAGGTGACGCTGAACGTCGTTTTCCTTGCGGCACAGATGCGGAAGCCGCTTCTGATCGAGGGTCCGCCTGGCTCCGGCAAGACGGAACTCGCACGCGTTGTTGCCCTTGCCGCGAATACGCGGATCGAGCGGCTCCAATGCTACGAGGGCATCAACGAGGAAAAGGCCATCGGCAAGTTCGACGAATCGCTGCAGCGGATCTACCTCAGTTCGCAAAGCGGCGCATTCGGCGATGACTGGACTTCGCTGCGGAGCGGTCTGCACACCTTGGATTTCTTCGTCGAAGGCCCCCTTCTACGAGCTCTCCACTACGAGGCACCGTGCGTGCTCCTGATTGATGAAATCGATAAGGTCAGCCAGGAGTTTGAGGCAGAGCTGCTTGAGATTCTGAGCGAGTGGCAGATCAGCGTTCCGAAGCTTGGAACGATCAAGGCCAAAAGCAAGCCCTTTGTGGTGATGACCTCAAACGAAGAACGGAGGATCGGCGATCCGCTGCGGCGGCGATCCCTCTACCTTCGCTTCGAACACCCTACGATCGAGCGAGAATCCAAGATCCTGGGGCTGCGGACAACCACTCAGCATTCCGGCCTGCACGGTGAGTTGGCCGGCTTCGCACATGCGTTGCGCGGCTACAAGCTGGAGAAACCACCGTCGATCGCCGAGATGCTGGATCTGGCCGAAGCCTTGCGTCTGCTTGAGGCAGACGGAATCACGGCCGAGATGCGGGACGTGCTTTTGCCTTTCATCGCGAAGACAGAAGCTGACCGGCGCCGGCTGCTTTTGCGAGACGGCTTCGAGAGCCTGGTTTTTGACACGAGACGCTATTGCGAAGAGCTTTCCGGACGGGGAGTCCCGGCGTGACATGCGAGCGATATGCGCAGTGATCGGATTCTGTCTTGTTGGCCAGGTGATGATTGCAGAAGAAACGCTCAGCATTCGGGAATACTCGGAACGGTGCGTCAGCTACTATGCCCGAATGTACGGGGTCTCGCCGGCACTGGTTCGCGCGATCATTCAGATCGAATCCGGGTGGCAACCGGGAGTTGTGTCAGCGAAGGGGGCCATGGGCCTCATGCAACTGATGCCGGCCACCGCGGAGCAATTTGGCGTCACCCATCCTTTCTATATCCACGAAAATATCCGCGGCGGCGTTGCCTGCCTGGCGGAACTGGTGAACCGGTTTCATGGAGATTTGCGGCTCGTCATGGCAGCCTACGCTGCCGGCGAAAGGCCGATTTTGGTCAGAGGGCTGAACTACTCATCGTCCGAGGTGTATGCATACGTTCGGCGGATAGCGCAGCAGTACCGCTCCGAGTTAGGACGCGAAGGGGGGAAATGACAATGTTTAACCGGATTCCATGCGCCTTGGCGCTCCTGTTGGGGACTACTCTGGCTCAAGCGCAGCAGCGCGCCCCAAGCACGCAGGTGCCGACGACCAGAGTGATTACCGACTCGGAACCGACCCGCGTTGAGCCAGTGATTCTTTCACGGTCATCGCTCGATGAAAAAGTGGTCGTTCTCCGGGTGGCGCCCAGGATCGCGACCTCTATCCGGTTGCCCGAACCGGTGAACTCGGTCGTCGTAGGAGATCCCGAGAATTTTCAGGCGGAGCACTCTGAGCGTGAACCAGAACTTGTCACGGTGAAGCCCATCACGGATCACCCGGCACAGACGAATCTGCTGATTACAACCACGTTGGGCCATCAGATCAATCTCCTCCTGCTAAGCCCTGGGGAGTCGAAGGCCGGCAGCCAGGCAGTGGACGTGTTGCTTACGTACGGAAAGCCGAAATCGGGAAGCTTTCTCGTCGAGGAAAGCCCATTTCCCACTTCGCTCGTTGCCGAGACAACCAGACTGGGCACTGAAACGAAGCCTGTTACAACTGCTTGGGCACAGGCCTCTTCGACGGTGACACAACTGGTGAGTCTCATGAAAGCAGGAAGCACCGAGGCGCCGCGGCCTGCGGACGACGCCGCAGGAGAAGGATTGGACAAGCTGCTGGAGCGACAGCGCCGCGCACCGTTGCCCACACTCTACGGCCAGAAACCGGGGGAAATCGAAGTTGGGCAGCGGCTCAAAGCTGGCGTGAGTGAGGTGGTCGATGGCGGCAAGTCCGTCATCGTGCTTTTCTCGGTGATCAACCCTTCGAATCACGCGATTGCACTGATGCCGCCGCAGGTACAGTTGGGCGGCAAGATCAAGAAGAAATGGACGACTGCAGAGCAGCTTCCAGTGACCGATTACCGTCTCAGCACGCGCCGCTTGGGAGCGGGAGCACGCGCCGATGGCGTTGTCGTTTTCGAGAGGCCCGCGTTCAAGCAGGCCAATGAAACCCTGTTTCTGCAGATGGCCGAGTCAGGCGCGGTTGACAAGCCCGCCCTGGCCCCAGTCGGTTTTGGTATCAGCACGTTTCGAGGAGGATCCGCGTATGGCGCCGGAGAGAACGACCCGCATCAATAGGCCGGAAGAAGAGCCGGAACACCAGCACCCCGAGACGGGGGCTGAGAGTACCAGCGAAATTGAGGAGCCGAGGCCGGCAGGATTCGGAGCGCGCCTCCGACAACTGGTGGCTCAATCGAGACAGGGTGCATCGCATCCCAACATCCAACGCCAGCAACTCAAACAGGATCGAACCAAGAGCTTTCTGATGCTGGCTGGCTCGATGGTCGTAATGGCCTTGATGTTCTTTGCCATGTTCTCGTCGCCGAGCAGCAGCCGCCGCACCAATAGCGCCCACCCCAACACGCCCAACCTGGGACGTGCTCCCGGGGACGAAAAAACTGCCGACGACGGCCATTCGGTAACGCCCCTACTCAACGCCGATACGCGCAATCCGAGCGATGCGCCGAGCGGAGTGACCGCCGAGGACGTCCACAACACAGCACGGCGTAGCGCGCTCGGTAATGCCAGTCCATCGTTCGGGCCCCCAGTTGCAACTCCGGTTCCCTCCACGCCCAGGCCGGCAACCAAAGACTACGCACTGAACCGGATCGATTTTCCGGCGGAACCGCAGCCCACTGTGCCGCCCCCGGCCCCGACGCTACCTGCACCGCTTCCGAAGCAGGAAAAGCTCGACAAGGCGTCGTTGGTATTCGTGCGTGCGTCCACCGGGTCTCGTGAGTCTACACCACCGGTCGGTTCGTCGCAGCCTGCAGTGCTCGAACGGAATCCTCAGTTTAATGCCCTGCCCGCTGGCACGCGTCTCGTCGCTCGGCTTGAAACGCCCGTCAGCACGGCCGTCAAGGCTCCGGTCGTCGCCGCGATTGAGTACAACTACGAGCGGGACGGGGAAATCGTGATCCCAGCCGGTACCAAGGCGTTCGGAGAACTCGATCAGGCCAATGATCGCGGATTTGTCGGGATTCGCTTCCATTCGATCCAGTTGCCGGACCAGATGGAAGCCAGGATCGAGGGAAGGTCGATGAGCCTTGAGTTTCAGCCGATGAAGGGCACCGTAACCGGAACGAATGCAGGAAAGCGCTTTCTGGTTCGTAGCTTAACCGGAATCGGAACGATCGCCGCGGCCACCGTCGGCGTCCGGAGCGGATTGGGTGTCAGCGATACCATCTCGAACAACGTCTTGCTGCGTGAGCGAGTCGCCAACAACGTCGCACTCGCCGGCGACCAGCAACTTACGGAACTCGCCTACCGCCAGAACATCGTGGTCACAGTCCCCGGAAACACCCGGTTTTATATAGTTCTCGCCAAACCTGGCGGTGAGCAGACCGCCCCTATTCGATCGGTACCGGCGAACAACCCTGGCGCGGTAGGCTTGGCGAACGCGGCGCTACCGAGTGTTCAGGAACTCCGGGAGTTGATGGAGTTGAAGAGCGAGCTGAGCCAGATGTACCAGCAGCAACAGCAGAAAGCATTTCCGCAAGCGACCTCGCAGGCGCCACAGCAAGAGTGAGGGCGGCGCCTCCTTGACTGGTATCGCGATTTACAAGTCGGGAATTCCGGGTTTTGCGCCGACTGGCCGATGGGATTAAAGTAGATCCCAGGAGAGTCTATGCCGGTCTGGCCCTCCCGAGGCTTTTGGTCGTCCCTGAACCTCCGCGGATTCCTGTGGATCGCGGTCGGGACGGTGTTTATCCTGAGTTTTCTTCTCTACTCACCTGAATCGACAACCGCTGGTGCACAGCCAGGTCCTATGGACTGGCTGTTTCGAAGCTGGCCTTCCCTGTTCGCCGCGGCCGGCGCCATGTGGCTGCTCCTCGCCGGCCCGGTCTTGGCAGCGCCCTCCTGGATGCAAAAAGGCTGCCGCGTCATCCTGGTGTTTTTTGTCTATTCGGGATTCCTGCACCTGCTACGGTGGGCGCCGTTCTGGACGATGATGCAGTCGCTCGGATTCACGAGCAAGAACAAGGAGACGGGTGTTCTTATTTTGGTCGCGACAATAGTATGGATGATCGCGACTGTTCGAGTCGTAGTGTCCGGAGGGCTGCGATTGCCGGCCTTTGGTCTCCGCACCCGTTTAGCAAGACCAACCGCGCGGGAGATGAAGACGACGCGGCCTACGGTAAGATTCGCGGATGTCGGTGGCTTGGAAGAAACGAAGTCTCAGATCCGGCAGCTTATCGAGACTCGGCTAAAACCAGGGAAGTTCAGCGAATACGGCGTGATTCGAAATGGAATACTGCTGCACGGTCCCCGAGGTAGCGGGAAGACGTTCCTTGCTGAAGCGACAGCTGGAGAGTTTGGGCTGAACTACTTCTACCTTTCGTCTCCCGCGCTGCTGAACATGTGGGTAGGAAACACTGGTTCCAACATCCGCGAGACGTTCGACGTGGCTCTCGCACGGCGACCGGTGCTACTGCTTATTGACGAGATTGATGCGCTAGGCGCAGTCAGAGACAGCGGATTCAGTCCGGGGACCGGCCATCGCGAATACAACAACATTACGATTCAGCTCATGCAGAGCATTGACCAGTATCGCAAGGCGCCGGGTTTGGTGCTCATGGCGGCCACGAACTTTCTGGACGGATTAGATCCGGCCCTGACACGTGAAGGGCGCTTCGATCTGCAAATCCGCTTGGATCTGCCCGATGAGCCAACGCGCATGCGCATCTTTGATGCGCAGCTATCGAGGAAGCCCTGGAAACGCTGTAATCTGGACGAATTCGCACGGCGTACACCGGGGGCAAGCGCGGCGAAGATCAAGTCTATCGTGGATCGCGCCGCTGCGTTGGCGGCCGAGGAGAACCGCCAGATCGAAGAGCGTGATCTTCGGTGCGCCCTGGATGAGACCGGTGGTAGGGATCGGCCTCTGTTCCCGCCGGTGGAATGGCACGATCTCATCGTTGAGGAAGAGGTAGAACGCGACCTTCGGACGCTGGTGAAACAGCTCAACGCGGGCTGGTCTAGTGTCAAAGGGATAACCGTCCCGACCGGCGTGGTCCTGAGCGGGCAACCTGGCACCGGCAAGACCATGATCGGGCGGCTAATTGCCACGGGTGCGGCTACTTTAGGGCGACGGGCAAGTAGGTATAAATTCAACGAGTTGGGGCCGATCAGCCTGTCTTCTGCTATCGCTTAGACCGGGGATATCCGAATAACCCCTGTTTTTGATTCAGTTT
>Ga0210402_10002394_pt1 | contig 18327 bp, 14 predicted proteins | sample IncBWC7MmetaG_FD_161055 | JGI IMG/M metagenome (GOLD analysis project Ga0210402, IMG submission 161055) | Forest soil microbial communities from Barre Woods Harvard Forest LTER site, Petersham, Massachusetts, United States - Inc-BW-C-7-M | ecosystem: Environmental > Terrestrial > Soil >... | reverse complement strand
GGGGTACCAACATCGCGAGATCGCGGAGATGCTGGGGCGCTCGGAAGGCGCCTCGAAGTCGCAATTGCACAAGGCTCGAAAGCGGCTGCGCGAATTGCTGCATGAAATTCAGCGGGAAAAGTATCGAGAAAAGCGTGTGGCTGCCCAGAAGACACTCTGCGCGGATGAGGGCTGAGTTCGAGATTGGTGGAGAGGAGAAGCGGCCAATCGGCACTTGTGCGGTAACGAGGCGAGGCCTTTAAGCCCATCATTCTAAAGGACTGCTTCTCCGTGGTCCCCACCGACGTCAACGCCCTGTCTCAGTGCCTCGGCTAAAGATTCCCAGGAATTGGGAACGAACAAGTAGAAAACCGGATTTATTGGCTGAATCTGCGTATTCAGGGAATATTTTCTTCCGCTTCGCGGTTACGTACTGGTGAGAGGCCGCGACTTGGCATTCGTCACCGTCTCCAAACATTCGCCTACGCAACGCCATGGGAGAAAATCCTTCATGTTGAACCGTTACCTTCAATTAGCATTTTTGGGCTCCGCCGTTCTGTTACAGGCAGGCGGCTCATACACCGTCTCGGCAAAAACCATGCATCAGGGTGCGCAAGACTCCTCCGCTCAGCAAGTCAACGCCGTTGTCCAGTGGAATAGAACGCTTCTGGTGATTGTCCGGACGCCCGGAGCGCAATCACCCACGGTCCATGCGACCCGCAGCTTTGCGATCATGCACGCGGCGATTTATGACGCAGTGAATGCGATCGACCGGAAACACCGGCCATATCTTGTGCGCCTTTCCAGCATCCCGCGAGATGCTTCCCAGGAGGCAGCGGCTGCGGCCGCAGCGCACGAAGTTCTTGTCGCGCTGTATCCGAAATTCAAGGCCACGTTCGACGCCCAACTCCAGCAATCGCTGGCGCAGATTCCGGATGGGAACGGCAAGGGGGAAGGCGTCCTGATAGGACAGGAGGTCGCGGATCGCATTCTGGCTGCGCGAAGTAACGACGGCTCGAACGCTCCGCCAATTCCCTATGTTTTCGGCCCTGCCCCGGGCGATTACCAATCGACGCCTCCGAATTTTGCTCCTCAGCCGCAATTCACGAATTGGTCGCACGTGATGCCGTTTGCGTTGGAGCGTGGCAATCAGTTTCGTCCGGGCCCTCCCCCTACGCTGGCGAGCGATGCGTACAGCGATGCATTCAACCAGATCAAATCCCTCGGCATCGCCAACAGCACGAGCGCGACGGCCGATGAGGCGTTGACCGGGCGATTCTGGAATGGCGCCATTCAGAATTATTGGAACGAGATCGCGCAAACGCTATCGCAGGCGCGCGGTTTGTCGACGGCGCAAAATGCCCGGTTGTTTGCCCTTCTTAACTTGAGTTTTGCCGATGACGTGATTGCCTTTTACGACGCTAAATACACCTACAATTTCTGGCGGCCGGTTACGGCAATTCGCAGCGGCGATGTCGATAACAACCCTGAAACCGTGGCTGACCCGAATTGGCTCCCGGAAGTCGGCAAAACTGCGCCCGACCCATCCTATCCGGGCGCTCATGCGGTGATAAGCGCTTCCGCAGCAGAAGTGCTCATCTCCTTTTTCGACAAGGATCGTGCCGAGTTCAACGTTACTTCCGAAGTCCTTCCAGGCGTGGAACGCTCCTTCACAAGTATCTCCACCGCCGCCGAAGAAGCGACGCTGAGCCGTATCTTCGGCGGGCAACATTTCCGTTTTGACCTGACTACCGGCCAACGTCTGGGCCGCGAAGTTGCCGACTTTGTCGTGGACAACTTTCTGACTCCCGGGCAGCCGAAAGACGAATCCGACGACAAGTAATCGGACAGGCCACGATGGCCTTGTTTCTCATTCACCTTCACTCCGCGCATAGGTGCTCATAAAACAAAACGGAAAGGAGGATGTGATTCTTTGCGGCGGAGCAGGGTTTATTCGCTGAGCGGATCTAACTACTGATGGATAGAACCAAATTCATTAAAGATTGCCGCTTGCTTTCAGAATTTTGACCTTGCTGACGCATGGGCTTGGCCACGGAAATAAACTCACGGTGATTTAGCGAAATGCTTGGTGCAAACCATTCGAACTCGATTCTTGGAAAAAGGGGAAAAACCGATGAAGAAGTCAGAATTCAGTATGAAGCATCCCACCAACCGGCGTGCATTCTTGACAAACGGAATGGTGGCAGCGGGGGCGGCAACTGTGGGTGCGTCGCTTTTGCCGGGCACCTCTGCGGCTTTCAGAGGAGATGAGGATAGCGCGCCAATCACAAAGGGCGACATCGCAATCCTCACGTTCCTGAGTGCCCTGGAACAGGTCGAGGCCGACCTGTGGATCCAGTACGCCGAACTCGGCGGAGCCACCAATCAAGGCCTCTCTCCGATCGATTTGCCATTTGCCACCGGGCTCGCTCCGGATTACATCACGGGGCTTCTGGTTCTTGACGGCGATATGCCGCAATACATCGCCGACAACACCGACGATGAGATCAGTCATCACAGGTTTCTCAACAACTACCTCGAGTCGAAGGGTGCAAAGACCGTCGACCTGAGCCGATTTGCGATTCTGCCCCCGAGTCAAGTGACGGGAGTTCCCCAAAAGGGACGCCTCACCAACTTGAAGCAACTGACGATAGACACCAGTTGGTGGACACGGTACCGCAGCGAAACCACGAACCCGGACTTTGGTGCAACTTTCGAGAACGCGGTTCCAGATCTCGCTAAGGGACAGCATCCGGCCATTCCCTTAAGCGATGGCGACCTGGGCGTGGATGCCAACGGCAACATCTCCAACCATCTGCAGGCGATTGCCAACACAGCGGGATTCCACTTCGCGTTCATCGAGCAGGGCGGAAGCAGCCTTTACCCCGCGCTGGCGCAGAAGGTGACCAATCTGGAAGTTCTGCGCATTCTGCTGAGCATCGGCGGGAGCGAGATCATGCACTTCCAGACCTGGCACGACAAGGCCGGCAACGCGACCAACATCACCGACGGCAACCTGGCGTTTCCCAATCTCAATGACCCGACGCACACCGCCCAGCAGGCGGACTCACTGCAGACCAACCTGATCATGCCCGAACCGACCCTCTTCCTTAACAAAAACTTGGGCCCGGTAGCCATCATTCGCCCGACGTCCACACAGCAGGGGGGCGCAGTGGCCTCCGTCGTCAGCTTTGCCGAGGACGGACTCTTCCTTGATCCGTCGACAAACCGGAACACCGGGATCGTGGATGTGCTGATGCGTTTGGCTGAGGAAGCGGACGAAGCACGCCGCAAAATCTGAAGAAGCGAAGCATAACCGCGAATGCCACCTGACGCGCTCTACCCCGCGCCAGATCGGATAGGTGCCAACTAACTGGGATGGACTGGCCAGATTGCGAACGATTCGGCTTTGTTCTGGGGGCCGATGCTCCCGTAATCAGCCTGCCCATCCCGGTCCAGTTTTTGCAGTCGCAGAATCAAGCCGGAATTATTGTGCGTTGAGGTACGGGAACAGAATTTGCTGCCACAAATCGAGAATTTATTTTCCGCGAGGCTCAGAGGATCTATGAAAAAGATTGTTAACCATTCGTTGTTGTTTATCGTTGCGGCGACGCTGCTGGCACTCGGTACATTTCTCTCGCTGCCTGAGTCCATTCGTGCCACGAGCCAGGATGTACAGGTCATTGAGATCACGGCGAAGAAGTACGAATACTCGAATTCGCCAATTCACGTCAAGACTGGAACAAAAGTTCAACTCAAAATCACCGCGATCGACCACGATCACGGTTTCAAGATTGACAATGTTCCTGACGGCGCCTCATCCAGTGATAAAGCCGGACTCGTTTTCACATCGGAGCAGGAATGCTGGCAGCTCAAGAAGGCGGAAACGACCATGATCGAGTTCGTTACCCAAACTCCAGGAACGTATTCGTTCAAGTGCTGCCATACCTGCGGCCTCGGGCACAGGGGCATGAAGGGTCAGATTGTTGTCGAGCAGTAGGGTGCTGCATTTCACGAGGGTGACGAACGCTTGAGCGCGCCGAAAAGTATTTAGTGACTCGTGGAATAGAACAACGGGGATCTCAGTCACCATCATTGAAAGAGATTTATCGATTTCGAATTTAACTGAATCAGAGGAGAGGGAAACACCATGCTTTCACGCTGGATAGTACGATTCGCTGGAATATCGACAATTTGCCTGGCCGTGTGCGCAGCTGCATCCGCCCAATATGGCGGAGGCGGTGGAACAGGAGGATCGGGTGGAACAGGTGGCACTGGCGGGACCGGGGGATACGTTGCGCCGTCGGGAGGATACGGCTCCGGGAAGGCCATTGGGATTGGGGTTGGCGCTGCGGCTGGCGCTGCCGTTGCTGTGGTCCTTCTTGTCCGCCATCACCGCCATCATGCTGAGAACAATACGGAGGCTTATGTCACCGGCTGCACACAATCCATTCAGAACGGAATTAGTCTGACCAGCGAGAAGGACAACCAAACTTACTCGATCGTGTCCAATGACAATTCCCTGAAGGCCGGCGAGCGCATGACCCTGAAGGGAACTTTTGTCTCCGGCGATGGCTCTGCAAATCCCTCGTTTCAAGTCCTGAGCCTGGTCAAGGACTACGGGACTTGCGGTCAGGCCTCAGCGTCCAACTCATCTTCTCTGAGCTCCCACTCCCTAAACGGACTTACGAACTTCCGGCGTTCCAGCCCGGATCAACTCGCTCCGCGGTAACGTGGTTATCGAAGGTTGACCCGCTGTCCGAGGAGGCGGCCTGTCCGGAGTCGGCCAGCCTCGTTGGGCAGCGATCAACGCTTCCGGGCATTGGTGGTGGCCCGATTCAGGAGTGATGCCTTCTGAACTCAGAAGTTCGGCGACGAAAGTTGTGCATCGTTACGCGCGCTTCCGGCCGAGCGGTCGGGCATCCAAGAGATGGCAGGCCCCAGCGGTGCTCCTTACCTTCCCGCAACGCCCCAAACAAACTACCGGCTGGGCTTTCCCCCTCGCTATTTCTCTCTGTTCCAACCGGGACCCGCGATTGGTGGTGGATCGAGGCCTCTCACTTGAGCGTTGCATTCCACATTCGCCCACGTTTCAGGGGATTGACTGAGATTTGCCGCGAAATGAGCAACAATACCGTCAATGTTCTCACCATCCCATGGCGCGCTGACCAAAACCTGATAGGGTCCGGGAGTTAGAACGAGGGATACGGTCATCAACCCATTTCGACACCGCCCTGAGGCCCAAGAGAACTCAAAGCCTCGTCGCGCTAGCGCGGCTCGGTCCACTGCTTGGGAAATAAGCCGTGCTGCTGTGCGCTCTGGTGTTTCCCAAGTACGGTCCTGAAGAGCTCTCTCGACTTCTCCATCATATTGCGCTGCCAGGAAGCGAACTTGCAGTGAGGAATCCATTGCCGTCCAGACAACTTGGTCGAGCTCCCTTCTGATTTCCACTTCCACACTCCCGCAGCCAATGATTCCGCAAGAGCAGCGACCAATGGTGGCGCGGTGTGATTCACTCTCAGCGCGCAACGGACATGTGGTGTCGGTAAGCAAATCATCAGGGTCTAAGCCAATGAGACCACTCGAAAGGCGGTCGACCAAGCTCTTGCCATTACCCAACAATCGCACCTCATGGTCGTTGGTCTCAGGTGAGGGCCGAACCTCGATTCGAAGCTCAAGGCATTCTCCGGTGTTCATAGTTGCGATCTCTCTAAGGTCTTCACTTCAACTCTCGTAACATGGTCGTCTTGGGTGGTCACGAAATCCACCGGCAAGAAGCATTGGATGATCTCGATGTTCGTTCGGGAATGGAGATTCAGCTTCTCGGCGGTGAAGGCGCCACCACCCGCCAAGGCGAAGGGAAGTAGAAGCTGATCAGTAAGGTGCTCTCCCGCGACCGCTCCCGACACCAAATAGGAGCGTGCAGCATCAGCGGCCTCCGAGGCTACGCTTTCTGCACTTGCACCAATTCGTCCGAAGCCACAGAACATTTCGGTAACGCTCCTGCTGGCTAGTTCGATCAGAACGATGTTTCCTGGGCCTACGGAGTTCCTCGTTTCAACAATCTGCGTGGCCTCCGCATCCCAATTCAGCAATTTCAAGATTGTGTCCGTCTCGCGCTGCGCAATGCTGCGCGGCAGATTGGCGACAATCGCCACCGCGCTACGGCGTTCAATCTCTCCCCTTTCCACCAACTGAATCGTAGAGAGCTGTTCGCACGGTTCAATCGTGGCGATAAAACGGCCACCGCCAGCCGGATAGAACCCGTACTTTTCCAAACGGATCTCAATCTTTGGACCGAGCCGATTGATCACGGGCAAAAATGCCTTCTGCAGAAAATCCAGCGGCGGCGCTTGCATGTTGTGCGTGCCACCCTCGATTGTGATCTCGCTCCGGCCGGACGCCGTCATCAGCGCCGGGAGGATGGTCTGGAAAACCAAAGTTCCGCTCCCGGCGGTTCCTACCGCGAAGCGATAGTTTCCGGACCGCACCGAACCCGGAGTGAAGGTAAGTGTCTTTGAACCTAGAGTCGCGCCCTCGACCTGCGCGCTCGCGATCTCGCACGCGGCAAGCACCGCGGTGAGATGCTGGCGAAGAAGCCCAGACTTCGCTCGCTTGGCGCGGATGTTTTCCATGCGGAACGCTTTTCCAGTGACGAGCGAAAGGCTAAGGGCGGACCTTAACATCTGTCCGCCTCCTTCGCCCGTCGATCCGTCTATGTGGATCATGCATCCGCTCCGTTGCTGCGCGTCCCCCAAGAGACCCCAGCTATCCTTTCACACACACAACCTGACGTAATGTGTGAACGATTTCCACCAAGTCCGCCTGAGCAGCCATGACGGATTCGATGGACTTGTATGCGGCCGGCGTTTCGTCGATTACATCTGCATCCTTTCGACACTCTACACCCGCCGTCATGCGCACGTGGTCCTCCACCGTGAAACGACGCTTGGCTTCTCCACGGGACATGGCACGTCCCGCCCCGTGGCTGCAGCTCATGAAGCTTTCCATGTTGCCTTTGCCGCGGACGATATAGGAACGCGCTCCCATGCTTCCAGGAATGATGCCCATATCGCCCTCGCGGGCGCGGACTGCGCCTTTGCGCGTAACGAGGATGTTCTGGCCATAGTGCCGCTCGCGAGCCACGTAATTGTGGTGGCAGTTGATGGCTTTCAGCTCGGCAACAAACGGGCGCACTTCACCCGAGGCACGCACGGCGCCGACGATCTGCTCCATCATCAAGTGACGATTCAAACGGGCAAAATCCTGCGCCCATTCGACCGCTTCAACATAGTCATCAAAATGCTCGGTCCCTTCCGAGAAATAAGCCAGGTCCTTGTCGGGCAAGTTGATGAAAAACTTCTGCATGTCCTTACGGGCGACCTCAATGAAGTAGCTGCCCATGCGGTTGCCAACGCCGCGCGAACCACTGTGTAGCATGAACCACACGTTTTCCGCTTCATCCAGGCATATCTCGATGAAGTGATTTCCCGTTCCTAAAGTGCCCAGATGGTTCGAGTGGTTTCCACGGTCGAGTTTAGGGTGCTTCCCGAGAATCGCATCGTAGCGAGGCTTCAACGTCTGCCAGACTTCGTTGTTGCGATTCGGGATCTCATTCCAAGCACCTACGTCACCGGCGCCGCCGTTGTTGGTACGACCGTGCGGAACGGATTTTTCGATGGCGGTCCGAATCGCGTGGAGGTTATCGGGCAGGTCGCGTGCGTTGAGGTCGGTCTGCACCGCCATCATGCCGCAACCGATGTCGACACCGACAGCGGCCGGAATAATGGCGCCCTTCGTTGGGATGACGCTACCTACCGTCGCTCCCACGCCCCAGTGCACATCGGGCATGGCGGCAACCCACTTGAAGATAAAGGGGAGCTGCGCGACATTCAGGAGCTGCTGACGAGCCTGGTCTTCGAGCTGCACTCCCTTCGTCCACGCCTTGATGGGCAACCCTTTCTCCGGAACGATTACGTTGTAGGTTGGGTCCGACATTTTGTCCTCCGTTGCGTGCATTCGTTCGTTGTCTTGTTTTCAGTTGGTTCTGGGTGAGGCGCCAGTCAGTTGACCTGCGCTGACGCCTCACTTGGTCCGCGACTCCCAATTCGCTCACGGACCATCTCTCTATCGACCGTTATGCAATCATATGAAGCAATACCGCGACCGTCTCGTCCGTAATTCTAAGCAATTATAAACATGATACTTAGGCCATTTACGGCTGGCTGCTGGCAATGGATGACAATCTTATAAGCTAAGGATATATACTTACGGATATGGTTGAGAAGGCCAATGTTGTCATCGGGCTGCTGGGGACGACTCTGGATGCCGGGCGAAATCAGGACCGATGGCAGAGCTGGAGACCCACGGTTGCTATCTGCCGACAACCCGATTTTGTGGTGAAGCGTCTTGAACTCCTTCATGGTCTTCGCGATAAAGCACTCGCTCAACTGCTGGCCAAAGACATTGCTGCCGTGTCGCCGGAAACAACGGTGCGCCTCAACGAAATCGAATTTGGCGACCCGTGGGATTTTGAGCGGGTCTACGAGACGCTTTTCAAATTTGCCCGTTCCTACCCTTTCGATACGGATGCGGAAGACTATCTGATCCACATCACCACGGGAACCCACGTCGCCCAGATCTGCCTCTTCCTTCTCACCGAATCAAGATACTTGCCGGCCAGATTGCTCCAAGCTTCGCCCGAACGCGACCGAGGGGCACCTGGACAGATCAAGGTCATCGATCTCGATCTTTCCAAATACGACCGCATCGCGTCTCGCTTTCGCCAAGAACAGAGTTATGCCGTCTCCTACCTGAAAGGCGGAATCGACACACGCAATACGGCATTCAACCAACTGATCGACCGGATTGAACAAGTGGCTATCGCTACGCGGGATCCACTCCTCTTGATGGGGCCCACAGGAGCCGGCAAATCAAAACTCGCACGCCGCATTTTCGAGTTGAAAAAGCTTCGCCACACGGTGACCGGAAACTTTGTTGACGTCAACTGCGCAACGGTGCGGGGCGACGCTGCGATGTCGACGTTGTTTGGCCACGTGAAGGGTGCTTTTACCGGAGCCTTAAGGGACCGGGCGGGTGTCTTGCGAGTCGCCGATAAGGGAGTCCTCTTTCTGGACGAGATCGGCGAACTTGGCATCGACGAACAGGCCATGCTGCTCCGAGCGCTCGAGGAAAAGACCTTTTTGCCTCTTGGTTCGGATCGCGAAGCGCATAGTGATTTCCAGCTAATCGCGGGAACGAACCAGGACCTCTTCGCCGCCGTGCGCGAAGGCAGGTTCCGGGAAGACCTGCTGGCCCGGATCAACCTCTGGACATTCTCGTTACCAGGGCTTCGCTCTCGTCCAGAAGACATCGAGCCGAATCTACAGTTCGAGCTGGAGCAATTCGAATCTCGAACCAGCCACCACGTGACCTTTAACAAAGAGGCCCGTGAGAGATTTTTGCAGTTCGCGCTCTCCCCAGCGTCTTCATGGGCTAGGAACTTTCGAGACCTTAACGCAGCGGTCGTTCGAATGGCGACACTCGCGCAGGGTGGCCGAATTTCCACGGAAATCGTGGAAGAGGAAAGCGAGCGCTTGAATGCTTCCTGGACATCGCTTGAAGGGGAAGCGTCCGCGGAAATTCTCTCTCAACTTCTGAATCGCGACCAACTCACAGAAATTGATCTATTTGATCGAGCACAGCTGGCGCACGTCATTCAGGTTTGTCAGGAATCGCGCACTCTGTCGGATGCTGGGCGTAGATTGTTCGGTGCCTCCCGCGCTAAGAAGACCAGCACCAATGACGCCGACCGACTGAGGAAATACCTCGGCCGCTTTGGGATCGATTGGGCCCAGATTCCGAGTGCATGACCACAACCATGCCCGCACCTCAATATGAGTCAAACATCGCTTTGCGATAAAGTAGACAACAATGCTCTTAACCATCACCTACACGGGAAATCCAGCGACGGACTTGGGCTACCTGCTGCACAAGAGCCCATCCCGCGTTCATTCCTTCGAACAGGTCTTTGGCAAAGCTCACGTCTTCTATCCCGAATCGTCACCCGAGCGCTGCACGGCTGCACTGCTGTTGGAGATCGACCCTATCGGTCTTGTGCGTAACCGCCGAGGACCCGGTGGCGAAGCGCATATGCTCGAACAGTATGTGAACGACCGGCCTTACGCGGCATCATCGTTCCTAAGCGTGGCCATTGCCCGGACCTTTGGAACAGCGATCACCGGAAGAAGCAAAGAACGCCAGGAGCTCGCAGCGACGCCGCTACCTCTGGAAGCGCGCATTGCTGTCCTGCCTTGTCGCGGCGGCGAGAATTTGCTCCGCCAGCTCTTCGAGCCGCTCGCCTACGAGGTAACGGCACACAGGCACCCGCTCGATGCGAAGTTTCCGGAATGGGGCGAAAGCCCGTATTTCACGGTCAGCCTGAAAGCCACCGTTCGATTGAGCGATCTACTGACGCATCTCTACGTTCTGATTCCCGTGCTGGATGACGACAAGCACTATTGGGTTGGCGATGCGGAGGTGGAGAAGTTACTGCGTCACGGCGAGGGATGGCTGCGTGCACACCCCGAACGAGAGCTGATTACCAATCGTTATTTGAAGCATCAGAAGCGGCTGGCCCGCGAAGCATTGACACGGCTCATTGGCGAAGAAGAGCCCGAAGCAGAAGAGATGGCAGAGATTCACACGCGCGAAGAAGAAGCCATTGAAAAGCCCATCAGCCTGGCCGAACAACGGATGGGAGCTGTCATGGCGGCGCTTCGCAGTTGCGGAGCGAAGCGTGTTCTCGACCTTGGCTGTGGTGAGGGCAGACTTCTGCGCGAGCTTCTGAAGGACAAGACGTTCGCAGAAATTGTGGGCTTGGATGTTTCACATCGCGTGCTGGAGATCGCGGCTCAGAGACTGCATCTTGACACCTTGCCAACAATGCAAAAAGAGCGAATTCGTCTGCTTCATGGTTCCTTGACCTATCGGGATTCGCGCCTCGCCGGCTACGACGCCGCAACTGTTGTAGAAGTCATCGAACATCAAGACGCGCCGCGCCTTACCGCCTTCGAGAGAGTTCTGTTCGAATTCGCGCACCCGCAAACGGTTGTAGTGACAACACCCAACGTTGAATACAACGTCAAATTTGAAACTCTGCCCGCAGGCAAAATGCGCCACAAAGACCATCGCTTCGAGTGGACACGCGCTGAGTTTCAATCTTGGGCAACAAGTATGGCCGCGCGATTCGGCTATTCAGTCCGCTTCTTGCCGGTCGGGCCTGAACACCAAGCGATAGGCAGTCCTACACAGATGGGGATTTTCACACGTGGCTGACCGCAGCAGGCAACGGCGAGAGAGAATCGTGCCTCTTGGAACGCAGATTGTGACGCGGATCGATACGCAGAGGCCCGAAGGAGGCTTGCTGCAGATGGCGGGTGCGGTCGCGGTGATTCTCGAAATGCCGTCGGACACTCATGGGCAATATCGCGTCCGGTTTCCCGATGGCGCCGAGACTTGCCTCAGGCGCACAGACTTTCAAGTGCGTAAAGATCTCGCAAAAACAATCGGGACCGCGTTAGGAACTTCCCATGCGGACCTATACCAATTCGTGATCTACCGTTGCATTGTGGGGTCCCGAGCCTACGGACTGGAGGAGGACAACTCGGACGTTGATCGCCGGGGAATTTATTTGCCCCTGGCCGATCTTGAGTGGTCCTTGCTCGGCGTTCCGGAGCAGCTTGAGCACCAGGAAACGCAGGAATGCTATTGGGAACTGGAGAAGTTCCTGAGGCTCGCGCTTCGAGCGAATCCAAACGTCTTGGAATGCCTCTACACGCCACTGGTAGAAGAGGCATCCCCACTTGCCGAGGAACTTCTAGGCATGCGCGATTGCTTCCTGACCAAGCAGGTCTATCAGACGTACAACGGCTATGTGATGTCGCAGTTCAAGAAGTTAGGACAGGATTTGCGGAACAAGGGCGCAATTCGCTGGAAGCACGCTATGCATTTGGTGCGGCTCCTGCTCTCAGGAATTGCCATTCTGACCGAAGGAGCTGTCCCGGTTCGAGTCGGAGAACATCGGGATCATCTGCTGGCAATCCGGCGGGGCAAGGTATCGTGGCAGGAAGTGAATGCTTGGCGAAAGGAACTTCACCACGCCTTCGATGAGGCGTGGGCGAAGACGAAGCTCCCAGAGCATCCCGACTATGACCGTGTAAATTCGTTCCTCGTGAAAGCGAGACGCAGCAGGATCTGAATGGAACCGAATCGCAAATTGCGTGAGGCAGTACAGAGACAGGCAGACCCCATGGTTTTTGTGACCATTAGTGGAGCCCATCTGTATGGCTTCCCTTCGCCGGACTCCGATTACGACCTGCGCGGAGTCCATCTATTGCCCGTTCGCGACGTGGTCGGCTTGGAAACCGGCATCGAGACGATCGAGGTTTCCGAAAACCAAGACGGGATCCAACTTGACCTCGTGACCCATGACATTAAGAAATTCTTCAGGCTCCTGCTGAAGAAGAATGGCTATGTGCTTGAGCAATTGTATTCACCCTTGGTGGTTCACACGACGCCCGAGCACGAAGAGCTAAAAAAGATTACCAAGGGATGCATCACCCGGTATCACAGTCACCACTATCTTGGGTTTGCGGAGACACAGTGGAAGCTCCTGAATAAGGAGAATCCGAAGAGAATTAAGCCCTTGTTGTACGTCTACCGCGTTTTACTGACCGGCATTCACATGATGCGCACCGGGGAAGTCGAGGCGAATTTGCGGCATCTCAACTCGTCATTCAAATTGTCGTACTTGGACGAACTGATTGCCCGCAAATCTGAGGGAGCCGAAAAGAGCCATCTAGAAGAAGCGGACATGGCTTTTCATGAAAAGGAATACACGCGACTGCAACGTGAGCTGGAGCAGGCAAGTCAAAACTCCCATCTGCCGGAGCGCCCTTCAAGCAAAGAGCCACTCAACGATCTACTTGTCCGCGTGAGGCTGAATGGTCGCTTCGGACAGAAGGTTTCCGACTGATATGAAGCTGACAATTCCCGAACTCGCGATTGTCGCCCTTGTCGGCCCTTCTGGATCGGGCAAGTCAAGTTTTGCGCGAAAGAACTTTCGAGCGACTGAGATTCTGTCTTCCGACTTCTGCCGCGGCCTCGTCTCCGACGATGAAAACAGCCAGGTCGCGACGAACGACGCATTTGAGGTTCTTCATTTCATTGCTTCGAAGCGCCTCGCAGCCGGCAAGCTCGTTGTAATTGACGCAACGAATGTTCAGCCGGATGCCCGAAAACCGATCATAGCGCTCGGGCGCGAGTATCACTGTCTTCCGGTCGCTATTGTGTTCGACCTACCCGAGAAACTGTGCCAGGAGCGGAATCGCAATCGCCCTGACCGGGATTTCGGACCGCACGTCATTCGCCAGCAAAGCCGGCAATTAAGGAGTGCACTGCACAAACTGGAGCGGGAAGGCTTTCGGAGGGTCCATATTCTCCGCTCGCCCGAAGAGGTAGATGCCGCGGAAATCGTGCGGGAGCCGTTGTGGAACAACCTAAAGCAGGAGCACGGTCCGTTCGACATCATCGGCGACGTCCACGGATGCTTCGACGAACTCGTCGATTTGCTGAGACAGCTCGGATATTCCATCGAGGTCCAATCGAACGGCGCTACGTCGTCTAGCTATTCCGTGAACCCACCCGAAGGACGCAAGGCCATCTTTCTCGGTGACCTTGTGGACCGAGGCCCCAAGATCCCCGAAGTGCTCCGCTTAGTGATGGGTATGGTCGAAGCAGGGACGGCTCTGTGCGTTCCCGGCAATCACGATACTAAATTGATGCGCAAACTCCGCGGGAAAGATGTGCAGATTACCCATGGGCTCGCGGAGTCGCTTGAGCAACTTGATCAGGAGTCGCCGGAGTTTCGCGGCAAAGTACTTGAGTTCATCGACGAACTTGTCAGTCACTACGTCCTCGACGACGGAAAGCTTGTTGTTGCCCATGCCGGGATGAAAGAGGAGATGCAGGGTCGAGGGTCGGGAAAGGTCCGCGACTTTGCGTTGTACGGTGAAACAACGGGCGAGACTGACGAATTCGGACTGCCGGTCCGCTACAACTGGGCGGCCGAGTATCGGGGTAAGGCCATGGTGATTTACGGCCACACTCCTGTACCTCAACCGGATTGGTTGAATCGAACGATCAACATCGACACCGGCTGTGTTTTTGGTGGCAGTTTGACCGCTCTTCGTTACCCAGAGAGGGAACTGCTTTCGATTACGGCACGCACGACGTATGCGCAACCCGCTAGACCTCTCGTGCCCGCCGCCGCAGAAGCCGCGCCTTCGCTGACTTCTCAGCAGATCCATGACGATTTGCTCGACATCGATGACGTGATTGGAAAACGAATCGTCACCACGCGGCTTCATCACAACGTAACAGTTCGCGAAGAGAACGCCCTGGCGGCTCTTGAAGTCATGAGCCGCTTCGCCGCTAATCCGAAATGGCTGATCTACTTACCGCCAACCATGTCGCCCACCGAGACGACCTCACAGGCAGGGTTGCTGGAACATCCCGCGGAGGCGTTCGCTTACTTTCGCCGTGAAGGCGTTCCACACGTGATCTGCGAAGAAAAACACATGGGATCACGTGCTGTTGTGGTCGTCTGCCGCGATGAAGACGCGGCCCGTCAGTCTTTCGGCGTTGTTGGCGACGGAATCGGCATCTGTTACACCCGCACAGGCAGGCGATTCTTTGATGACGCGAAGATTGAAAAGGAATTTCTCGAGAAGGTCCGCATCGCGGTCGGAGCAGCAGGCTTCTGGGAGCAGTTTCATACAGACTGGATTTGTCTCGATGCGGAATTAATGCCCTGGTCGGCGAAGGCCCAAGAACTATTGCGTCAGCAGTACGCCGCTGTGGGTGCGGCGGCACAAGCCTCTCTTTCGGAGACAGTCGTATCGTTGGAGCGTCTCACGCCCAAGAATGGTGACGCCCTGATTCTTCTTGAGCGCTGCAAGCAACGGCTCGCCGCCGCCAACCTTTACGTGGATGCCTATCGTCACTACTGTTGGCCAGTTCAGTCGGTCAACGATTTGAAGCTCGGGCCGTTTCACCTGCTTGCCACGGAAGGCGAGGTTCACGTACAGAAAAATCATGTCTGGCACATGGAGAAGTTAGGCGAACTCTGCAAAGCCAGCGACGGCCTGTTGCTCGCAACACCATACAAGCATATAGATGTTACCGATACGGTTACGGTCGAAGAGGCCACTCGGTGGTGGGAGGAGCTAACCGCTCGCGGTGGTGAAGGGATGGTAGTCAAGCCAATGGACTTCATCGCGCGTGGAAGGCGCGGACTGACGCAGCCGGCCGTCAAGTGCCGCGGACCTGAATACCTGAGGATCATCTACGGACCCGAGTATTTGCTGCCGGAGAATCTCGAGCGTCTTCGCAGCCGTTCAACTTCGGCGAAACGGTCTCTAGCTCTTCGCGAATTCGCTCTCGGAATCGAAGCATTGGAGCGTTTCGTGCGAAACGAACCTCTGCGCCGCGTGCACGAGTGCGTCTTCGGCGTCCTCGCCCTTGAAAGCGAACCCGTCGATCCACGGCTTTAGGAATCAACTCTAATGAAGACCCTTGACGTTTATTGAATCTACAATTATTTAGTGATGTTCATGTCCTGGCGATTTCCAATTACCATTCGCTGCGGAAATTCCTCGAGACTAATGGCTTTTTGGAACCGTTGGGATAAAACTGGGATAAAGAAACCGCGCAATCGTTCGCTTTAAGTGGAAGCGAAATCTCTGTACACTGCTTTAGTGGCGGAGGAGGAGGGATTCGAACCCCCGAGACCCTTTCGGGTCTAACGGTTTTCAAGACCGCCGGTTTCAACCACTCACCCACTCCTCCGCTTATGATTATAAGCCACTTGCCTCACGCGAATCAGTGTTCTTGGGCCTACTGTAGGACTAGTGAACCTGCCTGGAACGCGTCGTAGTGGCCGTTCAAACCAGATCAAACTGTGCGGGCAGGTGTGCTCCGGAAAGCTTATTGACTGGCTTTATTTCTGCTGTTGAACCGAAAATAGAGGAACTATTTGAATGGCTCTGAACCGAGTTTCCTGAAAACTGATTTTGGCGGATTACCAGACATGAACCGCTGTAATGCGCGGCGGGCCTGAGCGGCCCTGAATCACTTGCGTCTCGAGGACGATTTCGATGTTTTTCTGTTTCCAATTTTGTGGCGCCTGTTTCAGCAAGTCTTCCATGCGATTGGCGTCGACCAGAAACTCACCCGCGGCGACGGTGCCGCCTCTTCCAATTCCAGCGGCAACCACCACGAACTGATCCGTATTCGGATCCACCAGGCGCGCAACAATGGCGTAATCCTTATAGGTCCCGGTCTGTTGCTGTACGGTACGATCCAGCATCCACCCGCGCTTGCCGGAATTGGCGCGGTCTTCGATCCAAAATTGAGTCATCTCCTTGTCGTTCGCGAAGTGGAACCGCAAAGGAGAGGTCAGCCGCAGCGTCCATCCATTGTCGAAGGCGCCTATGAACACCGAAGGACCGCGACGCAGATCCGTCAAGCTGGTGGTGGCTTCGCCCTGCACGCGGTAGGTCTTGCCGTAAGTACGAAGCAAGCCCGCTACATTCACCAGTGGGCTTACATCATCAATAATGATGGTCACCATGCTGTCCGTCAGCGTCACTTCGCGCTGCGGATCGGCCGCGTCGCGCAGCTTAATCGTGGAATACTGGCTCTGGTCGGCGATACAAAACAGCACGGGCTCCGATGACTTCACAAACGGTTCCCAAAACTGCTTCAGCGCCGGCGGTCGGGATGCGAACCAGACTCCCGCTGAAGCTCCCACGAACAGGAGCAGAAGCACCGCAACCGCAGGTTTCACAACTGTGAGGACAGCTCGATCGGGTCGAGAAACCGCGGACTGCGCATCAGGTGGAAGGATAAGCGTGGCTTCGTCGGCGCGGATTAGCGCGGCTGTCGCACCTGCCGACAGACCAGAAGGACGCCCCGGCCAGGAATATTGTGGCGCATAAGAACCGGCGGGCAAGTACAGACGGATCTCCTGGCTATGCTTTGGATCCTGATAATACAGTTCGATACGTTTGCGGATTTCAGCGGCAGTGACACGCACGATGGGGTCCGTGTTGGTGTCGTAGTCAGTAGAGCGGCCAAAAATCTCCACGCCGAGGATCCGTTCCTTCAGTTGATCTGTCTGGCCGGCCAGGGAGCGCGTGACTACAAATTTCAGGAAACTCGGATAGCGCTTGCTGGAATTAAATAAAGGTGTAGCGAGCAACTTTTCGAGTTGCTGTAGAACGGCGGTCTTCTCGAGTTCGCTGGAAGGTGTCCAGCTTTCCGCTACCTGCTCAACTAGCAAGGTTCCCCTAACACCGAACTTGGCCATAGAATGTCGCCCAACCAGCCGGGCGAGCACCAAAGCAACCCAATTTGAGCTATCAGAAAAGCAATTTCCCAAGATGCTACAGCGGTTTGAGCTCTCCCGCAACGTAAAATGAGGCTCCCAAGTGCTCTTAACGGTCCCTTAACGTTGCCTCAAGCTTCTGATAAACATAGACTTAGTTGATGATTAGGGGTCTTATCTTTTTTAACCCGATTCCTTTACCAGCAAAGCATTGCCACGAGGCATCGATGTTTTCTATATGTGTCACCAGTGTTTCAGATGGTCGCCCCGGTCCGAGAGCCGAGCTTTGGGAAACAGGGGGCGATCCACGAAAGACACTTTGACGGAAACTAAATTCGGGTTTTGGGGTGGGATACCGGCAGAACCGGGACTTCCTTGGAGGATTCCTCATGTTGGGAACAATTCGCGTTTGCAGGCGCCATGTGTTGCTGGGAATAATACTCCTGTTCGTCGTTGGCTTCAGCACATACGGTCAATCACAAATTTCGGCCTCACTGAGCGGAAGTGTCGTGGACCCGTCGGGGCAGCCAGTGAACAACGCAAGGGTCGTCTTGGCCAGCCAGGGGAAAGGCCTTTCGCGCACCTTTACCACCTCGGGAAACGGTCTATACACGTTCACATTGCTTCCGCAGGATACCTACAATCTTGATATCGAAGCCCCCGGATTCAAGCATTTCCGTCAAGAAGGTGTCAGCTTGGTGGCTGGCCAGGCCGCTACTCTGAATGTCTCCCTCGTGCTTGGCGCTATCACCGAACATATCGAAGTCACTTCACAAGCTCCGTTATTGAATGCGGAAAACGCCAACATCTCCGCTGACATTTCCTCGAGGCAGGTGTCGGAACTTCCGCTTAACTTCCGAAACGTAATTGGCCTCGCGACCCTGAACTCTTCGGTCAGC
>Ga0210402_10002393_pt1 | contig 18330 bp, 15 predicted proteins | sample IncBWC7MmetaG_FD_161055 | JGI IMG/M metagenome (GOLD analysis project Ga0210402, IMG submission 161055) | Forest soil microbial communities from Barre Woods Harvard Forest LTER site, Petersham, Massachusetts, United States - Inc-BW-C-7-M | ecosystem: Environmental > Terrestrial > Soil >... | reverse complement strand
TTTTGCAAATTCGCCGATAATTGCACGGGTCTCCAAGTCCCTATAGTAGGTCTCTAAACCGACGCCATTCGTTTTTCCATAAAGTTGCCAAACGTCTTTCAAGACTCTCTTGGTAAGTTTTGGCGTGCCGTGTCCAGAAAGTTGATTTGCGATATCAAAAAAATCCCGATCAACGGGCGGAGGGGCTCCTGAAGTCTTCTCGAGTCCGCCTCGACTAGCTCCAGCTCCAAAAATGATCACGACTGGGCTTTGTAACGTAGGGGCTTTATCTCCTTTCGCTGGCATTTGCCTTGAATCCTACTCTCCGCGACGAAGATGTCAAAGCTCGTAGCATCCGTCTTAGGGAGCTTTTGGAGTGCCTAGGACGGCGTACCGCGATGCTTTTTTGCCGCTTCCGGCAAGTCCTCACGTCTTTCGGTTTAATTGGCTACCGCTATAGTTCTGGGGTCAGAAGCAAGCAGTCCTTTTTTCCCTTTCCCGCAATCGCAAACCTTTCCAACGGCCCCTGGGCGGTGAGCCAATAGTGCTCCGTATGCCCGTTACATAGAGGGGCCGTTGGAAGGGCTTGACCCTTCAATCAGCACTTTGAAAAAAGGAGAAAACAGTATGGAGCAGAGTCAGCTTCTTGCTCATTGTGGCAGCAACAAAATCACGCGGGAACAGCTGAATTTAGTTCCCACTCCCGAAGGGACGCCGACACATCATCCGCTCGCGCATCACACGATCGTCGAAGCATTGCTAGAGGCTTTGGCATTTCGGCATATCTCGGTCATGCGCGACGAGTACGCTGTTTCCGAGGATGGTATGAAGATGTTCGGCGTCCTCGATCTCGAAACCGCCTTTGAAGGCTGCCGTTTCTCGATCGGCATCCGCAACGCGAATGACAAGTCAATGCGTCTTGCGATGACCGTGGGGTACAGAGTCTTTGTCTGCGACAACATGGCATTTCAGGGGGATTTCAGTCCCGTGCTCGCGAAGCACACCAAGAACTTCAGCCTGATCGACGCCGTTTCAGTAGGTGTGGATCGTATGCAGCGCAATTTCGACCCGATGCGTCGGCAAATCGAAGGCTGGAAGGGGAGCCGGATTGCCGATGAGGCGGCGAAACTCGTCATCTATCAGGCGTTCGTACAGGAGGAACTCGAAGCGCCGAAACACCTCGCGCGTCGCGTGCATGACCTCTATTTCAACCCGCAGTTCGATGAGTTTGCTCCGCGAACTCGCTGGAGTTTGGCCAACGCTTTCACATCAGCGTTCAAGGAGCTCGATCCCATTCCGCAATTCAAGGCAACGGCGAAGCTGGCTCCATTCCTAGAGAGCCGAGAGCGGGTTTCGGTATAGCGATCTCCTCAGACACACCTCAGCACCTTATATATGCACCCCAGCAGCAAGCTCCTTCACAACAAAAAATCTCAGAGGGATGCGAGACCTCGATCTCGTCATTGCCTCATCCATGGAGGTATCGCGCATGACCAGGGCCAGCTCGAATGCAGTTTTGCAGGCGGCAGCGAAGAGTCTCGTCTGGGATCTCTTCGCTGCCGCCGGATATTGCCGGACGAGGGCGTTCGTCAATGTCGAGAAATTTGAGCGTGAATTGTTCACCGCTGCACGCCAGTGGAGAGCGGCACACTCAAATCTGAACGGACAAAGGAGGAAGTATGGAAGAAGCAAACCGCAGTAAACCATTCTGGCGGCAGGGGGACATCTATTTCGTGAAACTCGACGAAGAGATCGACTCCGCGAACGCAACGCCGGTCAAGAACGGGATCATCGCCAAGGGTGAGACCACCGGACACGCGCACCGTGTCTTGGCATCATCCATGGCTCAAGGAGCGTTGCTCAGCCTCATCGGCCGATCAATGTTTCTTCGTTCGCCCGAAGCGGGCACCACGATCGTGCATGACGAACATGGGCCGATCGAGCTTCCCGCAGGCGCCTACGCCGTCGTTCCGCAACAGGAATTCGATGGTCTCCGTTGGCGGCAGGTGCTCGACTGACCATGCGCGCCATCTCTGCAAATCGCAGAGCCGTCCGCGAAGTGCTCGCCAATGAGGGCTGGCGCTTCGCGCTTGTCGGCTCCGTTCAAGAACTCAAGCAGCATCGAAGTTCCTGCCGCACGCTCAGCCTTCCTGTGGGGAACGAATCGGACAATCGCTCCCGCACAATCCGAGAAGAGTTACTCCGGCAACTTCCTTGGGAAGTTCGCGGTCAGCCCTTTCCACGCTGGCTGAGCTACATCTCGAAGAGCACGCGAAAACAACTCCAGCCGAATCTCCCGCTCGCTGCGGAATTCTGCCTTGTCCACGGCTTCGTTTTCCTTCTCGGAAATGTGTGGGCGGAGCGGCAAGGCGCCATCTGGAGAACCCATCGTGCCGATGGCCCTGCAGTCGTATACGCCGACCGCGAGCTCTATTTCTGGCACGGCTGGCAGGTTGCGAAAAGAACTGTCATGGAGGAGCCCAGCGCAGAACGCATCCTCAAGGAAGAAAACCAAACCGAGCGGGAGGTGCTCATCCAGCGGATGGGGGTGGAGAACTTCGTCCAGGAGGCTGAGCTTCAGCACGTGGATTCGTTCCGCGAGAGCTCTCTCCTCAAGGTCAATACCGCTGAAACAAGAGGGCGCTACCAGAACGGCCGTTGGACTCAAGAACCGCTCGCCCTGGCTTTCCTCAAAGTCATCTGTCCTTCAACGCAGAAGAACTACTTTCTGCGTGTTGATCCCGAGGTAGAGAACGCAAAGCAAGCCCTCGAATCGACTCTGCCCCGGTACAACCGCGACTGGGGACGAGATCTTGTGGCGGAAACATAGGCGCGGAGTTTCATCAAAATTACACACGACAAGTCTCGACGACTTGTCGTTTTTTTGAATCAGGAATCGCTTAAAGAGGTCAAAAGATTGCAGTGCCGGGCAAACGGTCCAAGCCCCTCCGGTTTCACAAGCGCAGCAGTGACGACTCCAGAAACGCGCCTTTTTGTTGATATTTTCTAGAGGCGTGGTTTAATTATGGCTATAAATTGCTATGTCAATAACTACAGCTAAAAAGCTTAAGGCCGATGACTACCTGGAGGAGCTCGTAAATCAGAGCGGCGAAGAGTGGCTGAAAGACCTTATCGGACAGATTCTCTTGTCCCGCGCCATTCCAGGTAAGGTGTTTCTCGACGGCATTTACAAAACTTTCTTGACGGAGCATAACCTACGAGAGAAGCAACCGCAAAAAACTGAACCCGCACGGCAACCCGACACCCTTCAAAAAACTCCTGGAGCGAGTGGATTCGTGCTCAAGAGCTTGCAGCATGAGAGCGGCGTGAATGCCCTCGTATCCGGTGCGACAATTCCTTTCCATCCCAAACTGACAGTTGTATACGGCAAGAATGGGAGCGGTAAATCCGGCTTTGTACGGATATTAAAGAGAGTTGGTGGCTCCAGGACGCAGGAAGAGGTCTGGCAGAACGTCCATAACGCTAGGTCACAAAATCGCTGCAAGGCGAGGATAACATATGCAAGCAATGGCAGGGATGCAGTATGTCAGTGGAACGGTGAAGGCAAAGTTGCTCCGTTTGACCAGATGGCAGTTTTTGACGGCAAGTGCATCCCAATCTACTTGAATAAGAGCCTCGGCTTCTCCTACCAGCCTTACGGCTTTGAGCTGTTTCAGGCCCTCTCCAGTTCCTTGCAAGGGCTGCAAGAACGTCTCGCAGCTGATATACAGAGGGCTGGGATCGAGAAGCCTTTGATTGATGACATTTTCAATGAAGACACCTCAATTGGAAGGTTTGTTGCGGGGATAACGTCAACTACAAAGCCAGAGGATCTGGACAAACTTCCTGCCTGGAATGCCAAGGCACAAAAGGCTCTCGCGAAGAAAATAAAAGAACGGAAGGGGTTGCAAAACCTCGATCAACAGTCCGAACTGCTGGATACGCGGCAAAAGAAACTCAAGGCGCTGGAAGACGCACTCGTGCAGGTTCAATCCGACCTCTCCGCTCAAAACATCAGAACTTACTTCGGCTTGGTTCAGAAATTCAGCCAGCTCAAGAAGAAACAGACGACAAAGAAAGGCAAGACACTGGAGGATTACGACATCGCGGAGAAGGAATCAGACGAATGGGAAAAGTTTATTGATGCTGGCGAGGATTACATACGTCTTGCTGAGAACGATGAGTACCCGAGTAATGGTGACCGCTGCGTATACTGCCAGCAAGAGTTATCGAGGAGCGCGCAAAAACTCATCAAGCTTTACCGCGAACTTTTCGAGGAAGAGCAAACTTCCGACATCGAGGATGTTGAAGCAAAGCTGGACGGGGCTTTGAATGATTTGGGAAGCACATCGTTTGTCGATGACTTCCCGTACGCACCGGGAGACTTTGAAAAGTTTTTGCAGAAGCGCACGATTGGCTCCGCCTTTGTAGCGCTGAGTGCGGCCGACACTCTGGCCAAAAAACTTGCAGCTTGCTTAAAGAGCAAAAAACCGCAAAAGCTCCGGCCAGTGAAAACCTCCGGGAGCATTGCCAGTGTCCACAAGGCACTTAGCAAAGCAGAAGCGGAGATAAAGGCGCTTGAAGAAGCCCAACGCAACATCTTCCGAAAATCACGGGAACTTGACCGAGCAATAGCCGAACTGCAGGACACTCAGAAACTTGCCAAGCACCGGGCGGAGGTTGGGAAGTACATTGCCATTGGGCAATGGATAGCGAGTGCGTCCCCATTGCAAACAACCAAGCTCAACACAAAATCGGTAACCGACCTCGGCAAGAAGGCTTGGCGTGAACTCGTCTCTGATTCTTTCAAGGAACGCTTCCAAACTGAAGCAACCTCCCTTGATACTCCAGCAGTCAATCTTGAGTTTCGTGGCGAATACGGATCTCAAATTCGTGCAAAAAGTCTGGAAGGATTGGAGGGGATTGACCAGTTCTTGAGTGAGGGTGAGCAAAAAGCGGTTGCTCTTGCCGACTTCTTCGCAGAACTTTCGATGCAGCACGAGCACGCGACAGTTATTTTCGATGATCCTGCCACCAGTTTTGACCACGACAGAAAAGAGAGAATTGCTAGGAGAATCGTGCGCGAATCGGAGGCGCGGCAGATTGTTGTCTTCACTCACGACCTTATGTTTGCGAGCTACCTCCACGACCAGGTTGAGAATGCCGACGGCAACATTGACCCTGCTAAGGCCGCCTTCCACGATCTGCGTTCGGAGGCAAGCCGAGTGGGAGTGGTTACAGAGAACTACTATCCCGGTTCAGTAAAATTTGATGCTTTCATCCAAAAGATTGAGGCAAAAGTTCGCGAGCTTGAGGCGCTTATGGGTGAAGCGCGGGCAGATGGCATTAGGAATGCGTACGGGATGTTGAGGCGTGCGGTCGAGAAAGCTGTTGAAGAGAGAATCTTTGGTAGGGTCATTACTCGGTGGTCTGATCAGGTTCAGATGTATAACGTCACTCGGGCAAGTTTGAGCCGCGAGAAGCTCAACAAGGCGAAACAGCATCACGAAGAATTTAGCAGGTACATCGAAGGGCACGACCAGTCTGACGAGATGGTGCAGCATGCAACGCCCGACATTACACGGCTAAAGGCTGACATCCAGCGGGTAAAAGAAATAGCTATACGGTAAGCATGAGCTGTTAGCTGTTCCTATGTCGCAATTCCCGCTTGTCTTCGAAGATATGCAACGTAGCGCTGGGAAAATTTGAATTGTCTTGCTCCAGTGAGGACATGTCCGAAGTAATCATCGCTGACTCGACGATCCTCGATTGATCGACGTAGAAAGCGCCTTCGCCCAGCTACCGTGCCGACATAGGTTCGCGCTTCGATCTCTTTGCCGTTTCTCATAACTGAAATCTTGATTCGCTTGTAGTTGCTTTTCTTGCCGCGCCCAGCACCTTCAATCTTATCCATCCGCGAGCGCTGTCCTCTGGGAGAAACGACTAATCGATAAGGGACCCGATAAAGAACGCCCTGAACATGTTCTCGTGCACTCGGAATGATGTCGGTCACTCCGCACCGTTCGTTTCTGCTATAGAGATCGAACCGAACACCCCAACCCTGCAGCTTGGCGCCGCCGATCACCTCGGCAACGCCATCAAGCCGGTCGACACGATTCAAGCGATTCGGGTCCATGTTCGATCCGTATTGAAAGAGGTTTATAAAACGTCTCATGTAACCCCCAAAATCCACCCCTCCACCTTTGCGATTGCCCGCTCTTTCGGAGCCAACGGCGGGTCGAGATATCGAGACAACGAACCATTCAGGTCTGCCCGTTGCAGCCAAGCGGCAGCAGCGTACGCTGCGTGCTGATCGACGTTGCGTTTTCCGTCGTTTGGAAAGCGGCGCATCCAGAGTGAGGGATATGCCTCCGCCACTACCGATCGGCCAGGTGGAATCTCCCAGCCGTCGAAAGGCCAGAAATGTGCTGTTTCGCCACACTGTGCCCGGAGATAGCGGAGCCAGGGCAAACCGGCGTGCGTTGAGGTTGCTACCTGGCCCTGCACGCCGAATTGAAACACGGACTTTGCCGCTGGCGTCCAGAGTTCCGTCAAACGGAACCACGACGGGGCGCCCATGCGTTTACCGCCATCTCCGCAGACGCCATCCCGAACGAAACACACATACGTCTTATCGTCATCGGTCGGCCAGTGGTGCTGGAAGTCATCGAGAAAGGCTAGCCAGTCGAGAGGCAGGTGATACTCTTCGAAGTAGCGCTGGGGAAATGAAAACGCGTGGTCAATTCCGACAAGGACAGGCTTGGGGCTCGATAATTCATCTCGCAACCACTCAGCGATGCCTTTTCTTGTCCAATACTTACGGGGACTCAGCTGAGGTAAAACTTCTTTGGGAAGGTCTGCCCGATCGGCGGCATGGATTCGCAGACCCGATAAGCTCGAAGTCGGCGTCTCCGCGCCGGAGTAGTCAATTCCTATGTAACGCTCGAATTGTGGCATAGGTTAAATGTTTTGTCGTGAGGGCGTAGGCTAGAATTTCTAATGCTTGTTTGCTAGCTGCTCCAGTTCGGTTACGACCCGGTCAAGCTCTTTCACCATAGCAGGCGGCGCAGTCGTGCTTCGAAACGCAGTTACCAGCGAGCGGTAATAACCCAACTGATCCTGTTTGCTCGCTTCTTTGTTGAATCGTGACCAGAGCTCGTCGCCGAGACCGCGATAATCGCTAACAACGCTCCTCGCGTTGTGCAGTTTATCGGCGATTGAAACGAGGAGAGCATCTGAGGAAGCCTTCGCTAGGTGCGCAAAATAACTGCGTTTCCTATCGTGCCATGGCTTCTTATTCTCCGGATCTTCCGATTCGCTGTCTGAGCATTCTCTTACGGTATCCGCTACGCGATCGCCAAACAGCTTACGAATCGTCGCGAGCGTTGGTGGTCCGCCTTGGTCTTCCATCGCATCGTGCAAAAGCGCGGCAATTGCCTGGTCTTCATCGCCGCCCCCTTCAAGGACGAGGGCTGCGACGCTCATCAGGTGCGCTATGTAGGGGATGTTGGTTCCTTTTCGGACCTGCGCATGGTGAAGCCCGGATGCGAAATGCAAGGCGAGATCGAAGCGGCGCGCGAGGAAGGGTTCCTGTGGTTTCATTGCGGTGCGCTAGAGTTTGTCACTGAATCTTAGCAGGCCAGGGCAGACAAGCAAGAGTTCGCTTCTTGGGCGTATCAATCGTGTCGGGTTTGAGGCCAGAACTTCACAGATTGGGCAAGGAGAAGTAGAGTTAAGAGAAATATGCTGATAAACAAGAGCGGTCGCGCCAAATCCAACAGGAAAATACATGGCCATAAAGAAATCTGAACTCTATAGCTCCCTTTGGCAAAGCTGCGATGAACTGCGTGGCGGAATGGACGCCTCGCAGTATAAGGACTACGTTCTCGTTCTGCTTTTCGTGAAATACGTCTCCGACAAATACGCGGGCCAGAAAGACGCGATGGTTGAGATCCCCAAAGGGGGAAGTTTCTCCGACATGATCGCGCTCAAAGGCGACAAAGAGATCGGCGACAAGATCAACAAGATCATTTCCAAGCTAGCAGAGGCAAATAATCTGAAAGGTGTGATCGATCAGACAGATTTCAACGATCCGGCGAAATTGGGGACCGGCAAGGAAATGGTGGAGCGGCTTTCTAACCTGGTAGGGATCTTTGACAAACCGGAGCTGAATTTTCGCGGCAATCGCGCCGATGGCGATGATCTTCTAGGCGATGCCTATGAATACTTGATGCGCCATTTCGCGACGGAGTCAGGCAAGAGCAAGGGGCAGTTCTACACTCCAGCGGAAGTTTCGCGCATCATGGCGAAGGTGATTGGCATCCGAGCCGCAAAGAGCGGCACACAAACAATCTACGATCCGACGTGTGGATCTGGGTCGTTGCTCCTCAAGGGACATGACGAAGCCAAAAGCGCGACCGGAAAAGATCTCGCGATCTACGGACAGGAGAATGACCTCGCGACATGGGCGATCGCCAAAATGAATATGTTTCTGCACGACGCTCCGTCGGCTGAAATCTGGAAGGGCAACACACTTTCGAATCCGCACTTTACGGACAAAGGTGCTCTAAAGACATTCGATTTCGCGGTTGCCAATCCGCCATTCTCAAGTAAAGCTTGGAGCAATGGTGTCAATACGGAGCATGACCCTTATGATCGCTTTGCTTTCGGCGTTCCACCTCCAAAGAATGGCGACTACGCGTTTCTCTTGCACGTCCTAACCTCGCTCAAGAGTGCGGGCAAGGGCGCCATCATCATGCCCCACGGAGTCCTATTTCGGGGAGGTGTTGAAGCCGGAATTCGTAAACAAATTATCCGCAGGGGATATATCAAGGGAATTATTGGACTTCCTGTAAACCTGTTTTACGGTACGGGAATTCCCGCCTGCATCATTGTTCTCGACAAGGAAAATGCTTCAGCCCGCAAGGGCATTTTCATGATTGACGCCAGCAATGCGTTTCTAAAGGACGGGAATAAGAATCGCTTGCGCGAGCAGGACATCCACAAGATCGTTGATGCCTTCAACAACCAGAACGAGATTTCAAAGTACTCACGCATGGTATCGCTGGGCGAAATTGAAGCTAACAATTTCAACCTAAACCTGCCGCGATACATTGACAGTACAGATCCGGAAGATCTCCAAGACATTGACGCCCATCTACGAGGGGGCATCCCGGACCGCGACATCACAGATCTTGATCGCTACTGGCAGGTCTTCCCAAGCTTAAGATCGGCGCTCTTTACTCCCTTCAACCGGACGGGATATTCCGCGCTCAAGGTGGCGCAACCGGAAATAAAACAGACCATCTACGGACACTCTGAGTTCGAGTCTTTCCAGCAATCGGTGACGAAGCTGTCTGAAAAGTGGAAAGCGACGCAGACGCCGGTCTTGAAAGAGATTGCTTCTGGCGACAAGCCGAAGAAACTCATTCTCGCGCTTGCTGAAGACCTCTTGGCAACCTTCCAGAAAGCCAAACTTTTAGATCCGTACGATGTGTATCAGCACCTCATGGACTATTGGGCAGAGACGATGCAGGACGACGCGTACCTGTTGGTGACGGAGGGATGGAAAGCAGTGCTGGACGGGAAGCCTAATATTGATCTGATTCCAACCGCACTGGTGATTCGCCGGTATTTTGTCGCAGATCAGGCAGCGATTGAACAGTTTGGAGCGGACCGCGACGCCATTACTCGTCAACTGGAGGAGCTCGATGAGGAGTATGGGGGCGAAGACGGCCTTCTGGCAGAGGCTAAGAATGATAAAGGGAAGCTGACGAAGGCCAGCGTGAAGGCGCGAATTGAGGAGATTGTCGACGACAAGGATGCAGGCGACGAACTGAAGATTTTGAAGGACTACTCTGGTCTCATCGAAAAGGAAGCTGCCTCAAATAAAAAGGTAAAAGAGGCGATGAAGGCTTTGGACGAAAAAGTCGTAGCGAAATACTCAAAGCTCAGCAAGGACGAGATCAAGACTCTCGTGGTTGACGATAAATGGATGGGCACGCTTACCGCCGTCGTGCAGGCGGAATTGGACCGAGTTTCGCAGGCGCTCACAGAACGCATCAGGCAACTTGCCGAGCGTTACGCTACGCCACTACCGAAACTCACCGAAGAAGTGGCAGCGCTTGCCGCTCGCGTGAATACGCACCTTAAAAAGATGGACGCAACATGGCAATGAAACCTGGCTACAGACAAACTGAGGTAGGTGTGCTCCCGAAAGATTGGGATGTGGCATTAATGGATTCGGTTGCTAAGCGCGGGAGTGGTCACACGCCCGACAAGCAACATCCGGAGTATTGGGGTGGTTCCATCAAATGGATATCGCTGAAGGACTCCGATCGCCTGGATACTCTATATATTGCCGAAACTGCCGCCACGATTACCCCCGCTGGTATCGCAAACTCATCAGCCGTCATGCACCGGGCGGGAACCGTCGTTTTATCGCGAGACGCAGGTGTCGGTAAGAGCTCAATCATGAAGGACGAGATGGCCGTAAGTCAGCACTTTATAGCGTGGCTGTGTGGTCCGCGACTGGACAATCATTTCCTCTATTACTGGCTACAAGCGAAAAAGAGTGAGTTCGAACGCATCGCTTTTGGCAACACCATCAAGACGATTGGCCTTTCTTATTTTAAGAAGCTCAAGCTTCCACTGCCACTGTTGCATGAGCAGCAAATGATCGCCGCAGCCCTAATCACCGTAGACACCCTCATCAGTGAGTTGGACCAACTCATCACTAAGAAAAAGGCGCTTAAACGGGCCGCCATGCGGCAACTCCTCACCGGCAAGCGCCGCCTTCCGGGATTCAGTGAGGAGTGGAAGGTTAGGCCACTTGGAGATGTCGGCTTTTTTTCGAAGGGTAAGGGCATCAAGAAAGACGAGGTTGTCCAAGATGGGGTGCCATGTATTCGTTATGGAGAAATCTATACGGTCCATAATGATTTTGTGCGAAAGTTTTTTTCCTTCATCCCTCGTGAAATCACAAAAGAGAGCCAGCTGATTCGAAAGGGAGATCTGTTGTTTGCAGGCTCTGGGGAGACTGCGGAGGAAATCGGAAAGTGTGTTGCATTTCTCGGAGATGAAGAGGTTTATGCAGGCGGAGACATCGTGATCTTTACCCCCAAAGAGCAGAATTCGATGTATCTCGGATATCTCATGAACCACCCGTCAGTTACTTGCCAGAAGGCTCGGATGGGACAAGGCGACGCTGTCGTTCACATCAGTGCGAGCAATCTCGGCCAACTTGAGTTGTTTCTTCCGCGAAAGGAAGAACAGGCCGCCATCGCGGCCGTGCTTTCCGACATGGATGCCGAGATTGCAGCATTGGAGCAAAGGCGTGACAAGACCCGCGCCATCAAACAAGGAATGATGCAAGAATTGCTCACCGGAAAAACACGACTCATATGAGCAAGAACGACATAGGACAACGAGAGCGTCTAACCCAAAATCGTGTCGTGGCCCTGCTCTGCGACAAGCTGGGTTACACGTACCTGGGGAATCGGGAAGAGCGTGAAGGTAATCAAAACATCGAAGTTGACCTGCTGCGCGCCTTTCTCGAAGGGCAGAGCCACGACCAGAATATTATCGACCGGACGTTATACCTTCTCGAACGAGAAGCGGGCGATACGAGCAAGAGCCTCTACAACCGAAACAGGGCTGTATATGAATTGCTACGCTACGGCGTAAAGGTGAAACCTGACATAGGCGAGAACACAGAGACCGTCTGGCTGATCGACTGGAAAAAACCGGAAAAGAATCACTTTGCGATCGCCGAGGAAGTGACGGTGATGGGTGCCAACACGAGCGCGAACGCGAAGCGCCCGGACGTTGTGCTCTACGTCAACGGAATTGCGCTGGGCGTTCTGGAACTTAAGCGTTCTATCGTGTCCGTGGCTGAAGGAATCCGCCAAAATCTCGACAACCAGAAGAAGATTTTTATAGAGCACTTCTTTTCGACGATCCAGTTGGTCATGGCAGGCAATGACACAGAAGGATTGCGCTACGGCGTGATCCAGACGCCGGAAAAGTACTACCTAACCTGGAAGGAAGACAGCAAGGTCGAGAATCCCCTCGATCGCGCATTGCTCCAACTCTGCGAAAAGAACCGATTTCTTGAAATAGTTCACGACTTCATCGTTTTCGACTCCGGGACCAAGAAGATTTGCCGCCACAATCAATATTTCGGAGTGCGGGCTGCCCAGACTCATGTGCGCAGCCGTGAGGGCGGCATCATCTGGCACACGCAAGGCTCTGGCAAGAGCCTGACGATGGTGTGGCTCGCAAAATGGATACGGGAGAACGCGAAGAACTCTCGCGTGCTCATTATCACCGACCGCACGGAGCTTGACGAGCAGATCGAGGGTGTGTTCAAGGGCGTCAATGAAAGTATTTATCGCACGAAGAGTGGTGCTGACCTCATCACGACCGTGAACGCTCCTACGCCGTGGCTTTTGTGTTCCCTGGTCCATAAATTTGGGGGTAAGGCAGACGGTGACGGTGAGCTTGATGTTGAGGCGTTCGTTCAAGAAATGAAAAAGGCTCTACCGCCCGGTTTCGTGGCCAAAGGCGATCTCTATGTTTTCGTGGATGAATGCCACCGCACTCAGTCCGGCGAATTGCACAAGGCCATGAAGGCCATCCTCCCGAATGCCATGTTCATCGGCTTCACCGGAACGCCATTACTGAAGACAGACAAGCAAAAGAGCATCGAGGTCTTTGGCCGGTACATCCATACGTACAAGTTCGATGAAGCTGTGAAGGACGGTGTCGTGCTCGATCTGCGTTACGAAGCCCGCGACATCGATCAGAACATCACGTCCCAAGAGAAGATCGACCAATGGTTTGAAGTGAAAACCAAGGGATTGAACGATCTCGCCAAGGCTGAACTCAAAAAGCGTTGGGGGACGATGAAGAAGGTCCTTAGCTGCCAGGATCGCCTCGAAAAGATCGTCGCCGACGTTTTAATGGACATGGAGACACGAGACAGGCTGAAGAGTGGTCGCGGAAACGCGCTGCTGATTTCCGGGAGCATCTATCAGGCGTGCAAATTCTACGAGCTCTTTGAGAAGACTGACCTCAAAGGCAAATGCGCCATCATCACTTCCTATAAGCCAGTTCCCGGAGAGATCAAAGGTGAAGAGAGCGGGGAGGGGCTCACCGAGAGACTGCGTCAGTTCGACGTGTATAGACGGATGCTCGCGGAATGGTTCAATGAGCCTGCCGAAGAGGCGGCAAAGAAGATCGAAACTTTCGAGAAGGAAGTAAAGAAGAAATTCATCAACGAGCCTGGCCAGATGAAGCTCATGATCGTGGTGGACAAGCTCCTGACCGGCTTTGACGCCCCGCCCGCGACGTATCTCTATATAGATAAACAGATGCGCGATCACGGGCTCTTCCAGGCGATCTGCCGCGTGAATCGACTGGATGGCGAGGACAAAGACTACGGCTACATCATCGACTATAAGGATCTTTTCAAAAGTCTCGAAGGAGCCGTGCACGATTACACGTCCGGCGCGTTCGACGGCTACGACAAGGAAGACGTGGCAGGTCTACTGGAGAATCGGCTAGAGAAAGCTCGCGAGCGAATCGAAGAGGCACGAGAGGCTGTTCGGGCGCTCTGCGAACCGGTCGAGCCGCCGAAAGATTCCGCCGCCCACCTTAGATATTTCTGCGCCAAAGAGTCCGGCAACGCCGGTCAACTCAAAGAGAACGAGCCAAAACGTGTGTCATTGTATAAGCACGTCGCGGAGTTCGTTCGGGCGTTTGCCGATCTCGCCAATGAGTTCCAAGAAGCTGGCTACACTGCCGACGAGATCAATGCGCTCAAGTCGGAAGTCAGTCAATTTGAAAAGGTTCGCGAAGAGGTCAAGTTGGCGAGCGGCGACTATATCGACCTGAAGATGTACGAGCCCGCCATGCGCCATCTGATCGACACGTATATCCGCGCCGAAGACAGCAAAAAGATCGCCTCATTCGATGACATTCCACTCGTTCAGCTTCTCGTGGAACGCGGTGCGGGTGGAGTGGCCGCCCTTCCGAAAGGCATTCGCGATAACCGAGAAGCGACTGCGGAGACCATTGAAAATAACGTCCGTAGGCTCATCATCGACGAGCAGCCGCTGAATCCAAAGTATTACGACAAAATGTCACAGCTTCTCGACGCCCTCATAGCCCAACGCAAGAAGGAAGCGCTCGATTACCAGAAATATCTGGAGCAGATTGTTGATTTGGCGAAGAAGGTCGTGAACCCGGCCACGGGCGAGACCTATCCAAAGGAACTGGATACACCGGGCAAGCGCGCCCTGTTTGATAACCTCGGAAAGGATCAAGCGCTCGCACTTGCGGTAGATACAGCTATACGCGCAAACAGGCAGGACGACTGGAGAAATAATCCTTTCAAGATCAAGAAGGTTCGGCTTGCCATCAAATCGGCGCTCAAGAACGACGAAGCGTTAACCGCAAAAACCTTAGAGTTGGTCAAAAATCAGAATGAATACTGAACAACACAACATTACCGTCTCGGGTCTCAGGATCGAGATCGTCAGAAAAGACATAAAGAATCTCCACCTGGGAGTTTATCCACCTGCGGGACGGGTGCGCGTTGCTGCACCGCTCAGGGTTAGCAATGAAGCCGTGCGACTAGCGGTGATTGGCAAGTTGGGCTGGATCAAGCGGCAACAATCTAGGTTCGAGCGGCAACCACGTCAATCGGCGCGAGAAATGGTGAGCGGTGAAAGTCACTATTTTTGCGGACAGCGTTATCGCCTCCGCGTCTACGCCACAAGTGGACCTGCTAGGGTCGTGGTCAGTAATAATTCGGTGATCGAACTGCACGTGCGATTGGGCGTTGCTGCCGAAAGTCGCCAAAGAGTGATGACAGCGTGGTATCGCGAATATCTCAAACAGGCGATCCCACCTCTAATCGGCAAATGGCAAAAACGTCTGGGCGTAAAAGTCTTTGCCTGCGGCATCAAGAAAATGAAAACAAAATGGGGCACGTGTAATGCGGACGCAGGCCGGATCTGGATCAATCTTGAACTCGCAAAGAAATCAGCCGATTGTCTTGAATACGTCGTATTGCATGAACTTGTCCATTTGACCGTCAGGCGTCACGACGACCAATTCGTCGCAATTATGGATAAGTGCCTGCCGCGTTGGAGGATTCTGAGGGCGGAATTGAATGGCCTGCCCTTGGCGCATGAAATATGGAGGGAGTAGGAACGGGTTCGCCCTTTAGCGTTGACTCTCCAAGCGTGTGGCTTTGACTTGGCGAACAAAAAGCGAATATGCTACGGTAACTGCGTTATGGCTGTCCGCTCATGTCGCGTCACGATCACGGATACGGAAGAAGTAGCCCACACAGTCAAGGTGACTGCCACCACGCTCTACGAGGCCGTGGCGCTTGGCCTTGCTGCAATCCGTGGGAATGAATGGGTGACGGGAATCGCGGAAGGGTTGAATGTCGTCCGCGTACGCGTCACCGATATCCCCGTGGAGCACGAGGTAAAGCTCGGCGAGTTTTTGAAATGGCTCGAACGCAAAGGCGGCTCGCCAAGGGAAACTTCCGACCGCAATCGGATACGCGACATTTTACAGCTGCCTAAGGATCGACCGTAGCCCTGCGGTCTATTGTTGTTCGTACGCTTGCTCCTTCATTGGCCTGCGGGCACTTCCAACGGCCGTGGATCAGTCTGTCAGAGATGGGGCGTTTCCGTCGTCTTTGTAAGTGGGGCGGATGGCTGCCACCCAGATTGGCGTCGAACTCCACGATTGGGGCCAAGCGCCAATTTCTTGCCGAAAATTTCGGAATTTCGCGCTGCCATTCACGCCGGGTTTTTCTGATGAATCTCTGCTTACGAAGTGAGGGAGATGGTGGCAGACTCAGGGCATTCCTGCGAGGTAGGTGATGACCGCACGAACGCACTCCGTGAAGTCTGACCTGCCAATAAAGAGGCTTAGCCACCAGGAACTCGTCGACCTCCTGATGGTGTTCCAGTCTGATCCGAACAACCGCGAAGCCGAAGAGAAACTTCTCGGCGCCTGCCTTGAAGAAATCAAAAGGATCATAGAAGCCTATGTTTGCCAAAAGCGTTTTCCCAATCTCGTAGCAGATGAAGCGATGGATTCTGTACAGCTCAATCTCACCAGTAAACTTCGCAAAGTGAAGTCGCCCGGTGGCCTCAGGGCATGGCTCACAAGAACCTCTCGAAGGGCAGCTATTGATATATTCCGCAGAGACATCATCGGTCGCAGTAAAAAAGGAAAGCGAGTCGCGGAACCTCTTGAGGTGCAGACCCCCACAGGTGAGCAGATAGAGATTCTCGACCTAAGAGCCAATCGAGAGGCTGCAGAAAGACACAAGAGCATGATGGGCTCAGCCGCCTATGCAGATTTCCCTGAGAACGTCGAGACGCGGCACTTGCTCAGTCAACTTCTCAAGAAACATATCGAGAGCGGAATGAAGCGTGACCGAGATAGCGCCTTCTGGGTCCAAACAGTGCTAGTGGACGGCATTTTCAAAGGCGAGCCCATAGATGAAATTGCGAAAGCGCGTGGAACAACCAGAGGCGATGTCCTGCACCTGCTTACGCATGATTCCCGCGCACTGCATATCATCTATCGAAGGCTGCGTAGACTCACATGAAAGAAACCGACAAAACTAAATGTTTGACGTTAGCCGACGACGTAACTCTTTACGTCTGGGGAGGTCTCACTGACGATTTGCGCCCTGCCGTGGAAGCACATCTCAGGGAGTGCCCGTCATGCGCAAAATTCGTGGCATTCATGAATGAATTTATCGCGACCAATCGCAAGGATAGTGCGAGCGTGCAAATGCCCTCGGGGCCGCACCCGGATGCTTCTCTGATCGTGGATCTGGAAGCTGACGAACTCGACGCGAAAACAACCCGAAAGGTCAGCCTCCATTTGCTCTACTGCCGGCCGTGCCGCGAAGCGTATCTTCGACTTCGAGGCCTGAGCAACGACCGATTTGAGGAGTTGGTATTGGCGGAAGAAATCAATCTGGGAGAGAAGTACGGTGCGGAAATGCTGGTTGGCCCGCTTCGGATGTGGGGGGCGGGGACGCTGAAACTTAGCGCGGATATGACGGTTTGGTTTCTCAAGGCAACGGCTGCGCAAGGTATTCCTATCAGCATAGCGTTTTACGAGACAAACATTTCTGCAATAAAGTCATTGTTCACAGTCGACTTCTTCATCGGACCTATGCCCCGGAAGTCCAAGGAACTGCTCAAAGCATGGACGCTTTCGGAGGCAGGGGAGGAACTCGAAGTCAAGACACGGTACAAGGGCGATCTTCGTTTTTGCGGTTTTAGGATTCCTGCGTACAAGTTCCAACCAGGAATGCAGCTTTTGGTGACCCTCGATTTCAGTGGCAACGAACAACAACTATGCTTTCGCCTACCCGCCAAAAAAGCGGATGTCTACGACGAAATAAATCCAAGAATTAGTTTGAACGAAACGGACAAGAGAATCGTTGAATTGTTCGCGCTCGGCTGGCGTTACAGCGATATCGGCAAGAGACTTTCGCTTAGCGAGGTCATGGTCAAGGACCACATCCGCAGTATTTTCGCAAAGCTGGAGCTGGATCGGCTGGACAGGCCCGGCGGGTCTGGATCCAACATCCCCTGGGATGCCATCAACTTCAGCCTGTTGCTCAGCAGTGAATCACATTCTTCCTCCGGTCTCCCATAGAGTAACTAATCCTCCCCGTTCGGCGATCGATCTGATAGTCCGTGGTTGTGTCGTCTCCTCCAATGAGGAGGATTCATGCACGGAAGATTTGCAAGCGTACCCAGAGTTCCAAACTTCAAAGCGAACAATCGCCTCAAATTCACCGCCGAGGAGCAGCAGGCTATCCTAGCGGCCGAACGCGGTTTCGGATGCCAGCCGCAGTCGAATATCGTTGCCCGATCAAATCCCCAGCCAGGATTGGCCTTGGCAATAGCGCTCGCGCTCGCGTACTTCCTTTTCCTAACGCTCGTTGGGGCTGTCGTTCATTCTTTTGTTCCGCCAGAATCCCGGCGTCAAGGCGAAGCTCCAACGGCCGAACTGATCCAGCGCGGAGCACGATCACAGACGATCCCGAACGGCGCCATTGTCGTATTCCCAAACCAAGAAGTATTAACCAATCGTCGCAAGCAATGAGACATCTGACTGTCCGAGCCACCTACAAATAATCGGACGGACGTTCACGCAAATCCCAGGAGAAGAAAAATGAACATTAGAAATATTTTTCAACGCGATCCCACTGACGAAGTTCGGGTTCCGGAAATTGAAGTGCAAGGCGACGAGGTTCGGGTCCCGCAAAAAGAAGATGCAGAAGAATCGGACTTG